>ENA-OUNI01000460-OUNI01000460.1-human-gut-metagenome-genome-assembly--contig:-NODE-460-length-18777-cov-11.362091_pt1 | contig 18777 bp, 25 predicted proteins | sample MGYA00242499_ERZ504580 | MGnify/ENA primary metagenome ERZ504580 (study PRJEB26092, sample SAMD00036315) | human gut metagenome | host: Homo sapiens | study: EMG produced TPA metagenomics assembly of... | reverse complement strand
TTGATCCAACGGATATGACCTTTACGGAAAGAACGAAAACCATGGATATCAGTTCGCAGGAAATTGAAGCGATCGTCAAGCAGGTGCTTCCGGTATGGGTGGTGCACAGACAAGCGCCGCCCCTGCAGCCTATACCGCTGCACCCGGCGGTGCAGCAGGCGACCGCGGCGTGTTCGAGAACGTAGACGACGCAGTGGAGGCTGCATGGAAAGCCCAGCGCGACTGGGCGGCCAACTACAAGATCGAGGACCGCCAGCGCATCATTGAAGCCATCCGCCGCTGTGCCCGGGCACATGTGGAGGAGTGGTGCCACAAGATCGTGGAAGAGACCGGCATGGGCCGCTATGAGGACAAGGTGGAAAAACATCTGGCCGTCATCAACAAGACCCCTGGCCCCGAATGCCTGACCACCGAAGCCAAGAGCGGTGATGCGGGCCTGATGCTGGAAGAGTACGCACCCTTTGGTGTGATCTGCTCAATCACCCCCACCACCAACCCTACCGAGACCATCATCAACAACACCATCAGCATGATCGCAGGCGGCAACACCGTGGTGTTCAACGTGCACCCCCGCGCAAAGCGGGTGTCTGCCGACTGCCTGCAGGCGCTGAATACCGCCATCATCGAGGCGGGCGGCCCTGCAAACCTCATTACCATGACCCGTGAGCCGACCATGGAGAATGTGGACAAGATGGCTGCAAACCCCAAGATCCGCCTGATGGCAGGCACCGGCGGCATGGGCATGGTGAACGCCCTGCTGCGCAGCGGCAAAAAGTGCATCGGTGCCGGTGCAGGCAACCCGCCCGTCATCGTGGACGAGACCGCAGACATCGAGCTGGCAGGCCGCAAGATCTACGAAGGCGCTTCGTTCGATAACAACATCCTCTGCTTTGCAGAGAAGGAAGTGTTCGCCGTGAACACGCCTACGACGGCCTGCTGCACGAGCTGCAGAAGCAGGTGCCTACCTGCTGAACAAGGCCCAGACCGAACAGCTGGTGAACATCGTGCTGCAGCCCAAGAAGGGCGGCGGCCACGAGGTGAACAAAAAGTGGGTGGGCAAGGATGCCGCCCGCATTCTGGAGACCATCGGCGTGCATGTGCCGGATACTTGCCGCCTTGCCATCTGCGAGGTGCCTGCCGACCATCCGTTCGTTCTGGTGGAGCAGATGATGCCGGTGCTGCCCATCGTGCGCTGCCAGAGTTTTGAACAGGCGGTGGAAGATGCCGTGGTGGCCGAGCACGGCAACCGCCACACCGCTTCCATCTTCTCCAAGGATGTGGACCACATGACCCGCTTTGCCCGGGTCATTGAGACCACCATCTACGTAAAGAACAGCGCCACCAAGGCCGGTGTTGGCATTGGCGGCGAGGGCCACTGCACCATGACCATTGCCGGCCCCACCGGCGAGGGCATCACCTGCGCAAAGAGCTTCTGCCGCCGCCGCCGCTGCATGCTGGCCGAGGGCGGGCTGCGCATCATCTGAGTTTTTGAAGGACGAAACCATCACATACAATTTTTTCAGTGTTCTGACAGGAGGAACAACTTATGAAAGCTCTGGGTTTTATCGAGACGAAGGGTCTGGTTGGCAACATCGACGCTACCGATGCAATGCTGAAGGCTGCTGACGTTGAGTTCATTGGTTCCGACACCATCGGTGCCGGTCTGACCACCGTGATCGTTACCGGCGAGGTAGGCGCTGTCAAGGCTGCTACCGAGGCTGGCGAAGAGGCTGCTTCCCGCGTGGGTGAGCTGTTCTGCGTCAACGTCATTGCACGTCCCCATGCAGATCTGGCCCGCATCATGCCTGCCAAGGGCCCTGCGACCGGCAAGTCCGGCCTGCCCGCAGGCGAGCAGGTGCCGCTGGATGCCGCTCTGGGCATGATCGAGACCAACGGCCTGACCGCTTCCATCGAGCAGCCGATGCCATGTTGAAGAGCGCAGATGTCTCTCTGGTGGGTCAGGAGAAGATCGGCGCAGGCCTTGTTACCGTGTTCGTGCAGGGCGACGTTGGCGCTGTGAAGGCTGCTGTTGAGGCAGGCCAGACCGCTGCTTCCCGCATTGGCGAAGTGGTCAGCGCACTGGTCATTCCCCGCCCGCACGCAAGCGTGTCCGAGTGCATGCCTGAGCTGCGCTGAACCCTGCGCTGACGCTGCATAAGAAAGGAGCGCTGTGCCTTGGTTTACCATGACATCAGTCAGGAACAGCTGCTGCTCCTGATCACGCAGGCCGTGCAGGCAGAGCTGCAAAAGCGCAGCCGTCAGGTGCCGGTAGGCATCTCGGTGCGGCACATCCACCTTACCCGCGATGATGTGGACAAGCTGTTCGGCTATGGCTACCAGCTCACCCCCAAAAAGGCGCTGAGCCAGCCCGGCCAGTTTGCCTGCGAGGAATGTCTGGACATCATCGGCCCCAAGGGCGAACTGAAGCATGTCCGCATCCTTGGCCCGGAGCGCAGTGCCACTCAGATCGAGCTGGCGCAGACCGACTGCCGCAACATCGGCATCAAAGCGCCGGTGCGTTCCAGCGGGGATACAAAGGGCACGCCGGGCGTGACCCTGCGCGGCCCGCGCGGTACTTTGACCGTGCCGGAGGGCGTGATGATCGCCGACCGCCACATCCACATGACTCCCGCACAGGCAGCTGCCTTCGGCCTTGCCGACGGCGACCGCGTGCAGGTAAAGATCGACGGCCCCAAGCCGGGCGTGATGGGCGGGGTGCTGATCCGCGCAAACGACAAATGTGCACTGGATTTTCACATCGACACGGACGATGGCAATGCCTTCCTGCTCAAGCAGGGGCAGCTGGTCACCGTGCTGGGCAAAGAGGAGTAAGCTATGATTTTAGGGATCGTCAAGGGGACCGTTGTCGCCACCCGCAAAATGCCGGAGCTTGTAGGCTATAAGTTCCTGCTGGTGGAGCCGGTGTTCGGCTCCAAAAAGGATACCATCGTGGCGGGCGACAACATCGGCGCGGGTGTAGGCGAGATGGTTCTGGTCACCACCGACGAGACCACCCAGCATGGTCTGGACCATCCGTCGCCCATTGATGCTTTCATCGTGGGCATCGTGGACAATCCTCCACCCTGAGTAAGTAACACCCTGCAAGTTTTGCCGCAGAGAGGGGCTTCCTCCGGCGGGATCGTGAGGCTTAAACAATGAAAATTATTATCATCGGCAGCATTGCCGCAGGGGTTTCGGCCGCCGCCAGACTTGCCGCCGCCCAGCGCGGAGCGCAGATCACCGTCTACGAAAAAGGCGGCTTCTACTCCTGCGGCACCGGCGGCCTGCCCCATTACCTGTGCGAGGATCTGGACAGCCTGAACAAGGCCATTCAGGCCAAGGAGACTGAGCTGAACGCGCAGGGCATCACCGCACATCTGCGCCATGAGGTGCGCGGCATCGACGCAGCCGCCCGCAAGGTGACGGTATGTGATCTTGCCACCGGACGCGTGTTTGAAGACCACTACGACAAGCTGGTGCTGGCCACCGGTTCTTCCAACCGTGTGCCGCAGGTGCCCGGCAGTGACCGCGTGGGCGTGCAGACCCTCAAGACCGTGGAAGATCTGATCTTCCTCAAGGAGTTCGTCCGCACCCCCTATGTGCGGGACATCGTGATCCTGGGCGGCAGCTGGGCCGGTTTGGAGATCGCAAAGTCCTTCCTCAAGCTGGGCCGCAATGTGCGTATCATTGAAAAAGAGCAGCAGCTTTTGCCCCAGTTTGACCCTGAGGTGAGCAAGCTGATCCAGAAGGAGCTGGAAGCGCAGGGCGTGCAGTTCAATCTGGGCGAGCAGGTGTGCTCCTTCCCAGGCCGTACCTTCGTGGAGCAGGTGCAGACCAACCGCGGCACCTACCTGTGACCTTTGCGTGGTAGCCATCGGCGTTACCCCCAACACCGGCCTGCTGGCCGGTACCGGGGCGCAGCTGGCACCCAATGGCGCTGTGCTCATTGGTGCCGACCTTGCACCAGTGTGCCCAATATCTATGCCGTGGGCGACTGCGCAGCCTGCCGCGACGGCTCTCTGCGCACCAGCAGCCTGAAGGTGGCGGATCTGGAAATCGCCCGCACCGGCCTGACCGAGACCGAGGCCCGCAAGGCCGGTCTGCGGGTCAAGAGTGCAATGGCCACCGGCACCGACCGTCCGGGCATCTGCCCGAACCCCCACCGCATCACCATCAAGCTGGTGTATGAGGCCAATACCCGTCAGGTGCTGGGTGCGCAGGCATGGGGAGAAAAGAATGTTTCGGCCCGCATCAACGCCATTGCCGTTGCCATCCGCGCTGGCATGACCGTGGAAGCACTGGGTCAGGTGGATTTCGTCTATTCCTCCTCGTCCTGTTCCATTTGGGACCCGGTGCAGATCGTCTGCGGTCAGGCACAGTAAGCGGAGGGTGAACACATGGCAGAACGCATCAACGCCGTCAAGACCAGCTTTTTTGGCAAGGGTGCCATCCGTCTTCTGGGACCGGAGCTTCAGAAGATGGGCATCCGCCGTGCTTTGCTGGTGACGGACCGCTTTCTCTATGATTCCGGTGCCGCTGCCCGGGTCGGTCAGGTACTGTCCGATGCCGGTGTGGAGTACGCCGTGTACTACAATGTGCAGCCCAACCCCACCGTACAGGTGGTGAACGACTGCATTGCTGCAGCCCGCACCCTGCAGGTGCAGCTGCTGGTGGCTCTGGGCGGCGGCAGCGCCATCGATACCGCTAAGGCAGCCAGCATCGTGGTGGCCTGCGGCGGTACCGTGGAACAGTACGAGGGCGAGAACAAGTCCTCCAAGCCCGGCCTGCCCATCGTGGCGGTGAACACCACCGCCGGTACCGGCAGCGAGTGCACCTCCTTCTACATCGTCACCGACCCTGTCCGCCACAGCAAAATGGCCATGGTGGACCCCAACTGCATGGTCAGCATCGCGGTGAACGACACCGACTTCATGTCCTCCATGCCGCCCAAGCTCACCGCAGCCACCGGCATGGACGCGCTGACCCACGCCATCGAGGCGGCGCTTTCCAAAAACGCCAACCCGCTCACGGACAAGGATGCCTACTGGGCCATGCAGGCGATCGTGCAGAACCTGCCCCGGGCCGTTGCCAACGGTCAGGATGAAGCCGCCCGCACCATGATGGCCTATGCCGAAAATGTGGCAGGCATGGCTTTCTCCAACGCGGGCCTTGGCATGGTGCATGCGATGGCACACGCGCTGGGCGGACACTACAACCTGCCCCACGGTGTGTGCAATGCGGTGCTGCTGCCCTACGTGCTGGCCTTCAACAGCCGCAGCCGGTGTGCCGGGAGCGGTTCATGACCATTGCCGCTGCCATGGGCCTGCAGGGCACTTTTACCCCGGACACTGCCGCACCGGCAGTGATCCAGTTTGTCCGTCAGCTCAGTGCAGGCGTGGGCATCCCCGCAAACCTTGCGCAGCTGAACAAGGTGGACCCTGCAGATTTTGCCGCGCTGGCAGAGCTTGCCCTGCACGACACCTGCATGTCCACCAACCAGATCACCCCCACCCGCGACGAGGTGGTGGCGGTGTATACCGCCGCATTCCGCGGGTGAACTTTGAGACCTCCTCCATTTTCTCCATACCCAAACAAAGCCGCCGCTCTCTCTCTGCAAGGGAATGCGGCGGCTTTGTGCTGTAAAAAGGGGTGGTGGGATTGTTTTTAAAGAGGGTTCTGTTATAATAAAATAAAAATGCGGCGCAGAATTAAGAGGAGAAAGCGATGGAAACAAGAGAAAAACAGGCGTACCTGATAGAAGCACATAAATGTGATGAGATGCTTCTGACCCTGTTGCGGATGCTGGATGTACCGTGGAATGATATATTCATCCACATGGACAGCAAAAATACGGACTACCAGCCGGAAACGGTGGAGTGCCGCATGAAATATGCGAAAGTGTTTCACGCAAAACGGCACAGTGTTGTGTGGGGTGGTGTCAGTCAGGTAAAAGCGGAGCTTGTGCTATTGAAAACAGCAGTGGCCCATGGCCCGTATCAGCATTACCACCTGATCTCCGGTGTGGATCTGCCCATTCAAACACAAGAAGATATCCGTGCATTTTTTGAGGCAAACCCAGACGTGGAATTTGTCCATTTCGACCCGCACCCGTTCAGCCCATTCAACGATGAGCGCGTTTATTACCGGCACTTTTTCCAGAATATCGATCTGCGCCGCCATCCGGTGCTCGGCGTGATCAATGGAATCCTGCTGTCGGGCCAGAAGCTGCTGAAAATAAAGCGCAATCAGGACGTTCACTTCACAAAGGGCAGCAACTGGTTCAGCTGCACGGACGGCTTTGCACGGTATCTGTTGACAAAAGAAGAGTGGGTCCTGCAGGTGCTGGACAAGACCTTTTGCTCGGACGAGTTCTTTGTGCAGACACTGATCGCGCAGTCGCCGTATCAGGATAAGATCTATCAGGGGCCGGGTGATACCAGTGCCCGTGCCATCGATTGGGACAGAGGCAATCCGTGGGTCTGGAAATACGCTGATCTGGAACAGCTGAAAGCATCGCCCTGCATGTTTGCCAGAAAATTTGATATCGAAAAAGAACCAGAGCTTGTGCATGAAATAGAACGCCTGTATGCACCTCATATATAAAAACAGTGCCGGACAGTTTTCAGGCTGTCCGGCACTGTTTTTTACTGTTCATTCTTTTTCGCCAGATCCTTGGTGTACAGGGCACGGGTGGCGTTGAGCACAGCCAGCACCATCACGCCCACATCGGCAAAGATGGCGGTCCACATGCTGGCCATGCCGATCGCGCCCAGCACAAGGCAGGCAAACTTGATGGCCAGTGCAAACACGATGTTCTGGTACACGATGCGTAACGTGCGGCGGGCAATGCGCATGGCCAGTGCGATCTTGGCGGGGTCGTCGTCCATCAGCACCACGTCAGCGGCCTCAATGGCAGCGTCAGAGCCAAGAGCGCCCATTGCAATGCCCACATCGGCACGGGACAGCACCGGGGCATCGTTGATGCCGTCGCCCACAAAGGCAAGGTTCTCTTTGGGCCGCTTTGCGGCGAGCAGCGTTTCGATCTGGTCTACCTTGTCGCCCGGCAGCAGGCCCGCATGGTATTCATCCAGCCCAAGCTCTGCGGAAACGGCCTTTGCAACCGGCTCGGCATCGCCGGTCAGCATCACGGTCTTGCGCACACCGGCATCCTTCAGGCCCCGGATGGCCTGTGCGCTGTGGGGCTTTACCACATCGGCGATCAGAAGATAACCGGCATACATGCCCTCGATGGCCACATGTACGATGGTGCCGGTCTCGCTGACGGCGGGAGCCTTCAGGCCCAGCTTTTCCATCAGGCGGGCGTTGCCGGCAGCAACGGTTCTGCCGTCCACCTGGGCGGTCACGCCGTGGCCGCCCAGCTCCTGCACATCGGTGACACGGTTCGGATCGATCTCCCTGCCGTAAGCGGCCTTGATGCTGAGGGAGATGGGGTGTTTGGACCAGCTCTCGGCCAGCGCGGCAGCTTCCACCAGCTGCTCCTCGCTGGTGCCCTCTGCGGGGTGGATGCCGGTCACTTTAAAGGTGCCCTGGGTCAGGGTGCCGGTCTTGTCGAACACAACGATGCCGGTGCGGGCCAGCTCTTCCAGATAGGTGGAACCCTTGACCAGAATGCCGCAGGCAGATGCACCGCCGATGCCGCCGAAGAAGCTCAGGGGAATGCTGATGACCAGTGCGCAGGGGCAGCTGATAACAAGGAAGGTCAGGGCACGGTAGACCCAGTCGCCAAAGCGGGCGGGCTGGCCCATGAGCAGCAGCACGATGGGCGGGATAAAGGCCAGAGCCAATGCGCCATAGCACACGGCGGGGGTGTACACGCGGGCAAAACGGGTGATGAAGTTCTCGGCGCGGGCCTTCTTCATGCTGGAATTTTCCACCAGATCGAGAATTTTGGAAACGGTGGATTCGCCGAATTCTTGGTGGTCTTTACCTTCAGCAGGCCGGTCATGTTCACGCAGCCGCTGATGACCTCATCGCCGGTCTGCACATCGCGGGGCAGGCTCTCGCCGGTCAGGGCGGCGGTGTTCAGGGCAGAAGCGCCCTCCACGATCACGCCGTCGATGGGCACGCGCTCACCGGGCTGGACCACGATCACGGTGCCGATCTCCACATCGTCCGGGTCCACCTGCTCCAACTTGCCGTCCTCGCCCTCAATGTTGGCGTAGTCCGGGCGGATGTCCATTAAGCTGGAAATGCTCTGCCGGCTCTTGCCCACGGCCACGCTCTGGAACAGCTCGCCGATCTGGTAGAAGATGATAACGGCACAGCCCTCCACGTAGTCGCCCAGTGCAAATGCACCCACAGTGGCAACGGCCATCAGGAAGCACTCGTCAAAGGGCTGACGGTTCTTGATGCCAAGCAGTGCCTTGCGCAGCACGTCCCAGCCGACCACCAGATACGGGATGCAGTACAGTACCAGCTCCACCGGCGTGGGGAACTGGGGCAAAAGCTTGAGGATGAGCACCAAAATCAGCGCAATGATGATGCGCTGCAGGTTCTTTTTCTGCTTTTTGTTCATACAAAACGCTCCTTTTTGCGGGATCCATGGGCCGCATCACGCTGCGGCGGGCGGGGATTTCAACAACTTTTCCCCATAAAAATGGATATTCCACGGTTTTACCCGTGTTTTCCACACAGTTTTTCAGGCGCAAAAGCGCTTTTCCACGTTTATTTTACGTTTTTTCCGCAAACGGTGTTGAAAACTGAGTGGAAACTGTTGAAAACTGTCTGATTTTTCAACAGAAAAAGTTATTGCACAACACAATCGCACACAAAGTAAAAGCATCTGCACATTCGTTTGAGCTCTCAGAAAATCTACGAATTCTTGCTGCAGATGCTTTTTTCTTTAGCGGGCTCGCCCTCTCAGTCAAATCCTTTGGATTTGCCAGCTCTCCCAAAGGGAGAGCCCTTGGCAGTCCACGCAAACTTCATCTCTTTGCCAAGGCCTCTCCCTTTGAGGAAAGACTTCCCCCGGCCGGGGGAAGATGTCGCGTAGCGACAAAAGGGAGAGTGTGTCACCGCAGGTGACGGAGAGGGCGAGGCTGTTGATCGTGTGCAGCAACCTGCCGCGCATCAGATGTCAAAGATCTCGCAGTCGTCCTCCACCTTCTTGCAGGCGGCCAGAACGTTCACCATGGTGTCGTGGGGGTCTGCACCTTCAGAGAACTCCACCTTCATCTTCTGGGTCATAAAGCTGACGGTAGCATTTGCCACGCCTGCAACGGTGTTGGCAGCGTCTTCCATCTTCTGAGCGCAGTTTGCGCAGTCCACTTCGATCTTGTAGCTCTTCTTCATAAGTAATACCAGCCTTTCGTTATTCTTCGATATGATCCATCCCCATGGAGAGGATGCTGCGCACATGGTCATCGTCCAGTGCGTAGTAAACGGTTTTGCCCTCGCGCCGGAACCGCACGAGCTTGGAATCCTTGAGCACCCGCAGCTGATGGCTCACCGCCGACTGGCTCAGCTGCACGGCGTTTGCAATGTCCTGCACGCACAGCTCGTTGTCGTGCAGTGCATACAGGATCTTGATGCGGGTGGAGTCGCCGAACACCCGGAACAGATCGGCCAACTCGTACAGCACCTCGTCGTCCGGCATATCCAAGGCTTCCGGCTGCGGCGCGGGCATTGCTTCCTTTATTTCCGCCATGTTGACATCTCCCTTCGTTGTGGATTCACATGAACGCTTGTTCATGTGTTCATAGTAGCACGCGGAATGCTCCTTGTCAAGGCTTTTTTTAAGATTTTCGGCGTCTGCTCTAAATTGATGAAATTTGCCTTAAAACGCAGAATTTGCGTTTTTGAATCGCAATAAGGATGCGGATTGGAGGGAAGGCGAAAACAAAAAAGAGGTCGCCGCATGGTCAGTGTCCTCGCCCTCTCCGTCACCTTCGGCGCCACCTCTCCCAAAGAGAGAGGACTTGGCAGCCCGTTTGCGCAAAAAGAAAAAGAGAAATTCACAAAAAAGTGCAAAATAGGGTGCGTTCTGGTGCAAAATGTGGTATCTTATAAAGGTGTTCAAAAATAAAATGCGCCATACGGCGCGCAAAAGGAGAGGAAAGTATATGACATTGGAAACCGGTATCCGCGGGGAACAAAGCGTGCTCGTCACCGCAGCCAACACCGCAAAGACCATGGGCAGCGGCACGCTGGATGTGTTTGCCACCCCGGCACTGGTGGCGCTGGCTGAAAAGACCTGCTGGATGAGCGTGGCCGACGCGCTGGGCGAAGGCAATGGCTCGGTGGGCACCAAGCTCGAGCTGGAGCACACCGCCCCCACCCCCGTGGGCATGACCGTTACCTGCGAGAGCGAGCTGGTGGCGGTAGAAGGCCGCAAGCTCACCTTCAAGGTGAGCCTGCACGACGAAAAAGGCCCTGTGGGCGGCGGCATCCACGAACGTTTTGTCATCAACAACGCCAAGTTCGCAGCCAAGGCGGAGGCAAAGAAGGGGTAAAACTCCTTCCGTCATCGCTGCGCGATGCCACCGTTCCCCTTTTTGTCGCTTACACGACATCTTCCCCCGGCCGGGGGAAGTCTTTCTCAATGAGGGAGGCTTTGGCAGTACGGTAAAGTTCCCGGTTTTGCCAAAGGCTCTCCCCTTGGGAGAGCTGGCACCGAAGGTGACTGAGAGGGCGAGGACGCTGACCGAAGAAAACTATTCTTCATCCATCTGCTCTGTTTGCTCCAATCGGATCGGCGGCGGGTCAGCTTCCAGCAAGTGCTGCTCAGCACGCTTCTGCGCGTCCTGCAAAAGCTGTGCGGCCTGCACGCTGGCCCGGAACAGCTCAAAATACATCGCTTTATAGTCCGGCGCGGCGCACACCTCCCTTTGCATTCGATGGGGATAGTTTTTCCTGCGCAAAGAGGGGTATGCATCCCCGGAAATTTGAAAAAAGAGGAATCCGTTATGAAAAACAAGAACCTTTCATGGTTCGCAGCTCTGCTGGTGTTTGCCCTGCTGCTGTGGTGCACAGCGGCAACGCCCGGCAAGATCGCGGACCCGTCCACCTATACCTGTGCGGTGTACAGCACCATCTTTTCGCTGCTGCCGCCGGTGATCGCCATTGTGCTGGCGCTGAACACCAAGGAGGTGTACACCTCCCTGCTGGTGGGCATCGCATCCGGTGCACTGCTGTATGCCAACGGCAATCTGGAGCTGGCCATCAACACCCTGTTCTTCAACGAAGACGGCGGCATGGTGGCCAAGTTGTCGGACAGCAGCAATGTGGGCATTCTGATCTTTCTGGTGATGCTGGGCATTCTGGTGGCCTGATGAACAAGGCCGGCGGCTCGGCAGCTTTCGGCCGCTGGGCCTCCACCCACATCCACTCCCGGGCCGGTGCGCAGTTTTCCACCCTGCTGCTGGGTGTGATGATCTTCGTGGACGATTACTTCAACTGCCTGACCGTGGGCTCTGTCATGCGCCCCGTCACCGACCGGCAGAAGGTGTCCCGCGCAAAGCTGGCCTACCTGATCGATGCCACCGCAGCACCCGTGTGCATCATTGCACCGGTGTCCAGCTGGGCAGCTGCGGTCACTTCCAGCGTGCCGGAAGCTCCGGCATCAACGGCTTTACCATGTTCCTGCGCACCATTCCTTATAACTACTATGCCCTGCTCACCCTCGTGATGAGCCTGTTCCTCATCTTCACCGGCACGGACTTTGGCTCCATGAAGCTCAACGAGGACAACGCCAAAAACGGCGACCTGTTTACCACCGCCGACCGTCCCTACGGCAACGATGTGGACGATGGCACCGACATCCGCGGCCATGTGGCGGACCTGATCGCCCCGGTGCTGGTGCTGATCGTGGCCTGCATCTTCGGCATGATCTACACCGGCGGCTTCTTTGAGGGCGTGGACTTCGTTACCGCCTTTGCGGACTGCAACGCTTCTGCAGGTCTGGTGCTGGGCAGCAGCATTGCCCTGCTGTTCACCTTTGTGTTCTACCGCGTGCGCAATGTGATGACCTTTCAGGACTTTGCCGCCTGCATTCCCGAGGGCTTCAAGGCCATGGTCAGCCCTATGCTGATCCTCTCCCTCGCATGGACCCTGTCCGGCATGACCGGCCTGCTGGGCGCAAAATATTACGTTGCCAACCTGCTGAGCGGCTCTGCTGCAGCGCTGCAGTACATGCTGCCGGTCATCATCTTCCTTGTGGCAGTGTTCCTTGCCTTTGCCACCGGCACGAGCTGGGGCACCTTCTCCATCCTCATCCCCATCGTGTGCCATGCCTTCCCGGAGGGCGAGATGCTGGTCATTTCCATTGCGGCCTGCCTGTCCGGTGCCGTCTGCGGTGACCACTGCTCCCCCATCTCGGACACCACCATTATGGCATCCGCCGGTGCCCACTGCAGCCATGTGAACCATGTGTCCACCCAGCTGCCCTACGCCATTACGGCGGCTTCCTGCGCGGCAGTGTGCTATGTGATCACGGGCATTGCACAGGCTTTCCTTGGCGCAAATGGCAGCCTGTTCACCTCGCTGATCCTGCTGGCCGTTGCCATTGCCGTAGAGCTGGTGGTGCTCAGCGTGATCCGTGTGCGCACGAACAAAAAGGCGGCAGAATAAATTCCTGCCAAAAATTCAGCTGTTTCGCTTTGCGCCGCGGCCAAAACGTGGTATTTTTAAATAAAATGAACTATCGGAGGCACACGACCTATGCTGGAACAGGCATTTCAGGACGTATACACCAAATTCAAGCTGCATTTCTACCAGAACATTTTTCAGCGTTTTGCCACCCGGGAAGCCACGCTGACCACGGTGGAGTCCTTCTGCATGGAGGGCATCATGGCTATGGGCGAACCCACCATTGCGGAGTTTTCCCGCATGATGCAGATCTCCACCCCCAACGCAGCGTATAAGATCGGCAGTCTGGTGAAGAAGGGCTATGTGGAAAAGATCCAGTCCACCACCGACCGGCGCGAGTATCACCTGCGCCCCACCCAGAAGTATATCGATTACTACAACATCAGCTATTCCTATCTGCACACTGTGGTGGAGCGCGCAAGAGAGCGCTTCTCACCCGAGGACTGTGCAAAGCTGGAGGAGATGCTCACCATTGTGAGCACCGAGCTGATGCCCGAGTTGGATATGCTCAAGAAGGACGAAAAGGCAGAATAAGCAACAAAGAACTCCCGGACATCCGTCCGGGAGTTCTTTTGTTTCCCCTTACTTCTGCTCTTTATCTACTACCTGGATCCTGCCCTTCTTCCACAGCACATAGGAGGTAAGGATGCCGATGGGCAGCATCACGATGATGAAGATGCCCACAAGGCCGCCCAGCACGGAGCCGTAGCCTGCAAGGCGTGTGGCGAGGGAGAGCACCGTCATGATGATGAGCACCGGCAGCACGCCCTTGATGCCGCCCTTGACCACCTTGCTGCCGCTGGCAGAGCTGGCGAACAGACCCAGCGCCATGGAGCCGAACAGGGCCGGCGGCAGCGGGCTCTGGATGATGTCCTTCATGGTTGCCATAAAATGTCCTCCCGCTAAATACAGAATGAACGAAAAAAGGCGGGTATTTTCGGCCAGCCGTCCTTGCGATACGGACGGGATACCGGAAAAGACGGCATCTGTCAAACGAGTATGACTAAAGCGCAACCGGCATTTTAGGGATATTTCAGGAACAGGATCCTGCAAAGAACCTTTACTGCATTAAAATAATAAAGCACTGACCGCGAGTCACTTTGTATCCGTTAAAAATTGCATAAAATTTAAAGAAAAGATCTGTCGTTCTGCCAAAAGCAGTGGGGATACACCTTTGCAAAAGCCGTGAGACCTGTTATAATACAGACATATTCATATCGAGAGAATGGGTTTATCGGCGGCAATGAGGCCAAAGAGGAAACCGGCATCGTATTTTGAGGGAAAGACCAATGGAACACGTAACCGAACAACAATTGACAAGGCGGCAGAGCACCGTATGGCGGGCACTGCGTGCCGCCGCACCGCAGACCATCCCGGTGCTGGCGGGCTATTTTGTGCTGGGGATGGGCTATGGCATTTATGTGCAGTCGCTGGGCCTGCCAGTGTGGATGCCCATGCTCATGGGCACGGTGGTGTACGGCGGTTCGCTGGAGTTTGTGCTGGCAAGCCTGCTGCTGAGCGCGTTCTCGCCCCTTTCGGCCTTTTTGATGGCGCTGATGATCCAGGCGCGGCATCTGTTCTACGGCCTTGCCATGCTGGAGCGCTACAAGGGCTACGGCCTGCGCAGCTTTTATATGATCTTTGCCATGAGCGACGAGACCTTTTCCATCACCTGTTCGGCCGAGCCGCCGGAAGGGGTGGACAGGGGCTGGTTCATGTTCTTCATCACCCTGCTGGATCAGTTCTACTGGGTGGCCAGTGCCGGTCTTGGCGCGGTGGTGGGCTCGGTGCTGCCCTTCAGCACCGAGGGTGTGGACTTTGTGATGACCGCCATGTTCACGGTGATCTTCCTCAACCAGTGGGAAAAGGACCGGCAGCACTACAGCGCCCTGATCGGCCTTGCCGCCCCATTGGCGTGTCTGGTGGTTTTTGGCTCCAGCAGCTTTTTGCTGCCCTCCATGGGATGCATTCTGATCCTGCTGCTGGCTCTGCGTAAACCGATCGAAAAGGCCGAAGGCACCGAAGCAGAAAAAGCGGCGAGGAGGTGGGCGCATGACCGCAGTCCAGATGGGCCTGACCATTGCAGTGTGCACCGCCGCCACCATGCTCACCCGCTTTCTGCCCTTGTGGTGTTCTCTTCCAAGGATCAGCAGCCGCCGGAGGTGGTGCGGTATCTGGGCCGGGTGCTGCCCGCCGCCATCTTTGGTATGCTGATCGTCTACTGCCTGAAAAGCGTCACCCCCTTTGCGGGCAGCCGCGGCATTCCAGAGGCCATCGCCCTGCTGGTGACGGTGGGTCTGCACAAGTGGAAGCATGAGACCCTGCTCAGTGTCGCGGGCGGTACGCTGTGCTATGTGCTGCTGGTGCAGCTGGTGTTCTGAAGAAAGAAAAAGCGCGCTGCCGCGCAGGAGGATTCCTGTACGACAGCGCGTTTGTGCATGGGACGATCCGCTGACAGCGAACCAAAGCAGGACCGTCCGAAAAACCGATGCTTTGCGACCCGGTCACGGAAATTTTTCAAAAAAAGGTGTATACTGTAGAAAAATGCATCCGAAGGAGGGTTTCCCATGCCCAGCATCATCATTATAGGTTCCGGCCCGGCAGGCATTTCCGCTGCTCTGTACGCCGTCCGCGCCGGTGTGGATACCACGGTGCTCACCAAAGGCCCCGGTGCGCTGGACCGCGCCGAAAAAATTGAAAACTATTACGGCTTTGCCGAGCCGGTCTCCGGTGCGGAACTGGAACGCCGCAGCATCGAGAATGCAAAGCGCCTTGGTGTGAGATTCGTCACAGCCGAAGCCGTGGGCCTGACCTATACGGATAAACTCACCGTAGAAACAGTGGATAAAAATTACCCGGCGGACACTGTGATCCTTGCCACGGGTGCATCCCGGGCGGTGCCGCGCATCCCGGGCCTTGCCGGGCTGGAGGGGCACGGCGTGAGTTATTGTGCCGCCTGCGACGCCTTTTTCTACCGTGGAAAGGACGTGGCGGTGCTGGGCAGCGGCGAGTACGCCCTGCACGAGGTGCAGGCTCTGCTGCCGGTGGCAAAAAGCGTTGCCCTGCTGACCAACGGCGCACCGCTGACGGCGGACTTCCCGCCGGAGGTCACAGTCTATCCGCAGACCGTGGAGGCTGTTCTGGGCGAAACTGTTGTCACCGGCGTGCAGCTGTCCGGCGGTGTGCAGCTGCCTGTCAGCGGTGTATTTGTGGCACTGGGCGTGGCGGGCAGCACCGCACTGGCTAGGAAGATCGGCGCAGAGGTGGACGGGAACCGCATCGTGGTGGACGAAAAGATGCAGACCACCGTGCCCGCCTGTATGCGGCGGGCGACTGCACCGGGGGCCTTCTGCAGGTGCAAAGGCCGTGTATGAGGGCGCGCAGGCGGGCACTGAAGCCGCCAAGGCCCTGCGGAAAGGATGAAAAGCAATGTCGGAAACAACAAAGGAACACCGCGATTGTCTGGCCAAAGGTTTTCCCTTCTGGAACGACCTGACACCCGACGAACAGGACATGCTCTGCCGCTATACCCGCCCGGTGCACTACGCAAAGGGGGCAAGGGTGCACAGCCCGCTGGAAAGCTGCGTGGGCATTTTGCTGCTGCGCTCGGGCCAGCTGCGGGCCTACCTGCTCTCGGAGGACGGGCGGGACGTGACGCTCTACCGCCTGTTCGGCGGGGAGGTGTGCATCCTGTCGGCCTCCTGCGTGATGGACTCGGTGAACATCGACCTGTATATTGATGCCGAAGAGGACACCGAGGCTACTGCATCAGCGCGGGCGTTTTCCGCAGGCTGATGCAGCAGAACGTGCATGTGCGCTGCTACGCCTATCAGATGACGGCGGAGCGCTTTTCCGACAGCATGTGGACCATGCAGCAGGTGCTGTTCATGAGCGCAGACCGCAGGCTTGCCATTTTTCTTACCGATGAGCTGGCCAAGACCGGCGGTGATGAGGTACGCATGACCCACGACCAGATGGCAAAATACATGGGGTCTGCCCGCGAGGTGGTGAGCCGGATGCTGAAATACTTTGCGCAGGAGGGCTGGGTGCGGCTGTTCCGGGGCGGCGTGCAGGTGCTGGACAGGAAAAAGCTGCAGCAGCTGGCAAGAGGAGAATAACAAAAAGGACGATGTGAACATCACATCGTCCCTTTTTGGGTCATAGGTTATCCTTTGCAGCCCTGTTCTTCCCAGTCGCCGAAGTCGCTGGCTTCGGCAATCTTGGTGGGATCGAATTTTCCGCTCTCGTCTTTGGGAGCAACGGCGGGGCCTGCTTCCACAGGGTTCTGGTTGGGAGCTTCCGGGTCGAACACCGGCTTCTCGCCGCCCTCCGCGGGTGCTGCCGGGGCAGAGGCTTCTTCGGCGGGCTGGGCAGCAGCTGCCGCTTCTTCGGCAGGAGCTTCCGGCGCAGCTTCTTCTGCAGCCTTTTCGTTGGCAGCATCGGAGGCTTTGGTTTCCGCTTCGGCGTAGGCTTCGGCAGTCTTGGCGGCTTCCTCAGCGTTCTGCTCGGCGTCCTCCGGGAACTCTACTTCCTCCACATGGAGCGGGTCTTTCTGGTTCAGGATCTTGTCCAGTGCCACAATGGCAGCACCGGTAACGGCCACAGCAGCGGCCGTGCCAAGGATACGAAACAGTGTTTTCATGCCGGGACCTCCTTGAAAGATCAGATCAAGAGAATGTTACCACATCGTTCAGCGGCTTTTCGGCAGGCTCCACCGAAATGGCGGTGAGCACCGGGCCTTTGCCGCGGTAGATGTTATGGAACTTGTAGCCTACCTTTGCGGTCACCCGCACCCATGCGCGCTGCTCCAGCGCCTTGTAGCCATCGTAGCTGCAGGGGAAGCCAACGAACTGGATGTCCTGCACGCAGCAGGTCATGGCGAAACGGCCCGGCACGAAGCTGTTCTTGCCGGCACGGTTGGTCTGACACACCTGTGCAAGGAATTTGACCGTTTTGCCGGTATACTTCTGGGGCTCGTCCTGACAGTCCATGTACCAGATGCCGAAATCGTCATCCGGAACGTCGATGATGTCCGCGTTGATGTCAAAGGGCAGCGGATCAGGGATATCGTCGTAGGCCACGCTGCCGTCGGCAAACTCGTAGGCGATATCGCACTTGCGGGAAGCCTGACGCACCAGCTTGTGCAGCTCCTGACGGGCGGCATCGTTGTTCACGGCCTCAGCGCGGTTGAACACGATCAGCTCACTGCGGGCGATCTTGTCCAGCAGCAGGCTGCGCATGGAGTTGTCGCGGGCGTAGGTCAGGGCGGTGGTGCCGTCGGCGGTGGCGATGCACTGGTACACGATCCAGCTCTCGGGCAGAGCCTCGGCCAGATCCTGCAGCAGCCACATGCCGTTGTACTCAATGACCACACGGCCTGCACCGGATTCCTTTTCCAGCTTGAGCAGATTCTGCGGGTTCAGCTCGGCCTTGTCCTCCAGCACCTTGACGGTCACACCGGGAAAGGCGAACTTCTTCTCGTTGTACTCTTCTTCGCCCTCTTCGCAGATCAGCAGCAGGGTCTTGTCGCCGGAGTCAAAGTTGGGGTCTTCAAAGGTCTCCTGAATGAATTTGGTCTTGCCGCTTTCCAGAAAGCCCACAAACAGGTAGACCGGAATTTCTTTTGCCATAGGAATGGTTTCTCCTTTTTACTTTAAGCTCAGCAGCCGAACAGCTCTGCAATGGCCTTTTCGTTCAGCTTGGAGCCGATGACCACCAGCTTGCCGCCCACATCTGCACCGCGGGCACGCACTTCCCATTCGCCGGGCACATAGTCGAACTCCAGCCAGCCGTCTGCGCCGCCGTTCACGATGCCCTTGCTGCGCAGGATCATGCCGTAATTGCCGGTATCCAGCTCGGTGAGGGCGTGCTCCACTTCTGCCTTGGTGAACTTGCGGGCCGTCTCAACGCCCCAGCTGGTGAATACCTCGTCGGCATCGTGGTCATGATGATGGTGGTGATGGCCGCAGCAGCAGTGGCCGTCATGGTCGTGATGATGCTCGTGCTCGTCGTCATCATCGTCATCATCGTGGTCGTGATGGTGGCCGCAGCAGCAATGGTCATGGTCGTCATGATCGTGATGATGGTGCTCGTGCTCATCGTGGTCATCATCCTCATCGTGATCGTGGTGATGCTCGTGCTCATCCTCGTCGTCATCATCGTGGTCGTGAT
>ENA-OUNI01000459-OUNI01000459.1-human-gut-metagenome-genome-assembly--contig:-NODE-459-length-18805-cov-2.773745_pt1 | contig 18805 bp, 22 predicted proteins | sample MGYA00242499_ERZ504580 | MGnify/ENA primary metagenome ERZ504580 (study PRJEB26092, sample SAMD00036315) | human gut metagenome | host: Homo sapiens | study: EMG produced TPA metagenomics assembly of... | reverse complement strand
GCACGACGTATGGGAACATTTGCCCGTCAACCCCCATCGCAGCCATCAGAAAGCGTGAAGGCGACAACCAGATTTGACCGACCATCACGGCGAGCACCAGCATGCTTCAATCCCCGCATATACGAGAATGTGATTCACCCAACGCATGGCCTTGCCGGAAAAGACATCACGTTTTTCAACCAAGGTCAGCAATCTCCACAGCGGCACCAACGCGAACTCGAAGCAAGCGACAATCAGCACTGCGGCAACCGCATACAGCCAATGCATCGAGTCGGCGTCGGCATACTTGGAAGCAACGCCAGCGGATGCCGCAATCGCACTGAACTGCAGTCCGAGGCAGCATATTGCAATTATCACAATCAGCACACGCAATACGCCAATCACCATGGAACGTTTCGCTGCGGAATTCGGCATGATATCCGTCTCCTTCAATCCAATAAACCTGAATATCGATAATAATCTATCGATATTGATATGCAAATCTTGTGAAGTATGTTAATCGATATTTTTCTATCGTTTTACGATATGTACGATGACGTCCAACATATCTCAGAAAGGAATCATTATCATGCCGGAACCAGCCAACACTTCCCCATCGCAGACTTCGCAATCCCAACAATCATCGCCATTACCAGAAGCACAAGAAACCCAAGAAACACCAAAAACACAAGGGAGCCAGCCAACACATGAACCATCCGCGCATCAGGAGGAACAACCTTTGGCGAAACCCAAAATCACGCGGGAAGAAATAGCGCAACGCCCCCTCAACAAACGCGCGGTCATCACCATTGGCGCTGCATTTCTCATCACTTTCGCATTCGACCGTCTGATCTGCAGCATACCTCCGACATGGCTTATCGGATATGAACTGCCGGTTTTCTGGATCATCTGTGCTCTTACCGTAACCGCGCTGCACTGGAAAACCGCACGAAAACAAGTTCTTGTTTGGCTTGTTTTGGGAAGCATCGTCGCCATTGGCGTGTGGAATACACTCGCTCAGTCGACCTGGTGCTATTCGAGAAATGACGAGTACGCGCTCACCACGCAATTCGTTCAACCGGCGTTGCTTATGCTGCACTGTCAGCTGGTCAACGGGCGTTACGATGTTCGCCGTCCACTTCAGGTTGCCTGGAATTGGCTTACCGGCTGGTTGCAGCAGCCGTTTATTCACATTCGCGATTTTGCGGAACCGTTTTCCGTCATATTCGCAAGATTTGCAGTCGCGTCGAAGCAACGTTCGAAAGTGCGCGAAATCGGCATTGCGCTACTGATTTCCACTCCATTGCTTCTGACGATCGTACCATTGCTCATCGGAGCCGATCAAATAGTTCAATATGAAGTGCTGAACGTTTTCAGTGATTTCAACCCGATGACGATCACTCTGCACATCATGTTCATCGTGTTGCCGTGGCCTTTGCTGTTCTCACTGCTTATTGGACTCGACGATGAACCCACTTCCACGCCTCCGGAGCAACGATTCTCCCTCAGCTCGGTAACTGCGTTCGTGGTATTGGCCGTGACTTTGACTGTGTACATGCTGTTTTGCATCGTACAGATCCGGTTCCTGTTCGCAGGATTGTTCACCGATGGTTCGATCGCACTGCCAGACGGATTGACCTATAGCGAATACGCACGCGGCGGATTCTTTCAACTGCTGGCAGTCACGGCCATTAATGTGACGCTATTTGGTTTGGCGATCGCACTCGCGCCACGTACGCGCATGCTCAACGCGGCACTGGTAGCATTGCTGGCGTTAACCGCCGTCATTCTAGCTTCGGCGGCGCTTCGGTTAGGACTGTACATCAACGCATACGGTTTGACTTGGCTGCGGTACCTTTCGGCGTCATTTATCGCCCTGCTTGCGACCGCGATTCTGCTATGCCTTATTCGCCTGAAAATACGACAACTGCCATTGGCTGCAACCATGACCGCACTGCTTATCGTATGGTACGTGGCGCTCGGCTTCAGCAACCCGAACCATATATGCGAAATCTACAATGCGGCTCATGGTATCGCAATGGCAATGGCGACAACACCGTATCAGTCGATGGTCTGACCAGCGCACTTTTTACGCAGGCTCTCGTGCATGATCACCATCAGCACCAGGAAAGCCAACATGTACAGAGGGAACCACAGCACACTGATATGCTGTGCGATCAAGCCGAATACCGGCGGCATGCACATCGAGCCGACGTATGCGCATGCCATTTGCATGCCGACGATCGCCTGCGATTTGTCTTCGCCGAAATATGCCGGCGTGGAATGAATGACGCACGGGTAGATCGGTGCGCAGCCAAGACCGACAATCATCAGTCCCATAATGGTGCCGATATTGCGAGGCAGCGGCAGCAACATGATGACGATACCGGTCAGCACCAGCGCCTGCCCCAGGCGAATCATGGCCGGATCATTAAACTTCATGGTCAGAAAACCACTTGCCAAGCGACCCACGGTGATGCCGATGCAGAACAGGCTGGCCCACATAGCCGCCGTGGTCTTATCGATGCCCTTGCCAAGCGCCATGTAGCTACTAGCCCACAGCATGGCCGTCTGCTCCAATGCGCAATAGCAGAAGAACATCACCAGGATTTCTTTGGCGCCACGAATGGCGAGCACACCTCGCACACCAAGCGGTTTGCGAGTTTCATCATTGGCCGTTCCGTCGGATTCGCCGGAAACTTCGCCCGTCTTTACCTCGGAACGCTTCTTCCACAGTGGCAGACTGAAAATAAGAATGGCGGTGAGCACAACCTGCAGTATGGAGATATAACGGTAGCCCCACGACCATCCTTGGCCGGCGCCCAAGCGAATCCCATGATGTATGGGCCAGTCAACGCGCCAATGCCCCACATGGCGTGAAGCAGCTCATGTGACGGCTCTCGTAGTGGATCGCCACATAGTTGTTGAGGGCCGCGTCAACGCCGCCCGCACCCAAGCCGTACGGAATGGCAAGCAGAATCAGCACCCAATAGTTAGGAGCAACGGAAAAGCCGAACAATGCCAACGCCGTCAACGCCACGGAAACCGCAGTGACCTTGCCCGCACCAAAACGCAAGGTCATACGATCGGAAAGCAACGCGGAAACAATGGTGCCAGCGGAAATCGTCATGGAAATGCCGCCAGCCCACGAAATGGGAGCACCCAAATCGACACTCATCGTCGGCCATGCGGCACCCAGTACCGCATCCGGCAGGCCAAGCTGATGAACGCCACATAAATCACCGCAAGCAAAAGATTAACCACGCCCTACTCCTTCTTGATCGGTAGCCGCAGAAGACAATATCCGCCATTATTGTAAGCACATATAGCTACCAATCGGTAACTACTTGATTGCACTATCTACCGTAGAATCTTCAACCTTTACCACACGGAATCGCATACCATCTTCACTAAAAAATACCCTCCGAAACGTCTTGACGTAGCGGAAGGCGAGCTGACGACAACCTCGATCAGGTATCGATCTTCGAACGGTCGAAATCGTCGGCATTCTCAACGATGAACGCTTTACGCGGCGGCACGTCATCGCCCATCAGCAGACTGAAAATCTGACTGGCCTGTTCGGCGTCTTCCATACGGATACGACGCAGCATACGTGTGCGTGGATCCATAGTGGTGTCGGCCAGCTGGTCGGCGTCCATTTCACCCAGACCCTTATAGCGCTGAATATCCTCGTTATAGCTGATGTGCTTCTTATCAAGATCAGCCAATTTGCCGGCCAGCTCATCGTCGGAATACGTGTAGATATACTCCCCCTTGTGAGCTCCGGTCAAGGCGATGCGGTGCAGCGGAGGCACGGCCGCATACACGTGACCGTACTCGATGAGCGGCGCATGTAACGGTAGAACAAGGTGAGCAGCAGAATGCGGATGTGCGCGCCATCGACATCTGCATCGGTCATCATAATGACCTTGTTGTAACGTGCTTGCTCGATGTCGAAGCTCGCTCCGGAGCCAGCGCCGACCACCTGAATGATCGCCGCGCATTCCTTGTTCGACAGCATCTGCGACAACGACGCCTTCTGCACGTTGAGAATTTTACCTCGAATCGGCAGCAACGCCTGGAAACCGGAATTACGCGCGGCTTTGGCGGTGCCAAGTGCGGAATCGCCCTCCACGATGAACAGTTCGGCCACATCGTCATTGCCTGGCTGGCAATCAGACAGTTTCGGTGGCATGGATGCCGATTCGAGCGCGTTCTTGCGTCGCGTCACCTCTTTGGTCTTACGTGCTTGGATGCGGGCGTGCATTTCGCCGACGATCTTTTCAAGCACGCGGCCGGACTGTTCCTTATAGCCACGTTTGGAGCCAGTGATCATCTCGCCGAACTGCCTGTCGGTCATTTTGCTGACGATCGGCTTGACCTGCGCGGTGCCGAGCACATCCTTGGTCTGACCTTGGAACTGTGGTTCGGCGATACGCACAGTGACGACGGAACCAGACCTGCCAGAATATCGTCACGTTCGACTTTCATGTTGGAATCTTTGAGATTCACTTTGAGCTTACGTGCATTGTCTTCGATGGCTTTGCGAATCTGCTTGGTCAGGCCCAACAGATAGCCATCCACATGGGTTCCACCGCCCGGGGTTTCCACCACATTGACGAAGCTGCGCATGGTGGTGTCGTATCCGTTGGTCCACCGCATGGCGATATCGACGGCACAATTTCTCGTAACCTTCTGCGCGTGCAGTTCACCGCCATCGCCAACGGCTTGGGTTTCCTCAACATAGGTGTCTTCGCCAGTGATACGCCAAATAGCGGAAACCGCTTCGCCTTTGGACAGGTAATCCACGAAATCCTTCACACCGCCGGTATGGCAGAATTCCTCGATACGGGAGTGGGTATACTTCGATCCCTGAGGTTGTGCCGCAACATCGGCTTCCTCGATCTGCTCCGCAGCTTCCTCGTGCCCGGCAGCGTCATGTTCAGATTCATCGCTTTCGGCAATTTCCTGCGGTTCATCACCTGCAGCATTTGCAATATCGTCGACTTCCAGCATTTCGTCGACTGATTCATCGCCGGTTTCCGGAATATTCTCATCGATAACAGTGATTTTCAAACCCGGCACCAGGAAGCTGGTCTGCCTGACGCGATCAATCAGCTGCTCGTAGCTGAATTCGGCGGTGTCGTTGAAAATCTCCGGATCAGCCCAATAACGAATGCGAGTTCCCGTGGTCTTCGGACTGACCTTGCCAATGATTTCAAGCTCAGTCGGACGGTTTTTACGCGTGCGTTTGAATGGCGCATCCGGAGATGGGCGCTCCGGATCGCATCGGTATACACACCAGGATGACCCTGATGGAATGACATATGATGCGTCTTGCCGTCACGATCCACTTCCACGTCAAGACGGGAGCTCAACGCGTTCACCACTGACGAGCCCACGCCATGCAAACCGCCCGAGGCTCCGTACGAAGAGTTACCGAATTTCGCGCCGGCATGCAATTTGGTCAACACCACTTCCACACCGGTAAGTTTGGTTTTCGGCTCGATGTCAACAGGGATACCGCGGCCGTTATCGGCCACTTCCACGGAACCGTCGCTGTGCAACGTCACAACGATATGATTGCAGACTCCCGCAAGAGCCTCATCGACGGAATTATCGATGATCTCCCACAGGCAGTGCATCAGACCTTGGCTATCGGTGGTGCCGATATACATGCCCGGGCGCTTGCGCACCGCGTCAAGACCTTCAAGCACGGTAAGACTACCTGCGCCGTAATTGTCCTTGTCTTTCGCCATTTTCCTCATTCTGACTTGCAGTTTTGCTTCGGTTTTCATCCATAAGAACGTCTTGTAGACGTAAGAAGTCGAGAAATTCGATATTCTTACCGAATTTCTGACTTCATTCACCTCTTGTTTCAATCACTGATCAAGGAAGTCACGCAGCGTCTGCGAGCGAGACGGGTGACGCAACTTCGACATGGTCTTCGACTCGATCTGGCGAATACGCTCACGGGTAACGCCATACACGCGGCCAATGTCGTCGAGCGTCTTGGGCTGGCCATCTTCCAAGCCATAACGCATCTTGATCACGCCAGCCTCACGCGGAGACAACGTTTCAAGCACCTGCCTGAACTGCTCCTGCAACAGCGAGAAGGCAACCGCGTCGGACGGCGCGATGGCGTCGGTGTCTTCGATCAGATCACCGAACTCGGAATCGCCATCCTCACCCAACGGCGTATGCAAGGAAATCGGCTCACGGCCGTACTTCTGCACTTCCTGCACCTTCTCGACAGGCATGTCGAGCTCGCGTGCAAGCTCATCCGGCGTGGGTTCGCGGCCAAGATCCTGCAGCATCTGACGCTGCACACGAGACAGCTTGTTGATCACTTCGACCATGTGCACCGGCACGCGAATGGTACGCGCCTGGTCAGCCATGGCTCGGGTGATGGCCTGACGAATCCACCACGTGGCATAGGTGGAGAACTTAAAGCCCTTCTTCCAGTCGAACTTCTCGACGGCGCGAATCAAACCGAGGTTGCCTTCCTGAATCAAATCCAAGAACAGCATGCCACGGCCGGTGTAACGCTTAGCCAACGAAACCACAAGTCGCAGATTGGCTTCCAGCAGGTGGTCCTTGGCACGCCTGCCATCGTTCGCAGCCCACTTGAGCTCACGCTTGCGCTTGAAGTCCATCTGGTCGGATTCGGTGTCCAGCAGGTGCTGGGCATACAGACCTGCTTCGATACGCTCGGACAGATCGACTTCCTGTTCCGCATTCAGCAGGCTCACACGACCGATCTGCTTCAGGTAATCCTTGACCGGATCAGCAGTCGCACCCGCCGCAATCACACGACGCTTCGGATTGCCGGATGGGGTCAGATTCTCATCATCATCGTCATCACGCACCACGAAAGCGCCTTTTCCTTAGGCTCTTCCGGCTTTTTGCGTTCTTCCTCATCCTCGTCGTCATCATCTTCAGGTTCGGATTCCTCGTCGTCGTCGAGGTCATCCTCGTCATCCGAATCGACGTCATCGAGATCGGCGTCGAAATCGTCAAGATCGGCGTCGTCTACCTGAGCGTCCTCATCGTCAAGTGCATCATCCTCGAGCGGCTCCTCCTTCTTGGCAGGGGCGCTCTTCTTCGCGGTAGTCTTGCGAGGGGTCTTCGTTGCGGTGGTTTTCTTCGCCGCACTCTTCTTCGTGGAGGCCTTGCGCGTGGCGGCTTTCTTCGTGGAGGTGGTCTTTTCGGTCAGATCAGCCTGTTCCATGCTTGCCGTCGTTTCCTTGGTGGCCAAACTTATCCTCCTATTGATCCTGCCTCGAAGCGTATACCACATGGACCCACTTCTGGCAAGGGCAAATCGTCAACTATGTGAGTAAACCATCTTGCAAGGACGATTATTCCCGCATAATGAGGCCTTCACGCGCAAGTCACGCCACTTTACGGCGTGTTGCCTTATGTTTCCGACGTCCAGGCAGGACCAATACGTCGTTCAACCGCCGAGCATACAATCGCCGCCAGCGAACATTGATCATCTATCGCGAGCGCGCTAATGGCTGATGCCATGGCTCCTTCCCGGCCCATCCACCACATGATGTAGCTGATCACGGCGAACGGCTGCGCCCGATATGTCTTCGGAATCATATCGATAATGTCGAACAGCATGTTGATCGCCTGATCGCAACGTTTCATATCGGGTCTGGCTAGGGGATCACGGAATGAATCGCTGAGCAGCTGTTCCAGACGCTGCGCATTACGAGACAGCTTGGGTCTTTCGGCGAAACTCATGAGAAAGTCTCGGTCGGCGTATCGTTCGTCAACGATGGCGGAAATGAGAAATACGTCACGAATGGACAGCATCCGATTGATGCCCACCGTAGTCCGCATGATCATATTCCGGTCAAGACCGCATTCGGCATGGAATTCGCCTTCCGAATGGGAAACGCTCTCGTCCGATGCCTGCGCAAGCGCGTCCATCCATATGAAAAGCGGTTCACGAATGAACGAACGCACTGTTTCGCCCACGCCGTCGGATCTGCAATCCCTTTCGAATCGGCTGATGGCTTCTTCCATTTCAGTCCCGGTGATGCGTCCGGTTTTGTTGGTTGTCATTATTCTGCCCTCCTTGGCATGGTCTATCGGCTTCCTCGCTCGCCGCTTATATGGCACTATGCCCGATGAGCCGATGCGATGCCGCTTTTTTCGAGGCCTGTGGTCGGAGGATGGCTTCTTCGGCGTTTCGCAAAATGATTTCGGTACCGCAACTATTGCAATCATTGAGATTTGGTCTTGTCGAATGCCTGTGGATAACTGTTGGTATGACTAGCTCCTCCGATTTGGAACAGATTGAATCACGCATTGTTTCGTTGGTGAAGGATTTCGCATTCCTTCATGCGGACGATTCGGTTGCCTCCTCTTGCAGGCCTATTGCCGACATGGTCGCCAAGCAGGCGGTCACGTCAAGTGAGGGTGGCAAGCGGCTTCGCGCCTTGCTGACGTTGGATTCGTTCCGCGCATTCGCTTCGGAGGATGTGCGAGAACGTGATTTCGACGCGCTGCTCGATTTAGCGTGCGCGGTGGAAGTGTTCCAGACCGGTGCGCTGGTGCATGATGACATCATCGATGATTCCGATCTGCGCCGTGGCAAGCCGTCTGCGCATCGCGCATTCTCCACTGGTACGCATAGCGAGGCCATTGGCCATGGCTTGGGCATCATGCTCGGCGACATGTTGGCCACGGCAAGCGTGGACATCGCGGACAAGGCAGCTTCCAAGCTCACTCATGGTTCCGATGTGGTCGCGGCATTGCTCAACATGCACCGCGAGGTCGAAGTCGGTCAAGTACTTGATTTGGCCGTAGAGCTCAATCCGTTGGACGATCCAGACGAACTGGTGGAAGCTTCATTGAACGTATTCCGCTGGAAAACCGCCAGCTACACCACCATTGCCCCACTGGAATTCGGCATGCTTGCCGCGGGTATAGGCAAAGACGATGCGAGGAAGCAGGCATTGGCAGTCGGCTTGCCTCTTGGATTGGCTTTCCAGCTTGCAGACGATCTTCTGGATGTTGTCGGTTCGAGCAGCAATACGGGCAAGCCCGTTGGAGGAGATATCCGCGAAGGCAAGCGCACGGTGCTTCTAGCCGACGCATCAACGCGGCGAACGACACGCAGCGGCGAGAGCTCATCGACATGTGGGAGGCCGATTCGCGTTCCGAAACTCAAGTAAAACGCGCCATTGAACTATTTGAGCAAACAGGAGCCATCGAACGTTCCCGCGGTAGAATCGCGGATTTGTGGAATGAATCGAAAACAGCTATCGAAACATTGAGCCTTTCCGAATACCACGAGTCACTGCTCATCGAGGCCTGCTCACGTTTCGTGCCAAGTATTCACGTCCAAACACGCGCGTGACACGCGACCTGCGTGTTTTCCAACCAACATCCGGACAGGACGCGCGTTCGTTGCACAATCCGCAAACCTCTGCTTGTAGACTACAAGTGGGAACACGTTCGAACGTGAGTTGTTTTGAAGAAGGAACCGTAGCGATCAACCATGAGTGAAGCTCCACACGCCCCTGAAGGTCAGGTCATCGAGGGCCGGTATCGGGTCGTCAGCAGAATCGCCGATGGCGGCATGGCCACGGTGTACCAAGCGGTAGACGAACGTCTGGAGCGCACGGTCGCCATCAAAATCATGCATACCCAGCTGGCGCAGGGACCGCACCGGGACCAGTTCGTGGAACGATTCCATCGTGAAGCCCGTTCGGCCGCGGCCATTGCCAATCCGCATATCGTGCAGGTGTATGACACCGGCGAATTCGACGGTCTCGATTATCTCGTCATGGAGTATGTTCACGGCGTAACCTGCGTTACGAAATGAACCAGCAGGGTACGTTCAGCGTTCGAGAGACGTTACGCATTATTGGCGAGACATTGGATGGCCTCGCTTCCGCACATCGTGCGGGCGTGGTGCATCGCGACATCAAGCCGGAAAACATCTTGCTTAACGACCGTGGCCATGTGCAGATCACCGATTTCGGCTTGGCTAAAACGGTATCGCAGGCCACACTCTCCTCCACCGGCATACTGCTGGGAACAGCAGCATATCTAGCACCGGAAATGATTGAGAAGAATCAAGCCACACCTCAGGGGGATTTGTATTCCGTGGGCATCATGGCTTGGGAGATGCTCGCCGGCAACGTGCATTCACTTCAGATAATCCAGTAACACTGGTATTCAAGCATGTTCACGAGGATGTGCCAAGCATTGCCGCCGCTTGCAAAGGCATCAATGAAGGCGTGGCCGCATTCCTTGCCCATCTCACGGCTCGCGCGGTCGAGGCTCGTCCAGCAGACGCATCCGTTGCGTTAACCGAGCTGCAGCGTCTGCAATCGACGCTTGCGGTCAGCGATTGGCAGTATCGTCTTCCCCCGGTAGACGTCAGCGCTTCCGACGGTGCCGCGCCCGCAAATAACGGTGCGCCAACCAATGTCGGCAATCCTGTTCCTCCCGCTCCCCCGGCACCGCCGACGCAGCAATTCGATGATCGCACACGCAAGCTGGACAGGGTCAGGACGAACGCAACAACCGTCATGCCGGTGCAGCAACAGAACATCGATCCAGAAGCGACGACACGTTTCTCGCTGCCGGCAGACGCATCGTCAATAGCCTTGACAATGCCGTCGACAGCGCTGCATCGCAATCCCCCATCGCGCAAAGCGACGAATCCGGCAATACTCCAAACAGCAAATCCGCGAAAAAGCGTCGCACACCGCTCATCGTCGCAGGCGTGGTGGCGCTGCTGCTTGCATGTGGCGCCGGCGGTTGGGCATGGTGGTACTATCAAGGCCCCGGCAGCTATTGGACCATGCCCCAGCCGGATGGTATGACATGCGACGCGTCCGCAGCATGCCCCATCACCAATGTGAAGTGGAGCGACTACGAGAGTCTGCTCAAGATTTCCGATATCGAATATGAGGTGTCGGAAGAGTATAGCGATTCCGTGGAGGAAGGCAATATCATCTCCACCGACCCGGCGAATGTCGCGATCGCGGCAGCAAGCGTCGTAGCCAGAAAGTCAAGGTCGTGGTCTCCAAGGGAGTCCGGCAGGCGACGGTTCCCGCCGATATTCTCGACGCGACCAGCGCATCCGGCAAGGATCCAATCAACGCGCTGAAGAAGGCTGGATTCGATAATGTCGAGCAGACCGCGGCTTCTGATGACACGTATTCCATTGACGTGCCTCAAGGGGCGTTGCTGTCGTTAAGTGTGGATCCCGGCGCCACATTGCCGCATAATACGACGATCACCGTCACGGTGTCGCAGGGGCCAAAGCCAGTCACTATGCCCGATATCGTCGGCAAGACGAAGGACGAGGCACAGCAGGCGCTGGATGATCTTAGACTCACCACCAATTGGACGGAATCCTTCGACGACAAGATTCCACAGGGGCAGGTGATTTCCGCTTCCGTCAACAACGGTGATACGTTGCATTGGGGAGACAGCGTCGACGTGGTGGTTTCCAAAGGACCGGAAACCATAACCCTGCCGAATTATGTGGGGCAGAAAGCCTCTGACGCCAAAGCCGCATTGGAAAAACTCGGATTCACGGTCAAGGTAAGTTCGCAGCTCACGTTGGATTCCAATCAAGACAAGAAGGTCGCTTCGCAGGATCCGGTAGGTGGCACCGAAGTGCGTCTTCGCGACGAGAACGGCATACCAACCACCATCACATTGAAGATGTATTCCTCACTGTTCTAAAAGTGCATTACCTGCTTTGCCAAACATCATGGTATAGGCATAAGGAAAGCCCCGGCTCGTGTAGTGTCGTGCCGGGGCTTTTCTCTTTGGTTTCTCAGCTGTTCGCCTGTTCGGCGGCTTTCTGAGCCTTAAGCTGTTCCTTGACTTTCTGAGCGTATTCGCTCACGTATTCCTGACCGCTCATCTTCTGAATTTCCATGGTCACGCGATCAGTCAGCGTGCGCAAATCGTCGTGCGTGATCTGGTCGGCGGGCTTCTTCTCCACGGCAATCGGTTCGCCGTAGACCACTGTGGTCTTGCCCTTACCAGGAATAATCTGACCGGGCTTCTGCAACTCGCGAGATCCGATAATGGCGGACGGAACGATTGGGCATCCGGTTTCAAAAGCAAGTCGCGCAGCTCCGGTATGACTTTATAGAGGCGACCGTCAGGGCTACGCGTGCCTCAATATGAATGCCGAACAGGTGGCCGTCTTCGAGGATTTCACGCGCGTGGTTCAATGCGCCAAGCGATTTCGACCCACCGGAACGATCCACGGGGAACACGCCAACCGAAGTGAACCACCACTTCTTGAACTTGCCTTTGATGCCCTTGCCTTCGAAATACTCGGCTTTGCCCATGAAATGAATCATGCGCGGACAAGTCAGCGGCAACAGCGCGTCATCGATGACGGCAAGATGATTGGCTGCGATAATGGCACCGCCTTCGCGCGGAATGTTTTCAAGTCCCTTGGCAGTCGGTCCCATGCGGTGGATGGCGATCGGTCCCAGGCCTTTGACGAAAAACCAGTAGAGCATTTTTCACGATCCTCCTAGCGGATGGCCATCCGCTTGATTACAGTTATCAGTATGACTGACCTCAACAATAGCAATGCCGATGAAGAACGCCCAAATGCCGCGCCGAATGGTGGCGAAGGGGCTTCTTCAAATGCGGACGATTTGGATGCCGCATGGGCTGAATTCGCAAGTTCGCATGCCGACGATTTGCAGGCCGTGGAGCATTCTCGTAGCGCGAAACGTTTTGAAAAGCATGCGCAGCGCCGTGAGAAGGAGGCGTTGCTTTCGATTCAGGATTTGGATCAGGGCACGTTCACTGATGACACTCCGCAAGGTCGTGGACCGCGCGATTTCACTGGTTCCAGCTGGTTGGACACCGATAGTGTAATGGATCGTTACGGTGATGATTTCACTCCTCCGAATCCCTCCATCGGTCATGTCAAGATATCGAAGTTGGTGTTTTGGGTGCTTTTGATCGCTGGTGTCGCCGGTATCATCGCATCTGCATTCATGCCTGCTTTGGCTGGGATTTTGGGATCGATTTTCGGTGTGTGCGCGTTGATTGGCGCTGCTGGATTGATCGTACAGCACAAGGGACATACACAAACCCGCCGCGATGTTTTCGATGATGGAGCTCGCGTATAGCAACATATGGAGAAGACTGCATCAGCTACGTCTTTTGTGCTCTTCTCTGTGATATTTGTCGCTGCGATACGTATAAGGCGTGTCTCGTCGTTGAGTGTTTTGACGAGACACGCTTATAGTTCTTATGATCTGCCATTTCGCCGAATATCAAGCTTTCTTGGACTGGGCGGCGGTGATCCACTGGTCAAGCAGTGCCGAGGCCTTGCCTGAATCAACGGTTTCTTCGGCAATGGCATAGGCCGCTTTGAATCGTTCAGTCAGGCTGGCATCAGCTGGCACCTGATGGCCGTCCGCAACAATCGCGGATGCCGCGTTGAGCAGGGCGGTAGTGCGGAAAGGAACGTCCTTGCCTGCAAGGAAGTCACGGAACAGCTGAGCGTTGAGCTCCGGCTCTCCACCCTTTAAGTCAGCCACCGTCACCTTGTCGAGACCAAGCTCCACAGTCGGATCGAATTCACTCTCAGTGACTTTGCCGTTGCTGAACTCCCAGATGGACACCGGACCAGTCGGAGCCATTTCGTCAAGTCCCTCGCTTGACGTGTACACCATGCCGGTCTGTCCGTTAGCCGCATATACCGCAGCCATGATCGGGCTCATTGCGCGATTGGCACAGCCCACCGCCATGTGCTTCGGCGAGGCCGGATTGGTCAGAGGTCCAAGAACGTTGAATACGCATGGCATGCCGAGCGCCGCACGGACAGGTCCCACGAAGCGCATTGCCGGATGGAATGTGCGTGCGAAAGCGAATGCGATGCCGCATTCGTTGCCGACCTCAGCAACCTGTTCCGGTTCCAGATCGAGCGGCAGTCCCAGCGCCTCGAAGCAATCGGCAGTGCCGCACTTGGAAGAGGCTGCACGATTGCCGTGCTTCACGACTTTCGCTCCGGCTGCGGCAGCCACCACCGCGCCCATGGAAGACAGATTCACCGTCGCGGCACCGTCTCCACCGGTACCGACGATATCGGTGGTCTCACCGTCGATATCAAGTTTGATGGCATGGGAGACCATGGCCTTGGCCGCTCCACGCACCTCATCCGGAGTCAAGCCAAGCTGCTGCTGGGTTGCCAGAACCGCACCGACGGCCGCCGGATTAGCGTTGCCGTTCATGAGGTCATCGACGAACCACTCGGATTCCTCGGCACTCAGATGGTCCCCTCCGACCAGCTTGGTGAGGATCGACTTCCATGTGATTTCAGCCATGATGCCCTCCTTGACGCTTCAGCATGTCACGTTGTTGATACGATATCGCCGCCATTGTAACCGTTCTACATTTCATGGTTTTTCAACGTCCATATCACGAACAGGTAATTGCAGAAAAGCGCTCATCATAAACAACACAGACATTTTCAATATCTATCTTCCGCATATCGGGCAACGAGCATGAAACAAAAAGGCGGTCTGCGAAAAATCCGCAAACCGCCTTCATTATGCGCGAATCATCAGAGCATCACACGATATGTCACTGTTCGTTCTGTCCGTGGCACATCTTGTACTTACGACCGGAACCGCACGGGCACTGGGCGTTCTTGCCAGTTCCCGGGAAGGTGCGGCCATCCGCCCACGGAGAGCGCAATTCCTCGCTCTTCGGGCGCTTATTGGCAGGAACCTTGCCCTCAGCATGGCTGATCGGCTGCATGCCTACGATGCCAGGCTCATTCTTCTGTTCTTCGGCCAGTTCGTCGATGACGGTCTTCTCGGCCTCATCGTCGGTTTCCGGCTCGGCAGGAGCGGTTTCACCGGTCGGCTGCGCTTCGCTATCCAGGCCCATCACCGCTTCGGCTGCGTTCACGGCCTCTTCCTCATCGGATTCGGTTTCGGCGTCTTCGGTGGTGGCGACACGATCGATGTCAACGTGGAACAGCAGCTGGATGGTCTCCTCCTTGATTGCTTCAATCATGGAGTTGTACATCTGATAGCCTTCGCGCTGGTATTCGACCAGCGGATCGCGCTGACCCATACCACGCAGACCGATGCCGTCCTTGAGATAATCCATCTCATACAGGTGTTCGCGCCACTTGCGGTCAAGAACCGCGAGCACGACACGACGTTCCAGCTGACGCAGACCCTCTTCACCAAGCTTGGCTTCGAAGTCGGCATACTGGTCCTTTGCGTCGGAAACGATAAGCTCCTGCAGGGCTACGATGGCCTTGTCTCCCTTGAGCTTGGAGACAGCGTCCTTGGCGGCTTCCGGATCGACGGCAATCGGGTACACGGCGTTCAGAGTTGAACAGGCTTCCCAATCCCAATCCTTCGGCTTGTCAGAACCCTTGTTGGCGCCCTTGATGTAGCTCAATACCGTATCGTCGATGAACTTGAGGATATCCTCGTGGATGTCTTCGCCCTTGAGCACAGCCTGACGCTCAGCGTAGATGACGGTGCGCTGCTTGTTCATCACGTCATCGTACTTGAGCACGTTCTTACGGATTTCGAAGTTGCGGGATTCCACGGCCTTCTGTGCGGTGCGCACGCCCTTGGAAACGCTCTTCGCTTCGATCGGCTCGCCTTCCGGCATGCCCTTGGCCATAACGCGGGCCACGAGCTGGGTGTTGAACAGACGCATCAGATCGTCTTCGAGCGACAGGTAGAAACGGGACTCGCCCGGATCGCCCTGACGTCCGGAACGGCCGCGCAGCTGGTTGTCGATACGACGGGATTCGTGACGCTCGGTACCAAGCACGTACAGGCCGCCGAGTTCAACGACCTCTTCATGCTCGTCCTTGACCTGCTCCTTGATTTCGGCCAAGTGCCCGGCCAACGCTTCTCGTACTCGTCCGGAGTGTCATCCGGAGAATAGCCTTCGGACTTGAGCTTCGCATCGGCAAGGAACTCGACGTTGCCGCCGAGCATGATATCGGTACCACGGCCTGCCATGTTGGTAGCCACGGTGACGGCGCCCTTACGGCCCGCGACGGCCACGACGGCGGCTTCCTTGTCATGCTGCTTCGCGTTCAGCACCTGGTGGGGAATGTTGGCAACGTCAAGCAGGGACGACACGATTTCGGAGGATTCCACGGAAGCGGTACCCAGCAGCACCGGCTGGCCCTTCTTGTGGCGCTTGGCAACATCGCGCACGATGGCGGCAAGCTTCTCCTTCTTGGTACGGAAGATCAAATCGTCCTTGTCTTCGCGAATCATCGGCTTGTTGGTCGGAATCGGGAGCACGCCCAGCTTATAGGTGCCCATGAACTCCGCGGCCTCGGTTTCTGCGGTACCGGTCATGCCCGACAGCTTGTCGTACATGCGGAAGTAGTTCTGCAGGGTGATGGTGGCGAAGGTCTGGTTCTCAGCCTTGACTTCCACGTTTTCCTTGGCTTCGATTGCCTGGTGCAGACCTTCGTTGTAACGGCGTCCCGGCAGGATACGGCCGGTGTGTTCGTCGACGATGAGCACTTCACCGCCAGTCACCACGTAGTCGCGGTCGCGCAGGAACAGTTCCTTGGCCTTGATGGCGTTGTTCAGGTAGCCGATCAGTGCGGTGTTGTTCGGCTCGTACAGGTTGTCGATGCCGAGATAATCCTCGATCTTGTTGATGCCTGGATCGAGAATGCCGACGACCTTCTTTTTTCTCGTCGACCTCATAGTCCTCGTCACGGGTGAGCTTGAGCACCAGACGTGCGAACTGACGGTACCAACGGGTCACGTCGCCTTCGGCCGGACCGGAGATGATCAACGGGGTACGGGCCTCGTCGATGAGGATGGAGTCGACTCATCGACGATGGCGAAGTGGTGGCCGCGCTGCACCAGATCGGACTTTTCCCACGCCATGTTGTCACGCAGGTAGTCGAAGCCGAACTCGTTGTTGGTGCCGTAGGTGATGTCGGCGTTGTACTGCTTGCGGCGCTCCGGCGGTTTCTGGTTGGTGATGATGCAGCCGGTGCTCATGCCGAGGAAGCGGTAGACACGACCCATCAGCTCGGCCTGGTAGCTTGCCAGGTAGTCGTTGACGGTGACGACGTGCACGCCCTGGCCGTCGAGTGCGTTCAAGTATGCCGGCAGGGTCGCCACAAGGGTCTTGCCTTCACCGGTCTTCATTTCGGCGATGTTGCCCCAGTGCAGCGCCGCGCCACCCATGAGCTGCACGTCGAAGTGGCGCAGGCCCAAGGTGCGCTGGATGCCTCGCGCACGGTGGCGAAGGCTTCCGGCATGAGCTTGTCGAGGGATTCGCCATTGTCGAGACGCTGCTTGAACTTGGCGGTCTGGCCCTTGAGCTCTTCGTCGTTGAGCGCTGCAATCTCATCTTCCAGCGCGTCGGTCGCCTGAGCTACGTGCTCAAGCTTCTTGATCTGTCGGCCTTCGCCCATTCGCAGGGCTTTGTCAACGATATCTACCACAATCACTCCCTTTGTGTATGCGAGTTATCTCATCTGAGATTAGTCGCTGTTTAACAATTTCCGAAAAACACCGTCCATTTTACGTAACTTTCAGCTTGTTGCGGCCTTCTTCCATTCGACACACCACCTTCAGACATGAAAAAGAGGCCCGCACATACACTGCGCGAGCCCCGTTCGGTCAGATTATCTCCCTATCCAACCTGTTGCACGTCTTACTTCGCCACATTCTCCGGGGTGTCGATCTCGAAGACGCCATAGCTCCAGCCGTGACGATGGTAGACGACGGACGGACGACCGGTCTCCTTGTTCACGAACAGGAAGAAGTCATGTCCAATCAGTTCCATCTCATACAGCGCCTCATCGATGGTCATCGGCTCCGCGATATGCAGCTTGCGACGGATGACAATCGGGGTGTCGCCTACTTGGACTTCGACGGACTCTCCCGGACCCAGCTCAGCGGCGACGGCTTCGGCCGGGCTGTTATTCGGCACTTCGACCGGCTCCTCAACTTCTGGAGTCGGCTCGACGACACCAAGATCGACCGGGACCGGATCGCTGTAGCCACGACGATGATCCTTGCGACGATCACGGGTGCGACGCAGACGGAGGGTCAGCTTGTCGAGCGCCATGTCCAGAGCGCTGAACTCGTCGGCGCTGGAAGCCTCGGCGCGCACCACGGTACGACCTGCGATGACGGTGATTTCAACGCGCTTGGCGGTGTCGGCCTGACGCGGATTGCCTCGTGCGACAACACAATCTGAACACGCTGCGCATCCGGGGCGATAGCGGTCACACGATTCATCTTGCTTTCGACAACGTCACGGAACCTTTGCTTGATCTGCGTATGACGTCCGGTAACGACGATTTCCATGTGGACCTCCCTAGACTCAAGCGGTGTTAACCGCTATATACGGACCAACCAGCTGCATCGCTGCTTGGTAGTCATCATTGTATCCATAAGATTGGTGATTTGCTGGAAAACTCCCCGAGAAAACAAAAGTTTTTTTACGCTTTGCTTTCGACGATTCTCTTGCTATAGTTGTGCGTTTGAGACCTCTTGATGGCCGCGACCGATTTTGTCGGTTGAGGAACTTCCGGGCTCCATAGAGCACGATGGCGGATAACGTCCGCCCAGGGCGACCTGAGAGATAGCGCAGCAGAGAATAGACCGCCTTACCGGTTTCGGCCGGTGGGTAAGGGTGAAACGGCGGTGTAAGAGACCACCGGGCCGCTGGTGACAGTTGGCCGCATGGCAAGCCTCATCGGGAGCAAGGCCAAGCAGAAGGCGTTCGAGGACTGCTCGTCCGAAGCCTTCGGGTAGCTGCTAGAGCCTGACGGCAACGTCAGGTC
>ENA-OUNI01000458-OUNI01000458.1-human-gut-metagenome-genome-assembly--contig:-NODE-458-length-18813-cov-3.141603_pt1 | contig 18813 bp, 20 predicted proteins | sample MGYA00242499_ERZ504580 | MGnify/ENA primary metagenome ERZ504580 (study PRJEB26092, sample SAMD00036315) | human gut metagenome | host: Homo sapiens | study: EMG produced TPA metagenomics assembly of... | reverse complement strand
GGCACCATCAGGCCATCCACCGGGTCGCAGAGGCCCTGGAAGTTACCGCCGTGGCTCCTGACGGGGTCCAGGAAAGCGTGGAATCCCACGACCACAAGCAGGTAGTAGCCGTCCAGTGGCATCCGGAAAACATGTGGCAGGAGCATCCGGAACAGCTGAAGCTGTTCGAGGATTTCCTGGCACGGGTAAAAGAAAAGGTGTGAAGCGCTGCTTCACACCTTTTCTTGTCAGCGGTCAACGGCCGCTGACCGCTGACAGGGCTGCTGCGTACCCAGCAGCCCTGTTTATCTATCCGTACTTCTCCTTCCGTACATCACGCCCTTGTCCTTGTACATCTTCCGGTCCACCTGGGTGAGGATCTGGTCCACGTCGGGGATGGGGGTCCGGCAAGTGACGGCGCCCAGGGCCACGCTGATGCCCCGGGCTTTGTACCGGTCCTTCAGGCTGTGGATCAGCTCCTCACAGATCTCCAGCTCGCTCTTTCCGTCCGTCTCGATGATAATGTCGGCTGCGGCCTCATATTTCTCACGGCGCTTGCTCATCAGATCTGCGATAAACGGAACGGTTTTGTTGTTCTCGATCAGCGGTCTGTCGTGGCTGTCTTTGACACGGTCTAAAATCGTCTCCGGCTTTGCAGTCAGAAGAACAACGCGGCCGTTCTTTTTCATCTCCGCAACGTTGCACTCACGCATCGGAGTTCCGCCGCCGCACGAAATGACAACGTTTGTTCTCGACTGCATTTCAATCAGAAGATTCGTCTCGCAGTCACGGAAATACTGTTCGCCGTAAGTCTCAAAAATATCGGAGATGCTCATACCGGCACGCTCTGCGATGATCTGATCCATCTCGATGATATCCATGGCAAACACGGTTTTGAGATAATCGGAAATGGTGCTCTTTCCGGCTCCCATGAAGCCAATCAGTACAATATTATAATTGAACAGCTTTCTTGCCTGAATCTTTTTACTGTTTCTTGTGATGCTCTCGAAAACATCCGCCACTTCGTTTTTATGGCGTTTTCCTGCATCCGGCGTTCCAGCCATTCCTTCTGTTTTGCTTCCTGCTCCGGCTGGAGAATCGGCACGTTATTTGCTTCTTTATATACCATAATGTCCTCGACAATACGGTTTCTCATAAGCAGCGCATCCAGAATAATCTCATCGCACTGTCCAAGGCTCTCTCGTAATACTTCCAACTGATTCATGATATTTATCCTTTCCAGACTTGTGTGTACTTGTTCGCACAGCCCTCTTCCGGTATTTTTGTCGTATTTTTTGACATTTTCTGTTATTATAGCAGTTGTCCTCCGGAATCACAACAAAAATTTGCACAAAGGTGCGAAAAGCCCATGGAATCTTTTCAGAAATCCATGGGTTTTGGTATATTTTTATTTAAGATCGTCTTTCGAATCCGCATGATACCTGTTCTCCCAGGCATCTTCTGTGGATAACCTCTCATCAGAGTTCAGAAAACTCAGCTCTGCCCCCCCCCGATTTCAGATTTTTTTCAGCTTTTCAATCTGAATCGAAGTCTGTTTTCTTCGGATATGGTGTTCAGCTCCTCGCAGATGGCATCTTTGATATCGAGCAGACACTCGAGCATCAGCGGGCTGAAGGCACCGCACTCGCCGTTCAGGATCATCTCGATGGCTTTCTCGTGCGTGTATGCCGATTTGTAGACACGCTCGCTTGTCAGCGCATCGTAAACATCGGCAATCGATACAACCTGGGCTGCAATCGGGATCTCCTCACCTTTTAAGCCGTCCGGGTAACCCTTTCCGTCGTACCGCTCATGATGCCAGCGACAGATCTGGTACGCAATCTGTACCAGCTTCTCGTCCTGATACAGTTCCAGGCTCTTCAGCATGGACGCTCCGATCAGGGTATGTTTCTTCATCTCCTCGAACTCTTCTTTCGTCAGCCTTCCCGGCTTATTTAAAATGTTCTCGTCAATGCCCATCTTTCCGATATCGTGCAGCGCGGATGCCGTTGTGATCATCAGCTGATCGGACCAGCTTAAGTGGTAGCGGTCTGTCTTCTGTACCAGACGCTCGAGGAGCATACTGGTCAGAACGTTGATGTGGTGGACATGAAGTCCGCTCTCGCCATTCCGGAATTCCATGATATGACTCAGGATACTGATCATCATCTGATTGTTTTTCTCTTTTTCGTAAATCTGCTCGGTGACGAGCGTCACGAGACGGCGCTGTTTTGCATATAATTTGATCGTATTGAAGACACGCTGGTAAACAACTTTTGCATCAAACGGACGACTGATATAATCGGATACGCCCTGCTCATACGCACGGCGCACAAATGTGGTGGAATCCTCGCTCGATATCATGATGACCGGAACCTCTTCGATCCAGTGGTTGCGGTTCATGTAGTCAAGCACTCCGAAACCGTCCATGCCCGGCATGACGATATCCAGAAGGATCAGCGCAAGGCCTGTTCCGTATTCTTCCAGCAGACGCAGGCACTCTTCGCCGGTGGAAGCCTCGATGATATCGTATTCATCCTGCAGAATCTCCGAGAGGATGATACGGTTCATCTCGGAATCATCCACGATCAGGATGCGCTGTTTTTCTCTGCGGTTTTCCTGACGGACAACATCGTCCTGACAACCCAGGATCTGGTCTTTCTCGGTGACAACCATGTTTTTCCGTTGTTTTGCAAGATACATCAGCTGGTCGGCACGCATCGCAGCTTCGCCGATCGTCTCATCTCTTGTCAGAACACCTCCTACGCTGACGGAAAGACGCATCTTCGAGTAGCCCGGCACCTGTGCCTCATGGATCTGTGACTGAATCTGTTTTAATTTCTGTACAAAGTTTTCCTCATCCATCTCCGGCAGAACCAGCAGAAATTCGTCTCCTCCTAAGCGGATCAGACGGTCGGTACGTCGGGTGCAGCGGTTGACGGTCTTTACAATGGTGTCAAGCGCCATATCTCCGGCATTGTGGCCGTATGTATCGTTGTATAATTTGAAATCATCGAGATCGATCATGGCTACGCCGCAGCAAAAGCTGGCGTCCCGGATCTGGTCTTCGAAGTAGCGGCGGTTGAATACTCCGGTCAGCGCGTCACGATACAGCTCTTCGCTGTAGCTGTTCAGCTTGCTTACCAGATTCTGGCGTCCTTCGGAGTCCATCAGTGTTTCATCGTCGAGACGGTTGATCATCTCGATCACGCATGGTTCTCCTTCGATCTCCACGTATCTTGCAATGACCTGATACACATTCGACGCAATGCATTCCAGTTTTGATTTCTGCGATTTCTCCCGCAGGGCTTTTTCGGAAATACAGTTAAGGCACGCATCGCTTTGTTCCATACTGCGTAGCATTCACACAGCTTGCCATTCTCTTCATCGATAATAAAATCTCCGATCTCATCCGGACGGAGAACCCGCACATACATGAAAATATTCTTCAGATGTTCCACCAGACGTTCTGCCTGTTTCTGTGTCATCTGAACATCCTTAGAAGGCTCTTTCTTATTTATTTTTTCACATTCCGGCAATTCGGTCTGATTCATCTGTTTCCCTCTCTTCTCCCCGGTACACACAAAACTTCATTACCCCTTTGTGTGCTTCCGCGTTTTGCTACATTTTCCCATTTTAATTACAGTTATACATAATAGTGTAACGATTGTTTCCCGTTTCGTCAAGAAAAAGTGTACAAAAACCGTCCTGTAATGGAAATTTATTCAAAAAAACCGACCGGTTTTACGCGGTCGGTTTTTTCTTCTTATCATAGAAGACACGGCTGTATAACTGCGGATAGATGTTGCTGCAGGAGAGCGCCGGTCCTTCAATATAGCGGTAATGATCGAAATCGTAAACACCGTAATCCGGCTCGGAGTTATCCAGCCAGAAAGCATTGATGCCGTAATCGTAGTAGTTCTTCTTGCATACGTCCCAGACATATTTTCTTGTCTCCGGATTGAACACGTCGATCTCAACGCAGTCACCCTGGAAATCGTATGTCTACTTTTTCGCGCAGACTATCCCTGTATGTTTTTCATTTTATTAGATTTTTTTGTCTGTTTCTTGAAGTTTTTATCCGATTTCTAACACTATTTTGATCTTTTTACCAAATTTGCGGAATGGGCTTTATTTTTAACTGCACAAATTCCATTTCTTATGATAGAATATTTACGAAAAAATAAAGTATCTGATTCACTATACTTTGATTCACAATAAAATGAGGGAGTAATCCATGATTCAAACGAAAGATTCGAACTTAACCTTCCGCCCGCTGACCATCGACGACGCAGAGCAGTACAATGCACTTCTGCGCTACGCCTTTCAGGTTACAGAGCAGGAGCTTTCCGAAAGCGGATGGAAAGACGATGAAATCAAGCAGTCCAAATTCCCGGTTCTCGTCCGTGCCGATGTGCTCGGCTGTTTCTGCGAGGAGGATCTGGTATCACAGTTCGCGGTTTATCCGCTGGACATGAATATCTACGGTGTCCGCTATCCCGTCGGTTTTGTCACCAGCGTCTGCACCTACCCGGAATACACCGGCCAGGGCATCATGAAAAAGCTGATGATCCGGAGTCTCACGCGCATGCGGGAAAACCACCGTTCCTTTGCGCTTCTCTATCCCTACTCTATTCCGCTCTACCGGAATCTCGGATGGGAAATCATTTCCAATAAGATGACGTACACCATCAAGGACACGCAGGTGCCGCGGAAACTCAAAGCCCCTGGCTATGTGCGCCGCGTAGCATGGGATGACAAGGATTTTAAGGAACTACATACCAAATTGCTTCGAAGACGCACGGCTGCCTCTACCGCAACAATCTGGCGTGGGAAGAATATTTCCGCTGGGATGAGGATGATACCGTCGTTGCGATCTACTATTCCGCTGATGATGTGCCGTACGGCTACATGGTCTATCTGATCAGCTCCGATATCATGCATATCAAAGAGATGATCTATCTGAACCGCGAAGCGCAGCTGGGACTCTGGGAGTATATTCATGCGCACGATTCCATGATCGATGAGGTCAAAGGAAATAACTACTACAGTGAACCCATCGCGTTCGAGCTTGAGGACAGCGATATCAAAGAAACGATTCGCCCGTACTCGATGGGGCGTATCATCGATGTCGTGCAGTTTATGGAACATTACGCCTGCGACCCGGACGAGCCGGATGTGTGTATCCGTTTTGAGATCGAGGATGAGCTGCTTCCGTGGAACAATGACAGCTTCACATTCTTCTTTGAAAAAGGACACTGTGTGCCGACCGACCGCGAGCCGGACCATGTGATGAAAATGACGATCGCATCGCTCACGACACTGCTGCTCGGCTACAAGACGGCTTCCAAGCTGTATGAGATGGCGCGCATCGAAACGACGCCACAGACTGTGGAATGCCTGGACGACCTGCTCTTCCACCATATTCCATATGTTTCGGACTATATTTAATTTATTTTACGCATTGCAAAAGAGGGACTCCCGTGAAAGGAATCCCTCTTTTTCTATGTAACATTTTTTAGTTTTCTTCCAGTTTGATTTTCTCCTGCAGCACAACGCAGCCTGCCATATCGCCGATGACGTTGACGCATGTGGCACCCATGTCACACAGTGTATTGATACTGATGTAAACGCCCATGACGCCGGCCGGAAGACCTGCCATCGTGGCGAGTGCTGCGAACGATGCGATCGCACCGCCCGGGATACCCGGTGTTCCGACAGAAAGCAGGACGTTGGCAAGCAGAATGATCACCATCATCGAAATGCTGACGCTGATGCCGCAGGCATTTGCGAAGAACATGATCATAAACGACATCAGGATCGATACCGCATCCATGTTGACGGTGGCACCGAGCGGGATTGCGATACTGCTGATCTGGTTCGAAACGCCGAGTTCTTTCTCGACACAGCGCTTGCTGATTGGGATCGTCGCGGAACTGGAACATGTTCCGAATGCATTCAGGCTGCCGGCATGATCGCCTTAAAGAACTTGACCGGACTCGTCTTTCCGATGAGTTTTACAGCGCCGCCGTAGACGACGATCGCAAATCCATAGAATGCCACATACAGAATGATGAGCTGGGTTGCCAGGGAAACGATGGTTTTGGTTCCGTTTGCCTCGACAACCGGCACGATCGTACAGAAGACACCGATCGGGGTGAAATACATAACGGTGCTGATGACTTTTAAGCAGACCTCATTCAGGGAGTCGATCACGTTTAAGAGCGGATGTCCCTTCTCTCCGACCGCAATCAGCGTAAAGCCGACAACGACAGCGAACACGAGTACCTGGAGCATGTTGCCCTCCGCAAACGCTTCACCGGATTGGACGGAATCAGGTTTTTGATCGTGTCGAGGATGCTGGTCATCTCGGTCGCCTGGATATCGGAAGTTGCCATCTCAAAATGGACTCCCTTTCCGAGGCGGATCAGTCTTGGAATGATAATGCCGACTGCACTTGCAATCGCGGTGGTGCACAGGAAGAAAATCATCGAGTAGCCGGTGATCTTACCTGTCGTTTTTGCATTTCCGATGCTGCAGATGCCCATGACAATTGAGCAGAATACCATCGGGAAAATCATCATATTCAAGGCGTTCATGTAGATGCCGCCGATGACGCCGGTTACGGTCAGAATCGGCGTAAAGCGGTCCGCCAGAAGAAGTCCGGTTAAGATACCGAGAATCAGTCCGGTAAAGATCGCACCTGTAATATGCTTCTGATACCATGCATAAAACTTTTTCATATGTTCTCTCTTCTCTCCTTTTTCACAGAGTAAGAGGCAGGTGTCCCTGTATCTTCTACCTGCCTCTTCGCATACGGCCATCTTATCACACAACCGCGGATAATTCCACCTAAAAATGGATTTATCCGCGGTTTTTCTGGCTTTTTGTCTTTTTTCTCTTTTTTATACGGCTGCTGCCCGGCTGTGGACTTTCTTCCGCACAATCAGATAGCAGATCACCTGCAGGATAATCGTGATGATCCACGATCCCGGATACGAAATGAACAGCACATACAGCGAGCGGTGCCGCGGGAAAATGCCGAAGATCCACACGATTCGCGTTCCGACCGTTCCGATGACGGACAGAATCATCGGCACCGCCGAGCATCCCATACCGCGCAGGGCTCCCGGGAAGAGGTCCATGATGCCGCAGAGGAAATACGGAACCGTCGTGATCGACAGAATTTCCATACCGCAGCGGATAACCTCCGGGTCCCCGGTGTAAATCTGCAGGATTTCCGTACCGAACAGATACGCGCCGCCACCCATCACCAGTGCGATGCCGCTGGAGAGAATCAGGCAGTCGATCAGCACCTTATCCATTCGTTTGTATTTTCCGACACCATAGTTCTGGCTTGTGAAGCTCATGCACGCCTGGGTGACGGAGTTGACTGAGGTGTATAAAAATCCCAGCACATTGTTGGCCGCCGTGTAGCCTGCCATTGCAATCGAACCGAAGGAATTGACGGATGACTGCAGCAGCACGTTCGAGAAGTTGATGACGGTACTCTGAATACCCGCCGGGATGCCGACCTGGAAAATCGGGATGATGTAATCCTTTTTCAGGCACAGCTTCGAGAACCGGAGCTGATAACTTCCCTCGCTCTTATAGAGGCACCGCAGAACCAGCACGCAGGAGATCGCCTGCGAAACCACCGTTGCAATCGCCACACCTGCCACGCCGAGACTGAACACGATCACGAGGAACATATTCAGACCAGCGTTGATCACACCCGATACAATCAGGAAATACAGCGGCCGCTTCGTGTCGCCGACGGCACGCAGAATCGCCGCACCGTAGTTGTACAGCATGAAAAACGGCATTCCCATAAAGTAAATTCTCATATACAATGCCGACTGATCAATGACATCCGCCGGTGTATCCATCAGCTCCAGCGCGCCTTTTGCAAAAAATACGCCCACAAACGCCATCACAACGCCGCTGATCAGCGCCAGCATGATCGATGTATGTACCGTTTCCGACATCTCCCGGTCGCGCCCCGCTGCATAATACCGCGCCGCAAGCACATTCGCACCGAGCGAGATTCCCATAAACAGGTTGATGAACACGTTGATGAGTGCCGTTGTCGATCCGACAGCCGCAAGCGCCTGGCTTCCGCTGAACCGTCCGACGACGATGATATCCACCGCGTTGAACATCAGCTGCAGAATGCCGGACACCATCAGCGGCAGCGAAAAGGAAATCAGCTTGTCCATAATCGTGCCGTTGCACATGTCGATTTCATATTTGTTCTTTTTCAAAAATACTCCTCCTTCTTTTGTAGCAGATATGCAGTCTTATACCGCAGACATATACAGAAATGATACCACTTTTTTCCGGTTCTGCACAGAGACTTTCCATAATTTATTGACTTCTGTAAAGTCCGCAGGTAAAATAAATACAATTACAGTTTTTCTGTATATAAATCAAGGACAGGAGAGAACCTATGAAAAAAATATGGATTACAGGTGCCGAAGGCCACATCGGTACTGCCCTTCTGGAACTGCTGGAGGGTGTGGAATATCAGCTTCTTCCGACGGATATTCACGAGGTTGATATTACCAAAATCGATGAAGTCACACAGTTTGTTTATGTCAACCGTCCCGACGTTATCATCAACTGCGCCGGTATGACCGACGTTGCCGAGTGTGAAAAAAACATCGACGAAGCCTATCGTGTCAATGCCATCGGTGTGCGCAACGTAGCGCTTGCCGCCAATGATATCGACGCAAAGGTTATTCAGATCTCAACGGATGATGTTTTCGACAAGGAATCCCGCATCCCGTACAACGAGTTTGATACCGTGCATCCGCGTACGATCTACGGAAAATCAAAAGAGGCCGGAGAGAAAATCCTGACACAGCTTTTGAACCGCTTTGTCATCATCCGAAGCTCCTGGATTTACGGGATCGGCCGCGATTTTGTGGATGAAGTACTCCGCAATGCGGCAAAAGGCGGCACGATGGAGGTTCCAAACAACCAGTATGCGGCTCCGACCAGTGCTTTTGAGCTTGCGCGCGTGATCTGCCACTTTATCGACAGCGAGGAGTATGGTCTGTACACGTTGTCTGCCCCGGAAGCTGCAGCCGCTATGAGTTTGCAAGAACCATCCTCGAGTATACCGGAAAAACCGGTGACCTTGATCTCTACCCGGTTGTCGCACGCGATGATGTCCGCCCGACCTATTCTGTTCTGGACAACATGATGCTCCGTCTGACCGGTATTCCTGAGCCGCTCGACTGGAAAACGGCACTGAAAGAATATCTCGAAGAAACTGGAGGAATCGAATAATGGTCCGAAACAGAAAAGAAACAACGGAAAAGTCAAAAAAGAAGCTCGGGCTTTCCACCCAGATTTTTATTGCCCTGCTGGCCGGTGCGCTGCTCGGCGTGGTGATTCACTATTGGATCCCGTCCAGCTATATCAAGGACACCGTCATCGTAGAAGGTGTGCTGTATGTCATCGGACAGGGCTTTATCCGCCTGATGCAGATGCTTGTCGTACCGCTTGTCTTCTGCTCCCTCGTCTGCGGAAGTATGTCCATCGGAGACAGCAAAACCCTCGGAAAGGTCGGCGTAAAAACGATCGGCTTTTACCTTGTTACCACAGCACTTGCCGTCTGCATCGCACTTGGAACCGCCCTGCTCATTCACCCGGGTCTCGGACTTAACATGAGTGCGGTTCAGAAAGCCGACCTGTCCTCAACAGCAGCAGATTCCAGCGTCAGCCTGGTGGATACACTGCTCAACATCATCCCGAAGAACCCGATTGGTTCCATGGCAAACGGCGATATGCTTCCCATCATCGTATTCGCCCTGTTTGTCGGCGTAATGCTGGCAAAGCTCGGAAACCGCGCTTCGGTCGTTTCCAACTTTATCAGCCAGTTTAACGATGTCATGATGGAAATGACCATGACGGTCATGAAGGTGGCCCCGGTCGGCGTTTTCTGTCTGATTGCACGTACCTTTGCAACGGTCGGCTTTTCTGCGTTCGCACCGATGCTGAAATACATGGGAAATGTAACACTGGCGCTGGCACTGCAGTGCTTCGTCATTTATCAGGTTCTTCTGTTCGTATTCACACGGCTGAATCCGATTAAATTCGTGAAGAAATTCCTTCCGGTTATGGGATTTGCATTTTCCACCGCAACCTCCAACGCGACAATCCCGATGTCGATTGATACACTGAACAAAAAGATGGGTGTCTCGAAGCAGATTTCTTCGTTCACCATTCCGCTCGGCGCAACCATCAACATGGATGGTACCTCCATTATGCAGGGTGTCGCTGTCATCTTCATCGCAGAGGCGTACGGTATTCATCTGACCCCGGCAAACCTCGCAACGGTTGTTGTTACCGCAACACTGGCTTCCATCGGTACCGCCGGTATCCCAAGCGTCGGACTTGTTACCCTGGCTATGGTACTGAATTCCGTCGGACTGCAACGGAGGGTATCGCTCTTATCATGGGTATCGACCGTATTCTCGATATGCTGCGTACCGCCGTCAACATCACAGGCGATGCTGTCTGCACAACGATTGTCAGCCATCAGGAAAAGGCGCTCAACCGCGAAGTGTTCAATCGCGATTAACCGCAATGAACCGCTTACGCGCTTACGAAAAGCCTTTTCAGGCATGCCTACGGCAAGAAAGAATCCTGTAAATTACAAAAACGCGTTCCCGTTTTCGGAAACCCCTGTGGTTTCCGGCGGGAACGCGTTTTTCTTATCTTATTTCTCTGTTACAGTTCAAATGCCTGGCGGATGCTGTCGTAATGCAGGAATTTACCTTCTGCGGCGTACCCTTTGATTTCGTCCAACGTAGCAAAACGGTAGCCGTCTGTTTCTTCCTCCTGAAGATGGAGATCTTCGTCTTTGACATCCATCACGAAGCGATAGACATCGACAAAGTAATTGTCTCTCTCATCCGGGTTGATGCGCCGGTAGGTAAAGAGATAACCGCCGTCAGCCTTGCTCACATCGAGTCCGGTTTCCTCTCTGACCTCACGGCGCACGGCCTCCCAAGAGCTCTCTCCTGCCTGTGCCGCGCCGCCGGAAACCTCCCACCAGCCCGGTGCCCAGGCTTTCGTCATGACACGTTTTGTGATAAGGAAGGTTCCGTCCAGTCTTGCGATTACGCCGAGCACCGTCAGGTGAAATTCGTCCGGCTTCATATGCCAGTCATTCCGCTTCATCGTGCGGCCGGTCGGCTGTTTGTTTTCATCATAGATATCCCAGAGTTCCATATCGTGTTTTCTCCTGTCGAACTTCTTCCGAGCCCCATCGCGATTTTTCTTCCCTTTCGCATGGTTCTGAATCATTACAGATACTGTTTAATCTCTTCCATTACATTTTCCAGCGGAATCTGTGTTTTCAGAGTCTTATCGCGAGATGCAACCTCGACAACGCCCTGTTTCATGTTTTTCGGGCTTACGATGATGCGAAGCGGAATACCGAGCAGGTCGGCATCGGCAAACATTACGCCGGCTCTGACGCTTCTGTCGTCGTAGATCACTTCGATGCCTGCGTTCTGCAGATCCTCGTACAGCTTGTCCGCATATGCTCTGACTTCCTCGTCATCGACGCGGACCGCACAGAGGTGTACCTGCCACGGAGCGATAGCTTTCGGCCAGATCGGGCCGTACTCATCGTGATGTGCCTCGCAGACCGATGCTGCCAGACGGCCGACACCGATACCGTAGCATCCCATGATCGGGGTCTTGCTCTCGCCGTTTGCATCGACATAGGTCATATTCATGGATTTTGTATATTTGGTTCCAAGCTGGAAGATATTTCCGACCTCGATACCTCTGGAGATCTTCACGGTCTTTTGCCGCATTTCGGGCAGATGCCGCCCTCCTGGATTTTTGCAAAATCGTGATACTCGGCATTCGGAACGTCGCGCTCCATGTCGAGTCCTTTGTAATGATGCTCTGCCTCGTTGGCTCCGCAGGAAGGTTGTTTCTTCCCTCGAGGATTTATCATAGAGAACAACGGCATCTCCGTTCACCTTCAGGTTCACCGGTCCGATATAGCCTGCGTTCAGTCCGCATTCTTCGGTGATCACGGCTGCGTGAACCTGCTCGCCGAGGAAGTTGACCAGCTTCGTCTCGTTGACTTCGAGATCACCGCGGATGAAAAGGACAACGTATTTATCATCAACATTCTGCTGATAAACAACGGCTTTGCAGGAGTTCTTTGTCTCGTCTCCGAAGAAATTGCAGACGTCTTCAATGGTGTGGACGTTCGGTGTGTAAACCTTTTCGAGTGCAGCGGATTCTGCGTCTCTTGCGATGTCGGAAATGTTCTCAGCTGCTTCCATGTTGGCTCTGTAATCGCAGGAATCACACAGAACGATGGAATCCTCTCCGACCGGAGTCAGAAGCATGAACTCGTGGGAGATATTTCCGCCCATCATACCGGAATCGGATTTGACAGATACCACCTCCGGCACGCCGACACGCTCGAAGATGCGCTCGTATGCTGCGTGGCATTTCTCGTAATACTGCTCCAGATCTTCCTGGCTGGTATGGAAGGAGTAAGCATCCTTCATCGTAAACTCACGCACACGGATCAGTCCGGCTCTCGGACGGGCCTCATCACGGAATTTTGTCTGGATCTGATAGATCATAAACGGATATTTGGTGTAGCTCTGTGCATACTCGCGTACAAGGTGTACGGCTGCCTCCTCGTGGGTCATGCCGAGTACCATTTTGGCATTGTTGCGGTCGGTGAAACGCAGCAGTTCATCGCCGATGCTATCGTAACGGCCGGACTCATCCCACAGAGAAGCCGGCATGACAACCGGGAACTGCACTTCCTGGCCGTCGATTTTGTCCATTTCCTCGCGCAGGATCTGCTCGATTTTGCGCACAATGCGGCGCAGCGGCAGATAGGAAGAATAGATTCCGTTTGCCATATATTTGATGTATCCGCCTTTTACCATAATAGCATGGCTGTCGATGACACAGTCAGCAGGTCTTTCTTTGAAGCGCTCTCCTACTAATTTTTCAAGTTTCATTTTCTGATTTCCTCCTTATTCTTTGGGTTTTCAACATCTGAAGTCTTCCAGACGCGAGAACATTCCAGCCTGTCCGATTTTAAGCTTTTAGTCAACATTTTACGCATCTAACTCATCACTGAAGTAACGAGAATGCGATGCTTCATTTTCAAACAGAAAAAAGCCCTAAACCGCAAGCTGCAGTTTAGGGCGAATTTTTTTATCCGCGGTACCACCTAAATTCAGGAAAACTCCTGCACTCTGACACAGAGCATTTGTACCCCACGATTTTTGTATTTTGTAATACGCGTGATCTCTGCTCTCTGTACCTTCTCTGTAACGGGAGATCCCGGTGCAGCCTACGAAATAAATTTTCCCTGATGGATTTTCTTCTCTTCGGTGCACAGCTCCAAGACCGGTTCACGATAGATTCTGCAAAAAGCTTTCACCTGCCGCTTTCTCTCTGAATGCGCTCTGTCGCTACTGTTTCTTTTCGTCGCTTTTTCACTGCACTGATTGTAGCAGAAACCGGAAAAGAATGCAAGCCCGTTCCTTCTGCTTTTTCTGCATAAACGCCCGCCCAGGTTACAGGCCTTCCCGATACATTCTGCTGATTGCCGCCTGGGCTTCCTCAGACTGTTTTTTCTCAATCCATGCTTTGCGGTCACTCAGGATAGCCAGCATCTCATCGACAACGTCCTCGGCGCGCGGGCTTGTGACGCGGTAGAGATAGCCGAGCATCCGCGTGGCGGTAAAATCGGTGTTCATCTGGCGGTATGCAATTTCCCGGCAGAAGTCGTCCGGGTAACCGTTGTGTTTTAACGCACGGTACAATTCGTCATTTCTCGTTTCTGGCATTGCCTGTCTCCCTTTTTCCTTTAAACATTTACGTTTCCGCTGTTCAGACCTTCCGTCTTTTCCTCAAGTGGCAGCCAGTCCAGTGCCTTTTTGATCCACTCATCCCAGAAATCCCATTCATGGCCACCCTTGCTCTCATAGTAGACAATGTCCATGCCGCTCTCTTCCATCCGTTTATGGTAGAGACGGTTTACTTCCAGAAGTCCGTCCTCTGTTCCGCACGCCTGGAATACGGTCGGCACATTGACAGACGGATCTTTTTTCCGTGCTTCCTTTAACTGCTCGATAAGAACAGCCGGGTTTTTGTCACTCTTTGCTGCTTCGACCAGATTTCCGAAATAACCTTCTTCATGTGCAAAGCTGTCCGCTCTGCTCTCTTCCGGATTTTCCAGCACATGAAGTGCACCGGACAGGCAGATCACAGCCCCGAAGGTATCGTGATATTTCAGGCCATTTCTGAGTGCGCCAAAACCACCCATGGAAAGGCCTCCGATAAAGGTGTCTTCTCTTTTTCTGGACAGCGGAAACATTTTTCTTGTAATCTCAACCAGTTCTTCTCCGATAAACTGTCCGTGCATGGCACCGATGGACGGCTGATCCACATAAAACGCATTCTCGCCGGCCGGCATGACAACGGCAAGGTTTTTCTCCTCTGCCCATCTTTGGATTCTGGTTCCATGAACCCAGTCTGTCTCATTCCCAAAAATGCCATGCAGCAAATACAGCGTTTTAAACGGTTTTTCCTCGCGCTCCGGCTGCCCAAAGGTAAATTTGTCGACCGGCAGAATAACCTGCAGCGGTACGGTGCGCATTAAGTTTTTGACATGAAGCTTACCTGAATAAATGCCATAATAAAAATCCCCCTGTGGATATATATTTTTCTTTATTTTACGCCTTATTTCTGCGTTTCGTCAACGTGGAGTTTTGCGTTCCTCCGGTTCCGGCTTGCACCCCGAAGCAATTCACGATATAATCATGTTTATAGCAATCCCAGAAAATAATGCAAAAATTCAGCACTGCAGAACGTGAATTACTGCGTCACGATTTTCGTCGTGCCCCGGTACGCCTTCAAATCCGTTCCTTGTAATTCGCGCCCTGCAGCACTGCCTTTTTTGCGTTATTTTCTGGTCTTGCTATAGTTTGAATTTTTTCTGTGACAAGATAAGGAGATTTTCTATTATGATAAAGTTGATTGCAACCGATGTCGATGGAACGCTCGTCAAAGACGGCACACTTCTGATCGACCCGGAATATATGACTGTTGTTTCCAGGCTTGTCGACCAGGGCATCCATTTTGTTGTCTGTTCCGGCCGCCAGTTTTCCAGTGAACAGAAGCTTTTCGCTCCGATCAAGGACCGCCTGCTCTACATCTCCGATGGCGGAACTGTCGTGCGCACACCGGAAAAGATTCTGAAAACATATCCGATGGAAACGGCACTCTGGAAATCCATGTGCCGCATGGTACACGACGAACTTCCGTCCTGCGACTGCTTTGCCGCCACCCCGGACTACTGCCTCGCCGAAGATGCCGGAAGCCGCATGTTTCACTGGCTCCGCGACTCCTACGGCTTCGATGTCCGCGAAGTACCGGATCTATCGAAGGTAGAAAACGAGGACATTATCAAATTCACAATCTACCATCCAACCTCCTGTGAAGAGCTTTGCTCCCCAAATTTCATCCCGGCGTGGAATCATCAGGCAAAACTCGCTGTCGCCGGTAAGGAATGGTTGGACTGCAACGCCCGCGGCGTCAGCAAATGGACCGGTCTCTCATTTCTGATGAACTACTTTGGCCTTACCCCAGACGAAGTCTGCTGCTTCGGCGACAACCTGAACGACATCGAGATGCTTCAGAACGCTGGCGAAAGCTACGCCGTCTCCACGCCCGAGCGGAAGTCATCGCCTCAGCAAAACACACCTGCCCGCCGTACTGGGAGAACGGGGTGCTGCAGGTTTTGAAAACGTTTTTGAAGGAAACGACAAACCCGTTTTGAATCAAAAAATCCAGGCATCCTATACGGATGCTGGATTTTTAATTCTCTGTTTCTTTACAGTACCCCATGCGGCGCAATGCCGATCGCAAATTCGACTGCAATCGCTACCAGGACTACCAGCAGCGAAATGATGAATCCGTGCAGCATCGGCTTTGCGCCGGAGCGGCAGAGGGATTTGAAATCGGTGTTCAGGCCGATGGCCGCAAGGGCGGCCACCATCAGAAATTTGCTGATGGTTTTTAATGCGGCTGCTGTGCCTGCCGGGATAAGACCTAAGGAGGTCAGTGCTGACATGGCGAGAAAACCTAAGATAAACCATGGAAAAATGGATTTGATGCTTACCTTTACGGCGGTTCCTTCTGCTGCCTGCGCCTTCCGTTTCAGATGTACGTTGATGGCGGCGAATGCCAGAACAGCCGGAATGATGGCGAGGGTCCGTGTCAGTTTTACCATGGTTGCGAAATCACCGGCAGCTCGCTGAATGCGTAACCGGTGGCAACGACGCTTGAGGTATCGTTGACCGCAGTTCCGGCCCAGAGGCCAAACGCGGCATCTGAAAGGCCCATCCAGTGACCGAGGATCGGGAATACGACAATCATGACCGTATCAAATAAAAACGTTGCGGAGAGGCCATAGGCAATGTCCATATCGGTTGCCTCGATGACCGGCGCGATTGCCGCGATCGCGGAACCGCCGCAGATACCCGTGCCGGCGTTGATGAGGCTGCTCGTCTTCCAGTTCAGTCCAAGTGCTTTTCCGATCAGTGCGCCGAGGCCAAAGCACGTTGCCAGGGTAAATACCATAACCGTCAGGGAAAATCTTCCGACCGTCAGCACCGTGCGGATATTCAGGCTCGCACCGAGCAGAATAATCGCAAATTTCAGGATCTTCTTCGATGTAAATTTAATTCCCGGCGCTGTCACGCTGTTCGGCTTGTAAAAGGCATTCACAATCATACCGATAAACATGGCGATGACCGATGCCCCGATAAAGTGCAGTCCGGCGCTCTCCTCCAGGCTTTCCAGGAATTTCGCCGCAGCGGCAATCACCAGCGCAATCGCCGCTCCGGGAATCAGTTTCTTTGCGTTTTTCATAATAATAACTTCCTCCAGATGTATCGTTTTTTCTTTCTCTCTCCCCAAAACATTCCGTATTTTTCATCACGTCTGATGCTGCCACTTCCCGCTTCGATAGCGAAGGACAAAGAAAATGGCACGAACAACCCAGTCCATCGTCATGGCGACCCAGACACCGAAGACGCCGAATCCCATACGCACACCGAGCACATAGCTCATGCCGATTCTGCAGATCCACATGGAAAGAATCGAGAGAATCATGCAAAATGCCACATCATTGGACGCGCGGAGTACATTCGGCAGATTGAAGGCAATTGGCCAGATTATCATACAGCAGATGCGTGGTAAACGATGATATCTTCCGTCATGGCTGTTGCTCCGCAGACAGACTGTAAACGTGAAGCACCGCCGGAAGTGCCGCGATGACACCGAGACAGCAGACGATCATCAGGCCATAAATGATGATGTGCAGCTTTTTCGCATAGTATTTTACCTGCTCATAGTCTCCCGCTCCCGCGCACTGTGCGCTTACGGTCAGCACTGCATTTCCGATCGCCATACCGGGCAGTGTCTGGAAGACAGCAATCGTGTTGGACACCGCATTTGCCGCGATCGACGCTGTTCCGAACTGTGTGATCATACTTAAGACCATAATTTTGCCGAGCTGGAACATACTGTTCTCGAGCCGTTCGGAATGCCGATGCCAAGGATTTTTTTCAGCATATGGAAATCCGGTTTTACTTTCACCGGATAAGAGCACCGCACCAGATACCGCTTATTATGTACGAGAACAAATGCTGCCACAGCTGCATACATACGTGAAAGCAGCGTTGGAATCGCAACGCCGTCCACGCCGAATTTCAGCGCATAGACCAGAAGCGCATTTCCCGAAATATTGATCAGGTTCATGACGATGGATATTTTCATCGGCGTTTTCGAATCACCCTGCGCGCGGAAAATGGCCGCACAACCGTTGTAAACCGCCAGAAACGGAATGGAAGCCGCTACGATCATCAGATAAATATTGCAGTTTCTTTCTACCTCTGCCGTAATGTTTCCAAACACAACATGTAGAATAAACGGCTTTAAAAGATAGACCGCCGCCATGATCACAACTGACAGCGCCGTTGTCACCAGCAGAAGCTGGTCAGCTGCCTCACATGCTTTATGCGGCCGCTTCTTTCCGATATACTGGCCGCACACGACGCTCCGCCGGTTGCAATCGCGGTGAACATGTTGATCAGCAGAATAAAGATCGTATCAATCAGCGACACACTCGACACCGCCGCCTCGCCGACACTGGATACCATAATTGAATCCGCCATGCCGACTGCGATGGCAAGAAGCTGTTCAATCAGAAGCGGCACAATCAGCTGTTTCAGATCCGCATTGGAGAACAGGTCACCATCCCGTTCCTTCAGATAATTCATCTTTTGTTTCCTCCATTTTCATACCTTCTCCGTTGATGAGTTTTTACGCATGTGTATTACACTTATGCTGTTTTTATCTTACCTGCATTTTTACGTAAAAGCAAGAAGAACCGGCATTATCTCTTTACCGGTTCTCCATTGATTGTCTGTACCAGACTTTGTCAAATCTTGCATATTTTTTTACTTCTTTCATCAGCGCATCAAGGTCTTTCACCATCTGCTCCCGCTTCCCTGTCTGTCCTATGAAATATTCCCTGCCGCCCATTTCCAGCAGATTTCCTGTCGTTCTTGTGCGCACACCGAAAGTAAGTCTTCTGCTTCCTCTCCGGTAATAAATTGTATAGGTACGCGGCACATAGTTGAACAGGGAACTTTCTATTTCAGAAACCGTATAAAATTCACCACTCTCTTTCGCCGCCGCATACCGCCTGTCCTTCAGGCAGTCCATTTCGGCTACAGAAATAAAGCAGATCAGATA
>ENA-OUNI01000457-OUNI01000457.1-human-gut-metagenome-genome-assembly--contig:-NODE-457-length-18815-cov-4.101134_pt1 | contig 18815 bp, 26 predicted proteins | sample MGYA00242499_ERZ504580 | MGnify/ENA primary metagenome ERZ504580 (study PRJEB26092, sample SAMD00036315) | human gut metagenome | host: Homo sapiens | study: EMG produced TPA metagenomics assembly of... | reverse complement strand
CAAAGAAAACAAATCCAAAGCCGTGGTGGAAGTCGTAAAGGTATTGGACGATCCACGTGGAGTGGCGCAAGTTAAATTTCACAGGGTTTTGGCGGATGATACCGGTAACGGCTTGTTCAACTATCTGTGCCGTACAGGCGATACGAGTACAGGCAATACGATGAACGCCAGCTTTGAATATCTTAAAAAGTTGCCCCGAAAGCAGGTGAAAAAGTGACCGTCAAAGACGCCGAGAACATAAAGCTTGATCCGGATGTCTACTCCCGATGCGTCGCCACGGCAAAGGGGTATTACCGGATGTTACAGCGGCAGCGAGAGATCGAAGAAGAGATTATCCATGAGACGCATGCACCAGACGGCCAGCCGAGGGGCAGCGGTACAGGGGACCCCACCGGACGGAAGGTCGAGAAGATCCTCCAGAGGCAGCGGGAGAACGACCGGAAAATTCGGGCGGTGGAACAGGCGTGGATGGAATGCGAAAGTGATCGTGAAAGAGAGCTAATCAAGCGCAATCTTTTTGAGGAGACGCAGATGCAATACATCTGGTTGGAAATGTCCTTGCGGACAATGAAACGCTGCCGAAAGCGATTTTTAATCCGGCTCGCAAAAAATCTTCAAGAAATTTAGCAAGTGGCACCTTTTTCTCAAAATAGGGTCTATAATTGGTACTGTGGAATGATTGCAAGAACCTTTTTACTTTCAGTTTTCTCCTTTCTTCCCGCCTTACCCCGGGGCGGCAATACCGGGGACAGATACAGGCGGTAGGCCGGTGCCCTATTCAAGGCGGCTCAACACCTGCGCCGCCGTAGCAAGCCGAAAGTCCACGGTAGTGCGTAGTCAGGCAACCCGGGCCGGTGGGGCACAACCGGCAACTAAACCAATACCAGCGGACTGCCTTTCCCCAGGCGGTTCGCTATTTTTATACCGATATAAGCTTTAAATGAGGTGGTGAGGTGGCGAATGGTAAATATCAATACTGGCTGACAAAAGACGGTTTGACGCTACTCACTGCATGGGCGCGGGATGGCCTCACGGATGAACAGATTGCAAATAACATCGGGATTACGCCTTCCACGCTCTACGCTTGGAAGGGTAAATTTTCGGAGATTTCGGAGGCCTTAAAAAAAGGCAAGGAAATTGTGGACATTGAGGTTGAAAACGCGCTGCTTAAACGGGCTAAGGGATATAGCTATGTCGAAAAACGTGCCGAAATGAAAAACGGCCGGATTACTAAATCGTAACTGTGACAAAAGAAGTCCCTCCGGATGTAGGCGCGGCTGCCATGTGGCTGAAGAACCGGAAGCCGAAAGCTTGGAGGGACCGTCCCGAAGCTCCAGCCGGAGAAACGCCGGAAAATAACCTCCTTCAAGCCATCGCGGAAAGCACGAAAGGAGCAAAGTAAATGGAGTACAAACCATTCAGCCAGAAGCAATTAACAACGCTCTGCTGGTGGAATTACGACAAATACAAGCATCATGACGCGCTGGTCTGCGACGGTTCTATCCGATCTGGCAAAACGCTTTCCATGTCCGTCGGCTTTGTTCTCTGGAGCATGACACGGTTCAGCGGGCAAAACTTCGCCATCTGCGGAAAAACGATCGAATCCCTGCGGCGCAATGTGATTTTGCAGCTCCCCCACTGGTTGGAGGGGCTGTTTTCGTTGTCGGAACGGCGCAGCGAAAACCTTTTGACGATTACTGCCGCCGGGAGATCAAACCGGTATTTTTTGTTTGGTGGACGGGATGAAAGCAGTTACGCGTTGATTCAAGGCATGACGCTTGCCGGCGTGCTTTTTGATGAGGTAGCCTTATGCCGCGCTCCTTTGTAGAGCAGGCGTTAGCTCGTTGTAGTGTTGCGGGGAGCCGATTCTGGTTTAACTGCAACCCGGAATCACCCTCGCACTGGTTTTACGAAGAATGGATATTGCGATCACGGGCAAAAAATGCGCTGCATTTGCACTTCACGATGGACGACAACCTTTCCCTGTCGGCCGAGATCAAGCACCGCTACGAATCCATGTATTCTGGTGTTTTCTACGACCGGTATATTCGCGGGGAATGGGTTGTTGCAGAGGGTCGGGTCTATAGGCAGTTTGCGGACAATCCGGATGCCTTTATCCTACGCGGGCCAACCGCTGGTATGGACGGCCAATTTTACATCAGCATCGACTATGGCACGATCAATCCGTTTTCGATGGGCCTCTGGTGCGTGCAAAATAAGCGCGCTACTCGCATCAAGGAGTGGTACTACGATTCGCGTAAAGAAAGCCGGCAGAAAAGGACGAGGAATATTATGCGGCGCTCGAAACGTTCGCCCAAGGCTACTATATCCGCAAGGTAATCGTTGACCCATCCGCGGCAAGCTTTTTGGAGACGATACGCCGCCACGGGAAGTTCTCCGCCTGGGACGCGGACAACGACGTGCTCGACGGGATCCGGGTCACATCATCCTTACTTAGCGCGGGGATGATCCAAATCCACGAATCCTGTAAAGATTCCATCCGGGAATTCGGCCTGTACCGCTGGGATGAAAAAAACACTCTGACACTGTGCTCAAGGAAAACGATCACGCAATGGATGATATCCGATACTTCTGTTATACGATATTGGCCCGTGAATTCCGCTGGTCGAATGGAAAAGAGGTGCTTGACCCCTATGTTTGAACGAATGCTGAAATGGCTGCGCCGGATGCTGACCTCCTTGTTTGGGGAGGATCGTGGCAGTGATAGCGTGGACGTTATCATTTCCGGCAAGATGGAGAGCGCAATTGCGCGCTGGCCGCCGAATATGAGGGCAAGCCGCCTTGGGCGGGGAAGCTTATCAAAAGCATCGGGCTTCCCGCCGGGATTGCGGCCGAGGCGCCCGGATGGTGACGATGGAGGTAAAACTGACGGTCGCCGGGAGTGTGCGAGCGGAATACCTGGACGCACAACTAAGCCCATTCCGGGATGCTTTGGAGAATAATGTTGAGTTGGCTGCTGCTTTAGGTGGGATCATCTTCAAGCCTTATGTTTGCGATGACCGGATCGTAATCGACGCGGTGCAGGGCGATTGCTTTTACCCCACCTCTTTTGATACGTCCAACCGGATGACCGGCGCGATCTTTGTCGACCAAATTGTCCGACGGAATACGGTGTACACGCGCCTGGAGCGACATGAATATGCCGCTGGCACACATATCGTCCAAAACAAGGCGTTCTCCAGCAGCAACACGATGGACCTCGGAAAGGAGATTTCGCTGGAATCCGTTCCAGAATGGGAACAGATTGCGCCGGAAGTTTCCTTTACCGGGGTAGACCGGCCCCTTTTTGGATATCTCAAAATGCCGTTTGCAAACCGGATAGACCGCCACTCTCCTCTTGGTGTTTCCATCTTCGCTGGCGCTGAAGATCTGATTCAGAATGCGGATGAGCAATACGGGCGGTATCTCTGGGAATTTGAGGGCGGTGAGCTTGCCATTGATGCGGCGGCGGATTACCTGATGACAACGCAGGACGCAAGCAAACCCTTCCGAAAGGGAAAAAGCGGTTGTTCCGCGCCCACAACTCGAAAGACGCCAATTTTTACAATGTGTTTGCGCCTGCCTGCGTGACGAATCCATCAAGCGGGGCTTCAACGCTATCCTACAGCGCATCGAATTTGCCTGCGGTCTGGCTTACGGGACGCTGTCGGATCCGCAGACGGTTGACAAAACAGCAGAGGAAGTACGCGCCAGCAAGCAGCGGTCATACAGCACGGTCAAAAGCATCCAGCGCGCGGTAGAAACCGCAGTAGACGACCTGGTCTATGCAATGGACCAGCTGGCGAACGCATATCATTTGGCCCCATCTGGCGCCTACGAAGTAACCTATGATTGGGATGACAGCATTGTCAACGACCCTGCCGCACGCAAGCAGCTGTTTTGGCAGTATGTGCAGGCTGGCAAATTCCCAATGTGGCGCTACCTAGTCAAATTTGAAGGGTATAGCGAGGATGATGCAAGGGCGATTGCGGGGGAAGCAGGAGGCGGCCTCGAGGATCCATTTGGATTTGGAGCTTTTGAAACGAAGGGTGTATCTCAGTCGTCAGTAGAGGAAGCCGCGCAGAAAGAAGCCGGAAAAAGCTTGAACGGCGCGCAGACACAATCTTTGCTAGCGGTAATGGAACAATACGCCGCAGGATCCCTAACCCTAGGGCAGGCGGTCAATATTATTGCAACCGCAATTGGCGTAAGCAGGAAGAGGCCAAAGCGATTATTGAAGGTGCTGCCTGATGCTTGACCCAATCTATCTTGACCATGTATCCGATGAGATTGTCGAGCTTTATTCTGAGCTGGATCAAACCATCGTCCGGGATATCGTCCGGCGGCTCGTCAAAACAGGCACTGTTACAGATACGGCCCGCTGGCAGATCCTCCGGGCGCAGGACAGCGGCTTGTTGTATGATGAGATCATTGCGGAGGTTGCAAAAATCTCCGACACATCCGCAGCTCACGTCCAGGCGATGTTTGAGGATGCCGGCATCAAGGCGGTACAAAACGACGCAGCAATATATGAGGCCGCGGGCAAGTCCCCATTGCCGCTGAAAATGTCCCCCGCGGCTATGGGTGTGCTGAACGCAGGCTGAGTAAAACAAACGGCCATCTGCGCAATCTCACAATGACAACCGCAAGCCAGGCACAGCAGGCATATATCCGCGCTGCGACGCTTGCGGAGATGCAGATCGAAAGCGGCGCGTTTGACTATGCAACGGCAATCCGCAACGCGGTACAAAGCGCCGCGCAGGAGGGCGCATGGGTGTCCTACCCCAGCGGTCATAGAGACCGGCTGGACGTAGCGGTTCGCCGGGCTGTGCTCACCGGGGTCGGCCAAACCACCGGCCAGATCGGGCTTGCATACGCGCAGGACATGGGTTGCGATCTGATGGAGATTACCGCGCATGCGGGTGCCGCCGTCGCACGCCGCTTGGCAAGGCAAGCTTGTCAGCCTGTCAGGGCGCACAGGGTATTTAAGCCTTAGAGACATTGGGTATAACACAGGGCCGGGGTTCAAGGGCTGGAACTGCCGCCACGACTGGTTTCCTTTCTTCGAGGGGCTGTCGGAATCCGCATACCCGCGCAGTGAGATTGAACAAATGAATAATGCTAGCGTCGAATTGGACGGTAAAAAAATCCCGCTGTACGATGCCACGCAGAAACAACGTGAAATGGAGCGCCGGATTCGGGCAACGAAACGGGAACTGGCGGGTCTTGACGAGGGAATCAAGGTGGCAGAAACAGACGAGCTGCGCAATGCCTTACGTGCAGATTTTAACGGCGCTTCCGTCCGGCTGAAAAAGCAGGAAGCAGCCTTGAAAGAATTCCTGCAAAAAACAGGGCTTCAAAACGATTCCACTCGCGTCCAGACGCGCGGTTTTGGCCGTAGTCAGGCGCAAAAGGCTGTAGCCGCTGATAAAAAGATAAGATCCTTCTCCAATGATTTGAACGGCGTGAAAACTCCGGCAGGCGTTACCGTATCAGGCGCGACAATGCACTTTGGCGAACGTGCCGTCGCTCGTGGGCTGTCAGGGAAGGATATCAGAGACGCTTTGACATCCCCGCTCCGAATTGGTAAAATAAAAGTAGACAGCAAAGGTCGCAAAAGCCTTGAGTTGACGGGAGAAAAAGCCCGCGTCCAGATCAATCCGGATGATGGCAGCCTCATCACCGTCTGGAAAACGAGCGAGAAACTGAAACACCGGTTGAAAGGAGAAGGAAAATGAAATTCAACAGTGAACAATCAGCTTTGCTTCGTAAAATCGATCCGAATATAGATCTTACCAATGAACTTTCCGACGATTTTTTGCTGGAACTTGAAGATAAAGTATCCGACTACTTCGCCCTTCACGGTCTTGCGAATAAAAATCAAGTGAACGATACAGGCCGGATATGCGAAGAAATTATGGATATCTTGGCCGACTAAACCGCTTTGCATCAGCAGAGCGGTATTTTTTATGGAAAATCAGTCAAAAAGCGTTGCCCAGGAGGCAGCGCTTTTTATATATGCGGCAGAACCGCAAAGGAGGAACAGCCAGATGCTGAAACCAATGAACCTACAGCTTTTTGCAGAGCCCGGTGATCCGGTACCCACAAGTGAATCAACCCCCGCCGCCGGAAAGACCTACTCGGAGGATTATGTCACCGCCCTGCGCGGGGAATCCGCCAATTACCGCACGCGCGCCAAGTCCTACGAGGGCGCTGCGTACCGTGCTAGGTCTAAAAGATGGCGAAGAACTGGGCGACCTGAACGCGCGCTTAAGCGCATACCAGCAAAATCAGACAAAGCAGCAGTCCGCCGCCCTGGAGGCGGCAAACAAGCGCCTGCTCGCCGCGGCAATGCGTACCTGGAGGGGTACGATCACAAGCTGCTGGAAAACTGATTGACCTGTCGAACGTCAAAGTCTCTGAAGATGGCACGGTAACGGGACTGAAAGAGGCGGCTGAAGCGGCCGCGAAGGATTTCCCTGCCGTGCGTAAAACACCCCCGCAATTTTCAAGGAGCACAAAGGTCCCACTCAAAACATGGACAACAGGAAGGACCGTGCGAACGCCGCTCTGAGGGCGGTATTTGGAAAGGAGTAATTTTATGCCTATCAACAGAACCGAAGCGAGGCGCTTATCCAGGAGCAGGTTGTTAACACAATCTTCCAGGATGTGCCGAAGCAATCCGTATTTCTTTCTATGGCGCGCAAGCTGCCGAATATGACAAGCAAGCAGACGCGCATCCCCGTGCTCGATATGCTCCCGATGGCCTACTGGGTCAACGGAGACACCGGGCACAAGCAGACCAGCCAGCAGGCTTGGGATAATGTCTATCTTACCGCCGCGGAGCTGGCCGTCATCGTGCCGATCCCGGAGGCGGTGCTCGACGATGCAAGCTTTGATATCATCGGCGAGGTCACGCCGCGCATCAACGAGGCAATCGGACAGCGTGTGGACAGCGCCACGATCTTTGGCGTCAACCGCCCCTCCGAGTGGCAAAACGACATCATCACGCTGGCCCGGCAGGCCGGGAACAACGTGTCCGGAGGCATCACCTACGACACCCTGCTGGGTGCGGACGGTCTTTTTTCAAAGATTGAATCATCTGGCCGGATGGCAACCGGGATCATCGCCTCCATGCAGACCCGCGCCGCGCTACGCGGTTTGAAGGATAATGAAGGCCGCCCACTTTTCAAGACGGATATGCAGGGCGCGACGCCTTATGCCCTGGACGGCGTTTCCATGCAATTCCCGCTTAATGGTTCCTTTGATACCTCTGTCGCGCAGATGGTAGCAGGTGACTTCTCGCAGGCCGTTTATTCGATTCGGCAGGACGTTACCGTCAAAATTCTTGATCAGGCGACGATCGTCGACCCGGAGAGCAAACAGGTGCTGTATTCCCTCGCTCAGCAGGACATGATCGCAATCCGCGTTGTATTTCGCATGGGCTGGGCGCTCCCGAATCCCGCTACACGGATGGACGAGAACCGCTTAGCGGTCCCCTTTGCGTACATCGAAGCATCTACGCCTTACACGACGCAGAAGGTCACGCTGACAGTCAAAGACAACCAAGAAGAACCGGCCGCCATTGAAGGAGCAACAATCAACGTCAACGGGAGCCGTAAAAAGACGGGAGTGGACGGAACAGCAGAATTTAACTTGCGTGCGGGCAACTACCCAGCGAAAATCAGCAAATCCGGTTACACAACGCAGCATGCAACATTGACTGTAGCTGCCTCCGCCGTTACGCAGACCATCACGCTGCCTGTCTCCACTTAAAGGAGGGCGCTTATGTACGCCGATTATGTGTTTTACGTGGAGGCCTATGGCGGGGAGGGTATCCCGCCTCTCGATTGGCCGCGTATCTCCCGTCATGCGGATGCGTATCTCGACCGGCTTACCTATAACCGCCTGAGGAATGGCGCTGTCGTAACGGACACGGTGCGCATGGCGGCATGTGCGGTAGCCGAAGTGATGCACCGGCACGAGGAAACACAGACGGCAAATCCAGTGGGGATCAAAGCCGAATCCGTCGGCGGTCAGTCCGTCACTTATGAGGACGCGGCGGCTCCAGCGAACGATACGAAGCCGAATTGCTGGAGGCTGCCGATCTCTGGATTCCCCGGTCGGATCCGCTGCGCTATGCGGGGGTGTATGGATGCTAACCAACACGGACTGCACCCTATACCTCACGGAGGACGGCAAGGTATACCGCCGTGTGTATTGCCCGGCTTGTCACTGGGAGGATACCCGCGGCCAGAACATCAATAAAACCGGCAGTACGGCGGTGGACAACGTGCGGGCATTCCTGCCGTTGTCTGCCGCGACTTGGTTGGCGCCAAGGGCTATCTGGTGCGCGGAAACTGTGCGTTTTATCCGTCGGACGATCACCCCATCCGGGAGTTGGTGACGCAAGGGGCCGCCCTGACGATCACAAGCGCGGCCCGATATGACTTCGGCAGCCCGGGCATGCAACACTGGGAGGTGTATGCAAAATGACAGACCGGATCGCAACCCCGCGAGGAGCGATCATCAAAACAAAGGACGGAACAACCTGTAAGCTGGTTTGGAACCCGAATTTCGCTCCGAAAAGAAACCAGCAATATTCCAGGGCGCAAAAATTTGTAGATCTTTCAGTCCTTCGCCTCTCCGCCCCCTACGTGCACTGCGCACCAGCATGCTGTTGAAATCCGGGCAGCTCGGCACGGATGTCGCAGCGGGGAAGTATGCTATATCGCGCCCTATGCGCAAAAGCAATACTATTCTCCCCGCAAGCCGGGCAGTTCTACAGGTGCATTGCGCGGACCGCAGTGGTTTGAGCGCATGAAAACAGATCACGGCAAGGAGATTATTGCGGGGGCAAAAAAAATAGCAGGAGGCGGTTAAATGACATCCATTATACGCGCTGTGCAGGAATGGCTCAACGGCTGTCCCTATCTCACGGATTTCACTGGAGGGCAGCACATTGACTGGACGGATAGCGCGCCCGGGAACTACGGGCTTGCACCGACAGGCAGTTCGGTTGTCGAGGTCTCTGAGGACGTCCTCGGCAACCGGACTGTTTACAAACAATACAACCTAGCCCTTTATGCCCGGAACTGGACAGTAGATGATGTGATCCGGCTCGAAAACACAACGTTCCTCGATGATTTTCAGCAGTGGGTTGAAGAGCAGCAGGCTGCGGGGCTTACGCCGAAATTCGGCGACGACCCGGACACAGAGGAAATCTCCGCCCAGAACGGCATGCTGTTCGAGCTGGCCGAGGACGGCCAGACAGGGCTATATCAAATTCAGATCAAAATTAACTATCTAAAAGCTATGAAAGGAGTGGTTCATGATGGCAGCAACCTATGCAGCCGGAAGGGCTCAGCGCAAAACACTGATGTTTTTCTTTAAGGTCCCAGGTGACGGCTCTCCGGCCTATGAGATCATCGGCAAAGGCATCGAGGAAGCCGGAATCAGCCAGTCTGCAAACGTAGAAACCGTAGTAGATATCCTCGGGAACGCCGAAACCACGCTTGACCAGTACGAAAAGACGACTGAACTTGATCCGATCTATGTCACGGGAGACAGCAAATTTTCTCAGTGGCTGGACGAAGTGGAGGAGAAAGAGAAGATCCTCGACGACGCGCAGGCGACCTTCCTGGTGGTCAAGGCGTACAAGACCACTGGGGAAAGCAAATATGTTGCCTGGGAACAGAAAGCAGTAGTAGAACTGACCGACTTCGGAGGTGGGACAAAGGGCGTAAACCTGCCCTGCACGCTACACTGGTGCGGTCCCCGCACCCACGGGACATTTGACCCGTCAAATCAAACATTTACGGCCGGTGAATCCGTTTCACTGGGGTAAGGAGGATTCGTATGAATGCCAGAGTACCTGAAAAGAAGATTGATTCTATCCGCATTGATACCGGTGCCAAGCGTATTGAGGTAAACGACGAAGGCGAATACATCACGCTGAACTTCGCCGATCAGTCTCTCCCTACCCGGTTCTTTGCGATGGCCGACGATTTCCAAGAGAAGGAGCCAGAATACCGCGCTAGAGCCGAGGCGATTGACGCCAACACGGATCTGACGGAATACGAGCGAATGCGGGCCACCGCGCAGCTAAACCTCGAATTTCACACCTATTTCAAGGAGCAGATCGACGCCCTCTTCGGGGCGAATACCTGCCGCAAGGTGTTCGGAGATATCGTACCGGGCGTGAACTGTATGGAGATTTCCTGACCCAGATTACGCCGTATTTTGAGAAGTACGGTAAGGAGCGCGCCAAGAAACTCCAGAAGAAATACAATCCGGCGCGCAAGGGCAATGTTTAACCTGCTGCTCGACGCCCTGCCCACCGAGTATGAGGGCTATCTCATCCGCACGGATTACCGCATCGGCATCCAGATTTCACAGGCGCTGGAGGATGAGGAACTGGAACCGTATGAGCGGATCGGCATCGCCTCAGCCTGCTCTACGGGAACGGGATTCCGCCGGCGGATATCGCATACGCCGGGCTGCGGTGGTTTTTAAATGCCGCAGCAATGGCCCCACAGAACGAAGAAGATGCCGGAGCCGTATCCGTTGAGGATGACGGCATCCGGTATTTTTCGTTTGACTATGACGCCGCGCGGCTCTACTCTGGCTTCAGGCGGGCCTATGGCGTCGAGCTTGACCAGGTTGAAATGCACTGGTTCCGCTTCCTCTCCCTGCTGGCGACCTCGGCGAATGCGCGTTTACCCGCGTGGTGGATATTCGCAGCGCAGATCTATCCAAGATGGATAAAGAGACAAAGCGAGCATATGCGGCCATGCGGCGAAAGGTTGCGCTGCCGCAGCCGAAGAGTCCGGAGGAAGATGAGTTCATGCGGCAGCTGCGCGGGGAATGAGAGGTGATGAGATTGGAAAAGGTAAAGTGCCCGTTTTGTGGGCACGAACAGCCGGTTTTTTGCTCGCCCGATGCGCGGTGCCGCGGCCTTTGGGTTAAATGCAAGGCGCGACACTGTGGGAAAATTTTTGAGATCAAATTTCCAGAGGAAAAGCTCAATCCAGTAGACCGAAACCCGTAAAACGCAATCTAAAAATACTCAAGTAGTGCCTCTGTGCCGATGAGTAGCCTATGGAGGTGGGCTCATTGGCAGCAGGATATGACGGCAGTATCCGCATCAATACAAAACTCGACCGCAACGGCTTTAACCAAGGCCTGAACGCAATCGCTGGTTCCCTGAAAAAGCTGGGCGGCGCAATGGGCGTTGCCTTTGGCGTAACCGCTATGGTCAAATTCGGGAAGGAAGCCCTGAACATCGCCAGCGACCTGACCGAAGTGCAGAACGTCGTGGAGACCGCCTTCGGCGCGATGTCCTCACAGGTTGACACCTGGGCAAAAAACTCCATCCAACAGTTTGGCCTGAGCGAGCTGGCCGCCAAGCGCACCGCGTCGACCTATATGGCGATGAATGCCGGAATGGGCATGGTTGGGCAGGGCGCGGCGAATATGGCGATGGAAGTCGCCGGGCGCACCGCGGATATTGCATCGTTTTTTAACACCTCGCAGGAAGAGGCCGACACGATGCTCAAGAGCATCTGGACGGGCGAGACCGAAAGCCTCAAACAGATCGGCGTCGTCATGACGCAGACAAACCTGGACGCCTATGCCCTCGCGAACGGCTTCGGCAAAACCACGCAGCAGATGACGCAGGCAGAGCAGGTGCAGCTCCGCTATGCCTACGTGATGAACCAGACGCGGCTGGCTGCCGGGGATTTCGTTAAAACACAAGATTCTTGGGCAAACCAGACCCGCATCCTTTCCGAGCAGTGGAAGCAGTTCCTCGGCATCATTGGCCAGGCTTAATCCAAGTGCTCACGCCGGCGCTGAAATTTTTAAACCAGATGATGGGCGTACTGATCCAGTGGGCGCAGACGTTTACTGCGATCACAGGGGCGCTTTTTGGCAAGCAGCAGGCGCAGGCCAATGCTTCTGCCGCCGCAGTGGGAAATGTAGCCGACGCCTCCAACGCTGCCGCCGACGGCCAAAACGCCCTCGCCGGAGCCACGAAAAAGGCCGGAAAAGAGGCGAAGGGCGCGCTGGCGTCCTTTGACCAGCTCAATGTGCTGGAACGCAGCACAGCAGATGCTGGGGCTGCACTGGGCACCGGGGCGGCGACCGGCGTAGGGACTGCGGTAGCGGTGCCGGCGTTGGAGGGCGAGATTGGGGCGGATATTAAGGTTAGCCCTGTTGTAGAAAACACGGTAAACAAACTACGTTCGCTGTTTGAACCGCTACAAAAAATCAATTTGGATAATCTAAAAAGCTCCCTTGACAGGCTGAAAGAAGCAATGAGGCCTATCACGTCCAAGCTATTCGAGGCGCTCGAATGGGCCTATAAGGAGATTTTTGTACCTTTTGCAGCTTGGGCAATCGGAAGCGCTGTACCTGCGTTTCTCGATGTTCTGTCTGGAGCGTTGGCGGTTTTAAATTCCGTTCTTGACGCTCTCAAACCCCTGGGGATGTGGTTGTGGGATAACTTTTTGCAGCCAATTGCAGCATGGACGGGCGGGGTCATTGTCGGCGTACTCAGTGGGATTGCGGATGCTTTGACAAAAATATCTGATTGGATTAACAACCATCAAGGCACTGTCCAAATCATGACCGTGACCGTTGCAGCGTTTTTCGCAGCATGGAAAGTCACGGAACTACTATCATTTATCCAACAATCCGGCGGCGTGGTAGCAGCATTAAAGCGTGTCACAACAGCAATTGTGGGCGGTACAATCGCTAAAATCAAAGACAAGGCTGAGACTGTGGCTTTAAACGCAATGTATGCAAAAGACTTTGTCGTAGGTCTTGCCAAGAGCACAGCGGCGTTGGCAAAACAGGCTGTGCAGTGGACGGTTGAAACCGCTAAGAAAATCGCAAGCACTACGGCGACATGGGCGCATCAGGCAGCAACTGCCGCCGCTACTGCGGCCACGTGGCTATTCAATGCGGCAATGACTGTTTTGACATCACCTATTACCCTAGTTGTTTTGGCCATTGGCGCTTTAATCGCATTATAGTTCTACTCATTAAAAACTGGGATACTGTAAAAGCAAAAGCAATTGAGGTCTGGAACAAAATCAAAGAAGCTTGGAACAAGGCTGGCGAGTGGTTCCACAAGAACGTTACGGAGCCGGTCTCAAATTTCTTCTCCGGCCTATGGGACGGCATCAAAGGCGCATTTACTAAGGCGTTCGACTTCATCAAAAAGCTTTAAGGGCTATGTGAATGGATGGATTACGATGGTTGAATCTTTTATTAATTTCTTTATTAAGGGTATCAATGTGTTGGTTCGCGGCATCAACAAGCTCAGCTTCAATGTCCCTGACTGGGTTCCCGGCATCGGCGGAAACAAGCTAGGTTTAATATCCCGCAGGTACCGCAAGTGCAAATTCCCCGCCTCGCCCAAGGCGCGGTGATCCCGCCCAATCAGCAGTTTGCCGCCATCCTCGGCGACCAGACGCACGGCCGCAATCTGGAGGCCCCAGAGGGATTGATCCGTCAGATCGTGCGCGAGGAAACCGGGAACGTCTACAACGACGTGCTGAGAGCGATTAACAACAGCAATCTCGCAAGAAAGCCACCATCATGGGCGATGTGATCATGGATGGGCAGAAGGTCGGCCGACTGGTTGCAAAACCGGTTTTCCGCGAGGGCAACCGCGCCGGGTACATCAAAGTAAAGGTGTGATATGTATGATCTACGCTGTGGATGGCGTACCGTTCCCCAAACCGCCGGATATGTCCAGTATCCAATACACCGACAGCCAGATTGTGACGGATGCGCAGCGCACCGTTGGGCCGGGTGCTTACATGACCAAAGAGCTTCTGGCCGAAAAGCTGTCGATCACGGCGAAGTGGTCAGAAATGACCCTCTCCCAGCTCCGCAGGCTCAAAGCAATGCGAGCGGGCAAAAACTTTTTTCGCCTGAAATACTACGATGAGGGCACGGGGACGATCCGCGAGGGGCAGTTTTACAGCGGTGATCTGACCTACACTGTCAAGCTTGCGGATCGTGTGACACAAATCCCGATACTGTATCAGGATATCTCGTGGCCGTTTGTGGAGAGGTAAAAAAGATATCTCCTCAACTTTGAGGAGATATCGGCAATTTACATTTTCCAACGATGCCCGCAATTTAAGCAGGTAACCCAAACCTTTTTAGCGCCAATGTTCCCTGCGACGAGACCGATCCCGCCAGTCAGCGCCGCGCCCACAACCGCCTTTCCAATCCCAAAGCCTTTTTTATTGGCTGAAAGAGACGTCGAACCGCATTTCGGACAGCAGGCCACGCCATTCTGTTTGTTCTCTTTAATGCGCTCGCGCTTGCTTTGTGGTTTTGATGTGGGCCAAGGTGTATTTTTCACCGTTATAGGCTTGGAAAGAACGTTTCCCTGTTTATCAACCAAATCCTTAGCTTCAGACAGGCTCAACCCTGTTAGCTCTTTCACTTGTTTTACCGCCTCTATTTTATTGCCGCCACACGCATTCAATATTTCTTGTACGTCAATCCATTGATCGAAATTGCTTACATCTGCATCAGTAGAACGAGAAGCGACGGCACCTCCACATTCCGGGCAAAACTTAGCGTCATCATCGATTTGTTTACCGCAATTTTTACAATACATGACAAAACCTCCCTCTATATTACAGTTCTCACAATAACACAAGAGGGAGATTTTGTAAAGATTTCAACCCACAGTCCCGCGAGGGGTGCGATCATTCACTCTGGTAGATAAAAGCGGAATCCCACCATTCAATCCACGCCCCCCGCGGAGGGAGCGACAGCAAACACAGCCAATCGCTTGCCTGCCTTTACTCCTTTATTACAGCATATTTTACAGGATTTTGCAAGCGTTCGGGCCATACAAAGAATAAAAAACAACGAACACAGAAAGGAAGATCAAAATGTTAAGCGTCCAAAAACTTGAAATCGTATCAACCGAAAATATCAGCCATATCTACATTGATGGGAAGGAGATTCATGATGTAACCGGAGCTTCATTAGAGCTTAAACCCGGCAGGCCGTCAGAGTTGCACTTGAGCCTGTTTGTGGACGGGGTATCGGGGGTTCTGGAAAGTGCGCTTGTGCATAAGAAGGATGCAACAGATGCAGCCTATACTTCCCTCCAGAAAGCCCAACAAATCGTGTCTCTGCTAGAGGGATTCTCCCGAAGCGAATGGCGCGCCTCCGTGATAGCATCGAGCGGGCGTTTGACGCGCAAGCGAATAGCATTAAATTCGCCCCGGGAGAACGACTGTCAAGGATGCTCGAAACGGAATTTACTCCGTAACGACCTGGATATCGGACGGATGTATCCTGTAGTTTTTACCGCCATATTCCACGTTTACGTAGTCATACTTAAACATATCCTGCAACTCTTCCTTGATGTATATGGCCACGCCGCCGATTACGACCGCTACAAGGCCCCGGTGCTCGAGATGGTGCGCAATTGGCTCGCAGAGCACGGCAACCCTCGCCCGATCGCGGCGAAGGGTAAGAACTACCGCGTGAAGTACACAAGTTAAGCTCAATTTTGAGCGCAGCAATAGTTTATGCGTCTATCTCAACCGAGGTAGGCGCTTTTGCTATATCCCGAAAGGAGGTCCCCCTATGCTCACCGTCCCCCAGGAATTCCACGATTATTCGCGCGCCTCTGAACGCCGCACGGACCTCATCGTCCGGCTCGATCCATTAAGCTGGCCGACGGACATCAACGCCCACGGCACCGCGCACAGCCTTTGTATGCCCATCCAATGGGACAAATCTCCTCCCCACCGCCTCTACGCCTCGGGCGAATATAACCGCACACCCCTCGACGGCCGGGCGCTCGTCAACGGCTGGGCCGGGCAGGTCTACGGCTATCTCTCCAACGCCCTGTCCGATCAGGACGGCCTGTTTGCCGCGGACACTGTCAAACTCAGCTGCACCCGCAATGGCGGTGCGATCAGCGTCCTCACAGTCTGTTTCGACACGGCAGCCAATGAATACGCCGTAGACTTTGACGTCAACATCGACGGTGCATCATCCACGGAAATTTACCATCAAGAATGGCACATCCGCAACAATGACCAGCCCATTGTGTACATCACCGGTATCCGCGCCGCCTACGATACCGTCACGGTCATGGTCAGCAAGTGGAGCCATCCCTTCCACCGGGCACGCATCCGCGAGATCGCAAATGGCGTGCTGTTCGAGGCCACCGGGGATAGCCTTTACTCGTGCAATCTGATCGCGGAGAGTGACCCGACGAATCAGTCCATCCCCACCGGCGAGTGTACCCTGACCTATCCCGATCCGCAGGGCATGTTTGACCCGGCGAACCCCGCGGACGTGGCATCCGCTGTCCGGTCGGATCAGATCATGACCGTCTGGATCGGCGTGTCCGACGGCCAGCACAAGCCCGTCTATGCCAAAGTCGGCGCCTACTACTGCCCCACGGCCACCAGCAAGGGCGGCACAGGCGAGCTGCAAGCCGTGGATATCCTCGGCAAACTTCAAAATGCAGCAAAGCCCAACGCCCGCTCCCTTGACCACCTCCATAACCAAAGCCTCGCGGATTTCGTGCTCGGCCTTGGGGCTAGCCCGTGGATCCCGGCGACGGATTTTACAGGATCGGCCCCGACTGCCTTTGATAAAGGCACAAACCGCCTGGAGTGCCTGCGACATGTATCACAATACCTGCACAAGCTGCTGTATGTCGACGCGGACGGCAATGCCCGGCTGACCGCCATGTCCCGTACGCCGGTTTCCGTAATCCCGTTGGATCAGTCCTACGAGCATCCGTCCATTGAGGCCCGCGAGGAGCTCGGCGGCATTGATTACACCTGGCACCGGTATGAAGATACGGGCGAAGAAATCCTTGCGGCTACCGCTGCCATACAGACCGCCAAAGGCGTGCCTGTCACTTACACGGCGATTACGGAGGAGCCGGTTGCATACACCCGTTGCGAAGTGGAGCATCCTTACGCAAGCGACTTTGTTGTGACACTGGTCTCAGCGACCTCCTATGCAATCCGGATTACTGTCAGGACGGACGCTGTGTTTACGGATCCGGATGAGTACAATGTCACGGTCAGGCTGTACGGCAAAAAGATTGAGGATCAAACAGGCTCCGGCACCTCCGAAAAGGACAGCGTGGTCAACAAGGAACAGAACCGCATGTCCGTCGACAACCCAATCCCGGTCGGCATACTCGATCGGCTCACCTGGGGTATGTATCTCCGGCGGGCCTACGGCAAGGCGGACATCACCTGCAACTGGCGTGGGGATGCGTCCCTGCAAGTGGGCGACCCGGTCACGGTGGAGGGCAAATACGGCCCTCTGAACGGCGTGATCATCAAGCAGGAGATCGATTACGATGGGGCGCTCACGATGCGCACTACGGTCCGCCAGCCGGATTGGATGATCAATCTGGGAGGTGAGGGCTGATGCATATTAAGACGGGCTGGACGCCCCGAGACTATCTTGACCTGTATGTAACGGACGACGGCGAGACGTTTGACCTGGTGCAGGGTGGCCAGGCAGGCAATAACGATGCTCTGGCCTTCAACCGGATCCTCGCAAACTGCAAGACCATCGCGGACACATACAACAAAATATTCGGTACGGCGTGGAGCTATGGCTTCACGCGTTTACCGTTGAGAGTATTTACTCTGCCGCCAACCTGCAATTGATTGAGGGCCGCTGCGGGGAACTCGCTCGGGCGTTTGGACTGGATTACAGCGGCAGAACCTGGGCGGCAGGGGATGTCGTTGATTACCGCGACCTTAACCGCTGGGAGGCGCCGTTTGAGTTGATGCAGCACTACGAGAGCCAGACGGCCGAAACGCTTAAAATACGCCGCTGCGGGGCATTTTCCTGCGGCGACAATACCGCATATTACAGATAAGGAGATGATCAAATGGCTTACACGCCAACCAAATGGCAAGATCATATACCCGAGGTGCAGGACGGTACGCCGGTTAGCGCGGTGAATATGAATAAGATCGAGGAAGGGATCATGCAGGCACACCAGGTTGCAGACAGCACTGCAAGCGCACTGGATCACGCCTATCATCCGCTGTTTCCATATTACTCCGCAGGGGCGACAGGCGACAGCACGAGCACAATCTATTACACGGCTGATGGCCTAACTACCGGCGTCTACCTGCTGCTCGCCAGCGGTAACTACAACCCCGGCGGAGCGGCATATTACCGATCTGTCTACAGCGCGATCCTGCTGCTGTCCTGCGGCTACAACAACACGACAAAGCAAGTGGTATACCGTATCAAAATCGGGACGTCCTCCAGCATGGCCGGTACGTCCGGTGTTGCAGACGGGAAGTTTGTAGTCGGCTTTGGGGGGATGGCGTCGGAGATTCAACGCACGGCCGCGACAGCAAAAATATTCATTTGCCTATCGCGAGACAGTGCCGCATCCTCGGCGGACAACTGGGATGTGCGGCTGCATAAGCTGATATGATCTACAGCCAGGCTGCAGCCGCAGCGGCGCATCTATACCTTGCGGCGAGCATCACTATTTCGATATTGGTCACGTCGATCTTCGGCGTGGCCTTATCTATTATCTTAAATTTAAGGAGCGATCAACATGTCGAAACCCACAATCTACATCGCCGCCGGGCATGGCGGGAACGATCCGGGCGCGGTAAGCGGTAAATACATCGAAAAAGCGCTGACCCTCAAAACCGCGCTGGCTTGCCAGAATTACCTGAGAAATTACGAATGCGAGACCGTCATGGCCCGCACAACGGACAAAAGCTGCACAGTTGCTTACAAAATGGAGGAAGTCGAGAAGA
>ENA-OUNI01000455-OUNI01000455.1-human-gut-metagenome-genome-assembly--contig:-NODE-455-length-18884-cov-3.272378_pt1 | contig 18884 bp, 30 predicted proteins | sample MGYA00242499_ERZ504580 | MGnify/ENA primary metagenome ERZ504580 (study PRJEB26092, sample SAMD00036315) | human gut metagenome | host: Homo sapiens | study: EMG produced TPA metagenomics assembly of... | reverse complement strand
CAGCCACGAACCACTAGGCGGAGGCGCAACCACGAACCATAGGCCACAGCCGGCAGCCACGAACCACTAGGCCGAGGCGCAGTCACGAGCCACTAGGCCGCAGACCGCAACCACGAACCACGGGCGCCCGCAGGCGCCATCACGATCCGCTGCCGGCGAGCTGGCGGAATTCGTTGGCCAGTTCGTCCAGGAAGGGGATGATCTTGGCGTCGTCGATGTCGGCGTTGAAGGCTTCCATCATGTTGGGGAAGAAGATGTACAGGCCCTGCATATAGACGTAGTAGTAATACTGCAGGTCGTCATGGCTCATGATGGCCGAGGCCAGGGCGTCGTTGACGGCGAAGTTGAGGTCGTAGAAGTCGAGAATTTCATCTTTGAAGCGGCCTAAGTCGAGCTCGCCGCGCTGGTAGTCTTCCATGAGGTGGCTGCCCATTTCTCCCAAGGCATCGGCAATGTCGCCGACGTTGTCCGGAACGGCAAGGCTGCGTCTTCCATGACGTGCGTCAAGGTGTGGAGCGACGTGATCAGGGATTCACAGAAAAAATTAAAGGTCAGGGCTCCTTCAGAGCCGCGCAGATTCGTAAAGACAGTAGATTCCATAAGGACCTCCTTGAAGTAATTTTTTCTATTATAGCATATTTTGCCGGAAATGAATTGAATCGAGGCCATGAATATAGTAGGATAATACTAAGAGTATTTTATAGGAGGTAATCGTTGTGTCTCAACGCAATCAAAAAATTAAATTGAAGAAGCGGTCCCGCCAATCGGCACGTATCCATCGCGGCTTTGCCATGCCTGTCGGTCCGGGCAGTGAAAACAGCCTGGTCAGTTTCCGCGACTTTGCCGATCTGAAGGCCAAGTATTTCCGCTTTACCGGCCGCATCCAGCGCCGGCCTTTTATTTTCCGGACGCTGATCTTGATGTTCGCCCAGTTCATGTTTTCCATCATCCTCTACAGCAAGATCGTCGAATCTATTTTAATCAATCATATGGAATATGCCATCATCTTCGGTATCATCTTCGTCCTGCTGTCCATTCCGGCTATTTGGTCCCAGATTTCCCTGGCGTCCGGCGCTGTCACGACATCAATAAGCCCGGCCTCATGTTTGCCGTTCCCTTCATTTGTTATCTGCCAGCTATGTCCTGCCCGTCCTGGGACAGGATACGGCGGCGACGGCAGCCCAGTCGATCATGGCTGTATCCTATTTAGGCTTGTTCACGGTCAAGGGGACGTCCGGCGATAACGCTTACGGTCCGGAACGGGCACGATAGGGGGCGGCAGCATGACCTTAGCAGAAGGAAAAATCGGACACGACTATATCATCGAAACATTGGATTTGCCGGACCAGACGGAAAAGCGCCTCCAGGCCCTGGGCATGATCGAAGGGACGGAAATCTCCGTGCTCAATAATAAGAACGAAGGGACGGTCATCATCAAGATGCGCAGCACCCGCCTGGCCTTGGGCAAGGGCATTTCGTCGCATATCGGCATAAGGGGGAAAGACCATGACTAGCGAAGTAAAATAAAGGCTGGCCAGCCGCAGGTCCAGAAGGCACCGGTCAAGGCTGAAAAAAAGGAAATGACCGTCGCTTTCATCGGCAATCCGAACTGCGGCAAGACGACGCTGTTCAACGCTATACAGGGGCCAACCTCAAGGTCGCCAACTGGCCCGGCGTTACCGTCGAAAAAGTTGAAGGCGCCATCAATGCCCACGGCTATCACATTCATCTCGTCGACCTGCCCGGGACGTACAGCTTGACGTCGTACACCATGGAAGAACAGGTTTCGCGGAATTTCATCCTCAGTGACGATGTCGACGTCATCGTCGATGTCATCGACGCGTCGGCGCTGGAACGCAATCTCTACCTGACCTTGCAGCTCCTGGAACTGGGGAAACCCGTCGTCGTCGCCTTGAACATGATGGACATCGTCGAAAAGCGGGGCATGGAAATCGACTTGCACCGCCTGCCGGAAATGCTCGGCGTGCCGGTCATCCCCGTATCGGCCCTGAAGCGCCGTGGTCTGAGCGTCCTGCTCCATGCGGCCGTGCATCACAAGGACCACGTCCATCCGGACCGGCTCATCCACAATCATTCAGACCATACCCATCATCAGCATAATCATCACAGTGAATTCGCCATGGTCTACAGCGATGCCATGGAAGACCGCATCGACGCCGTGCGCCAGCTCCTGCATGACAAATATCCCGATTTGTACAATCACCGCTGGCATGCGCTGAAGCTCCTCGAAAGGGACCCGGAAATTACGGCCAAGTATCCCGTCGACGACGTCCATCACGTCCTGGACCGCAGTTATGAAACGGATATCATCACCGAAAAATATGCCTTCATCGAAGAAATCATCCATGAAGTCGTCGTCAACCAGGCGTCGAAAGTAGCGGCAACAGATTCCGTCGACCGCTACTTGACCGATAAATGGCTGGGCATCCCCATCTTCCTGGCCATCATGGCCATCGTCTTTTTCCTGACCTTCTTCATTGGCGATATGGTCCAGGATTCCTTCCAGGGCTCCATTGATACTTTATCGGCCTGGCTGAAAGCGCCTGACTTCGCTGGGGGCTGACGATATGCTCATTTCCCTGGTCTGTGATGGCATTATCGCCGGCGTTGGCGGCATCCTGACCTTTTTGCCCAACATCTGTATCCTCTTCTTTGCCCTGGCCATCCTGGAAGACAGCGGTTACATGTCCCGCGTGGCCTATGTCATGAACGATATCATGAACCGTTTGGGTTTGTCGGGCCGGGCCTTCATCCCCATGATCCTCGGCTTTGGCTGCAGTGTGCCGGCCATCATGGCGTCGCGTGCTCTGGAGGATAAACGCGACCGCTATCGGACGATGCTGGTTACGCCTTTCATGTCCTGCAGTGCCCGCCTGCCCATTTATATCCTCTTTTCGGGTATGTTCTTCCCGCACAATGCCATGATCGTCGCCTATTCCATGTACCTCATCGGCATCGTCGTCGCCCTGGCAGCCCTGAAGGCGATGAATCTCTTCAGTCATGAGAAAAAGGAAAAACGACCTGCTCATCGAGCTGCCGGAATATAAGCGGCCCAGTGCCCATACGGTCTACGTCTATGTCTGGGAAAAGATCAAAGATTACCTGAGCCGTGCCGGTACAGTCATCTTTGCCGCTTCCATCCTCATGTGGTTCATCCTCAACTTCGGCCCTGCCGGCTATGGCGATATGGCCGACAGTTTCGGGGCCATCATCGGCAAGGCATCGTGCCTTTCTTTGCGCCCATCGGCCTGGGGTACTGGCAGATCTGTCTGGCCCTCATCGCCGGTATTTCGGCCAAGGAAGTCGTCGTATCCAGTTTCGCCGTCCTCTTCGATGGCGTCAACATCAATTCTCCGGCAGCCTGGCGGCTTTGGCTCTATGATGAGCCAAGGCGGCTTTACTCAGCTCAATGCCTACTGCATGATGCTCTTCTCGTTGCTCTATATTCCCTGTGCCGCCACGATAGCCACAATCCACGCTGAATCGCACAGCTGGAAGTGGACGGCTTTCTCCGTCTGTTTCCAGATTGCTGTTGCCTGGGTCCTGACCTTCGTCGTCTATCAGATCGGAAGTCGGATTTTTTAATCACTAATAACTAAGGAGTGCAGTATGACAGAACCTATGATAAAAACGGATCATCTCAGCCATACCTATGAAGACGAAGACGGCAAGGTGGTCTATGCTTTGAAGGATATTTCCCTGGAAATCGGCAAGGGCGAGTTCGTCGCCATCATCGGGACCAACGGTTCGGGCAAGTCGACGCTGGCCAAGCATTTCAACGTCCTCCTGACGCCGACGTCCGGCACGTGTGAAGTCTGCGGCATGCGGACCGATGACCCCGACAATATCTGGAAGATACGCCAGCACGTCGGCATGGTCTTCCAGAATCCGGATAACCAGATCGTCGCCGCCGTCGTCGAAGAAGATGTGGCCTTTGGCCCGGAAAACCTCGGCGTCCCGTCGGACGAGATCAAGACCCGCGTCAGCGATGCCCTGCGCCGCGTCAACATGACCATTTATGCCAAGCACGGACCGCACCTCCTGAGCGGCGGCCAGAAACAGCGCGTCGCCATTGCCGGTATCCTGGCCATGCAGTGCGACTGCATCGTCCTCGACGAACCGACGGCCATGCTCGACCCTGTCGGCCGCAAGGAAGTCATGGATACGCTCCACCAGCTTCATGACGAAGGTATTACCGTCATCATCATCACCCATTTCATGGAAGAGGCCGTCCAGGCCGACCGGGTCGTCGTCGTCGACCGGGCCGAACTGAAGATGGACGGGGCGCCGCGTGACGTCTTTACGCACGTCAAAGAGCTGAAGGCCATGGGCCTCGACGTACCGGTAGCGGCGGAACTGGCCGAACGCTGCGCCAGAAAGGCCTCGACCTGCCGGACTCCATCATTACCGAGGAAGAATTAGGAGATGCATTATGTCAATTAAGTTAAGCAACGTGGCCTATACCTACGGCATCGGGACGCCTTTTGAAAAGACGGCCCTCTACGATACAGATGTCGAAATCCATGAAGGGGAATTCGTCGGCATCATCGGTCATACCGGATCGGGCAAGTCGACGCTGGTCCAGATCCTCAACGGCCTCATCAAGCCGACTTCCGGAACGGTGACCGTCGACGGGACGGATATCGGCAAGAAGACGAAAGAAGCCATGGCCGTGCGCCATAAAGTCGGTATGGTCTTCCAGTATCCGGAGTATCAGCTCTTTGAAGAAACTATCGCCAAAGACATCGCCTTCGGGCCGCGCAATTTCGGCCTGAGCGAAGAAGAAATCACGGAACGGATCAAAGAAGCCATGGACTTCGTCGGCCTCGATTATAAGACCTATGCCGACCGTTCGCCGTTCCGCCTGAGTGGCGGCCAGATGCGCCGCGTTGCCATTGCCGGCGTCATCGCCATCCATCCGTCGTATCTCATCCTGGACGAACCGTCAGCCGGCCTGGATCCTATCGGCCGGCGGGAAATCTTTTCGGAAATCCAGCGCTGGCACCAGGAAAAGGGCATTACCGTCATCTTGGTATCGCACAACATGGACGATATTTCCCGCCTGGCCAGCCGCCTCCTGGTCTTGTCCCACGGCCATATCGTCCTCGACGGCGAACCGCTGGACATCTTTGCGACTCAGCAGCAGGCCCTGCACGATGCCGGCGTGTCCGTGCCGCCTGTGACGGGGGTCCTCCAATATCTCCAGGGCCGGGGCTTTGCCGTCGACGACCGGGTACGGACGGTCGAAGAAGGGGCACAGGCTATTTTTGACTGCCTGAAAGGAGGCAAGGGCCATGCTCACTGATATTACTTTGGGCCAGTATTTTCCGGGCACGTCTTTTTTGCATAAACTCGATCCGCGCATCAAGATCGTCGCTACGATGATCTTCATCGTCGCCATCTTTTTTGCCCATTCCCTGGCATCCTATGCCATCGTCACGGCCTTCGTGGCCTTGAATTTCGCCATTTCCCGCCTGCCGGCGAAATTCATCGTCAAGGCGCTGAAGCCTTGTGGGTCATCATCATTTTCACCATGGGCGTCCATATCTTCACGACGCCAGGCGATGTCCTCTGGCAGTACGGCATTTTCCACATCACCAAAGAAGGCCTGTATCAAGGGGCCCTCATGACGGCCCGCCTGGTCTTCCTCATCGTCTTTTCGTCGCTGTTGACGTATACGACGTCGCCTATCGTCCTGACCGACGGCATCGAACACCTGCTCAATCCCTTTAAGCGCATCGGCGTGCCGGCTCACGAACTGGCCATGATGATGACCATTGCCCTGCGCTTCATCCCGACTCTTTTGGAAGAAACGGACCGCATCATGAAGCCCAGACGGCGCGGGGTGCCAATTTTACCAGCGGCAGCCTCTTGCAGCGCGGCAAGAACATGATCCCCCTGCTGGTACCGCTCTTCGTCAGCGCCTTCCGCCGGGCCGATGACCTGGCGACAGCCATGGAAGCCCGCTGCTACCGCGGCGGTGAAGGGCGGACGCGGATGAATGAATTGTCCTATACCTATCGGGACGGCATCGCCATGGCGGCTGTCCTGATCGTCACGGCCGTCCTGGCCGCTATGCGGTGGTTATGATGAAGAAGAATATCTGCCTCGTCGTCGCCTATGACGGTACGGATTTCCACGGCTTCCAGCGCCAGACCAACGCCGAGTCGATCCAGGGCTGCATTGAACAGGGCTTGTCGGCTATTTTCCGGACGCCCATTACGATTTATGGCGCTGCCCGCACGGATGCCGGTGTCCACGCCCGCGGCCAGGTCGTCAATTTCTATGGTCAGGGATCGATTCCGACGGAAAAGATTCCCTATGCCATGAAAGGCTATCTGCCGCCGGAAATTGCCGTCCTGTCGGCCCGGGAAATGCCCGACCGCTTCAGCGTCCGCCACGATAATGTGGGCAAGCATTACCGCTATTCCATCGACAACAACCGCATGCATGACCCCTTTCTCCTGCGCTATGCCTGGTTCATCCGCAAGCCCCTGGACCGGCAGGCCATGCGGGAAGGGGCGGCCATCCTCTTGGGGACGCATGATTTTTCTGCTTTTGAAGGCCAGAATACGACGCCCATGAATCCTGTGAAGACGATGTATTCCATTACCCTCCATGAGCGGGGCCATGTCCTCGACATCGACGTCGTCGGCGACGGCTTCCTCTACCATATGGTGCGGAACATTGCCGGCGGCCTCGTCGACCTGGGCCTGCACCGCCTGACGCCGGAGCGCTTCCGGGAAATCCTCGCCAGCGGCGACCGGACTCAGCTCGGGGCGACGGCACCGGCCAGGGCCTGTGCCTGGAGACCGTCTTTTATGATGAAGGGGAGCTGAAAAGCGCATTGCCGAATTAGAAGGAGAATGAGCCTTTTTACAGCGCTGATGGGCATAATATGCTATAATAAAAGAGAATAGTATAGTTCCGTTTTTTTCAGGCGGAGGTGAGGACCATGTTGACCAGCTTACTGAAAACCATTACTAAAGGAAAAGACCTTAGCGAACGGGAAAGCGCTATCGTCATGGAGCAGATCATGGAAGGGACGATTTCAGACGTCCAGTTGGCTGCTTTTTTGGCAGCCTTGACGACGAAAGGCGCTTCAGAGCGGGAAATCACGGCCTTTGCCCGGACCATGCGGAAATACAGTATGCATGTTCCCTGTACGATGGACGTCTTCGACATCGTCGGGACCGGCGGCGGCCGGACCAAGACCTTCAACATCTCGACGACGGCGTCTTTCGTCATCGCCGCCGGTGGCGTCCGCGTCGCCAAGCACGGCAACCGGGCCAAGACGTCGCGCAGTGGTTCTGCCGACGTCCTGGAAGCCTTAGGGGCCAATATCTTCCTCAGCCCCGAAAGCTGCCTGGATATGCTGGGGCAGATCGGCCTCTGTTATTTCTATACGCGTTACTACTATTATATGATGAAACGTATCGATGCCGTCCGCGAACAGCTGGGTATCTATACGGTCTTCGATGTCCTGCGGCCCTTGACCAATCCGGCTCATGCAGTCTATGAGATCCTCGGCGTCAATGCGCCGCACCTGGTCGAACCCATGGCCCACGTCCTGGCCGCCCTCGCGTCCGCCACGGCATGGTCGTCTATGGTCAGGACGGCAGCGATGAAATCTCGGCATCGGCAGCGACGACGATTTGCGAATTTACGCCAGAATCGTTTTCGACGTATGAAATCAGGCCGGAAGATTTCAACCTGCCAGGGCTTCGCGGGACGAACTGCGCGGCGGCCTGCCCAAGCACAATGCTGCCATTACCCGCGCCGTCCTCGACGGCCGCAAGGGCGGGGCCCGGACAGCCGTCCTCCTCAATGCCGGCGCCGGTCTCTACGTCGGCGGCAGTGTCCTCAACCTCTATGCCGGCGTCCGCAAGGCAGCCCGCCTCATCGACAGCGGCCTGGCCCGGCAGAAACTCGATGACTTCCTCATCCTGAGCCAGCGCCTGGGACAGGCGGAAAAAGTGAAGCTCATAGCAGACAGAGACCCGGAAGATATGGTATAATAAAGGGTACGAAAAAATTCATTATTACGTGAGGACCGCATTTCTATGAATGATAAATATTTAGGCTGGCTCCTTCATATCGGCGGGGGCATCTTAGTTGTCTTGATGTTTTTATCGATTCAGCTCATGGCACCTGATTTTTATTCGATCATGTGGCATCTGACCGTCAGTGGTGATCTGGATGGGTTAGCCGATTACATTGCCTCTTTTGGCTTCTATGCCATCGGCATCAGCGTGTTCATGATTGCCTTTGTCAATGCCATCGGCCTGCCGTCCATTCCCTTCCTGACCGTCAACGGCATCATCTTCGGCCTCATTCCGGGCATCATCATTTCCTGGATCGGCGAAGTCATCGGCATTGAAATCAGCTTCCGACTGACTCGGACGCTGCTCCGTAAGCAGGCCCAGAAGGTCATTTCCAAGAGCAAGATGCTGGAAAAACTCGATTCATACAGCTGTATCAAGACAGTCATGATGGGCCGGGCCATCCCGTATGCACCGAATGTCGTCGTCACGGCGTTCAGTGCCTTGAGCCATATTTCTTACCGCGACCACTTCATTGCCAACTTCTTCGGCAAGATGCCGGCCGTCCTGGTCGAAGTCTGGCTGGGCCATGACCTCCTGCGCATCCAGGAACACTGGGGCCGCCTGCTCATACTGGTAGCCGTCGTTTCTTTCATTTATGGCATCATCTGGTGGCGCAAGCGTCACATAAAAAAAAAACCGATATCATAGGGTGAAGTAAAAAAAAGGAGCTGTCGCATCGCGACAGCTCCTTTCAAGTTGTTAGTTGTTAGTGGTTAGCGGATGGGTTTAATTTTTTACTTTTTTACGAGATTTCCTGTTCTGACGATTTTTTATCGTCCTGGACGATATCAGTCCATAACTTATCGGCTGTCGGCTGCCAGTGCTTGGCATAGGCTTTGCATTTAGCACAGAGGTGTTCAACCGATTCTGGTGACTGCATGTCCGTCGATTTGGCTCCCGTCCGTTTGACCATATCGACGAGGGCTTGGGGATTTTCCAACATCGGGCAGGGGCGGAGATGATTGTGGTTGAACGGCTGCCCTTTTGCGTATTCCTTAAATAAGGGCTGCTGGAGACAGGTGATGAGGTCCTGGTCGTTGATGTTGGCACTAGAGTAGTGGATAAAGACGCACGGTTCGACGTCGCCGTTAGGTTGATATGGCAGTAGTTGCGGCCGCCAGCGACACAGCATCAATGAACTGGCCATCGTTCTGGAAGTCGATAGCAAAAATGGGTTTGCCGCCCTTTACGCTGCGGATTTCACGGATACGCCGTACCATATAAGCACGCTGTTCCGGTGTGGGCAGTAAATCGACAGAGGCATCGTTGCCGACGGGCATATAGTGGAAGTACCAGGTAAACTAGGCTCCCTTGCTGATGAGGAGGTCGAGGAAGGTATCGGATGTGACGGTCTGGATATTCTTACGGGTATAGCAGATGGAAGTACCGAAGACGATACCGTACTGGCGCAGCAGGTCCATGGCGTGCATGACCTTGTCGAAGACGCCTTCGCCGCGGCGGCTGTCGTTGACTTCGCGGAAGCCTTCGACGCTGAGGGAGAAGCTGAGGTTGCGACCTTGACGACTTCCTGGCAGAAGGCATCGTCAATGAGGGTCCCATTGGTAAAGGCGTGGAATTCGCAGTCCGGATGTTTCCGGCAGAGTTTCAGGATGTCCGCTTTACGGACCAGCGGTTCGCCGCCAGTGAGGAGGTAGAAATGGCAGCCTACTTCTTTGCCTTGGCTTACGATTTTATCCATGACGTCGTAGGACAGGTTCAGGGTGTGACCATATTCGGCAGCCCAGCAGCCGATGCAGTGCAGGTTGCAGGCGCTGGTCGGGTCGAAGAGGATGGCCCAGGGAATATTGCAGTGATATTTGGCTTTGGCTTCGTCCCGCGTACGCAGACCGTAGAAGCCCGATTCAAAGCTAGGTCCATGACGGCTGTACGGACTACGTTGGGGTTGAGTGTATCCAGGGCTCGGTTGAGGAATTGGAACCACTTGCCGCCTTCGTCAATGAGCTTGCGGGCATTGGCAAAAGATTCTTCTTCAAATAAGTCACCGAAGAAGATTTCCATAATCGTGGTCAGTCGTTTCAAAGTCTTCTTACGGGTTTCTGGATTTTTTTCGGCCATGATGCGGTTGACCAGGAGGGCGACCGATTCTTTTTGGGCTTTATACATGAGTTTATTCAAGGGAATCATCTCCTGAGGAGTTTAATGAAGTAATGATTAGCGGATGATGAGGACGGGAAGACCTGAATGGGAGGATACATAGCGGCCGACGCTGCCCAGGAGGACGCTTTGGATACGGTTCAGGCCGCGGCTGCCCATGACGATGAGGTCCGTTTCCGTATCGGCTGCGGTCTGTAAGATGACCGGACCGGGCGAGCCGATTTTATACAGGCATTGCAAGGGGACTTGAGATGACAATTCTTTCTGGCAGCGCAGGAAGGCGTTATGGCCCTTGGTCCGCATGTGAGCGGCTAATTCCTGTAATTTATGCGGTTCCAGCGTATTGGGGATGGCCGTATCGCGCAGGCTGTCGCTGACGCTGGCGACGTAGAGGACGGTCAGGGAAGCGCCATCTCCTTTGGCCAGGACTTCGGCCTGTTTCAGGGCCTGTAAAGACGATTCAGACCCGTCTACGGGCACCAGGATATGCCGGTATGGGCCTTTCTTTTCATCGCGGGCCAAGAGGACCGGGCAGGGCGCGTGAGTGATGACGTAAGTGCTGACGCTGCGAGAAGAAAATTCTTGAGGGCCTGGCCGCCGCCGCGGCCCATGCAGATGAGGTCTGCCGATTGGGATTTCTGTTCTGCCAGGATGGCCGCTTCCGGGGCGCTGAGTTCAAAAATAGACTGGACTGACAGGGAAGCGGGTACCATGGCGGCAAATTTTTTTAACAGTCCTGTGCTGTTGGCCTGGGCCGAAGCCGTCATTTCATCCATAGTTAGTTCGCTCGTATTTTCCATTTGCCCGAACTGGTTGATGATATCGGCCATATTGGCGACGCTCAGCAGGGTAATGGCACCGCCAGTGATCCTGGCGATGTCGATGGCGTGCTGCAAGGCTTGTTTAGAATGATCGGATCCGTCGATAGGGACGAGGATATGCTGATATGATTTCATAAAAATACCTCCTTCAAGGGTACCTTTAGGATAGCCTTGAAGGAGGCTGGCGTCAAAGTGGTTTTGCCGTATACGAACTATAGCTCTTGCGTTATAATCAGGTATACGAATATTTTTTGTTACATAAAGGAGCTTTTATGGAGTTGGAAAGACGTGAATATGAATATATCCGTAAAATTGCTGAGACAGGGAGTTTCATAGCGGCAGCCGAAAAATTATACATCACCCAGCCGTCGTTGAGCCAGTTCATCCGCCGCATCGAGCGCCATGTCGGTGCGGAACTCTTTGACCGTTCCCATCAGCTGTGACCTTGACCGAAGCCGGGCGTATCTATCTGGACATCGAAGGGCAGATCCAGGACTTGTGCAAGGTCCGGGAACAGCGTATCCAGGATTTGGGGCAGACCGTTGGCGGCACCGTGCGCATCGGCAGTTCCAATTATCGCAGTTCGACCATCCTGGCGCGGGCTATTCCCATCATCAACGAACGCTATCCGCACATCGATATCTGCCTGGAAGAAGGGACGACGCGGGAATTGGAAGATTTCGCCATCCAGGGAAAGACGGATTTTTCTATCGTCGTTAAGCCTACAGGGCATAGGGACTTGGATTATATCGAACTTTTCCGGGAAGAATTGCTCTTGGCTGCCTCGCCGGACTGGGGCCTGGGGCGGGAACCGCTGCATGACGAGGGCCTCCACTCCCGCTATCCTGTCTTTGATTATCACAGCCTCGACGGCCATCCCTTCCTGGTCATGAAAGAAGGCCAGGAACTGCGCCATTCCTTTTTTGCTCTTGTCGAAGCCCTGGATATATCGCCGACAGTGGCCCTGGAAACGACGGACATGGCCACGGCCCAGACCCTGGCCGGCATCGGCGTCGGCGCGGCTATCGTACCGGGTGGCCTGGCTCTGGCCAATATCCCGGCTGTGGAACCGAAGTATTTTTCCCTGCGGGCCTATCTGGACGACTGGGATATCGTCCTGGCCTATAAACGGGGACGTTACTTGTCCAAGGCCGATAAAGCCGTCATCCGCGTCATCTGCGACGTCACTGGTTGAAAAGCGCTGTCGCGTAGCGGCTTCTGCCATCCCCTAACCACTAACCACTAGCCACTAAAAAGCGTGTCTTTATAAGACAGCGCTTTTTGCATTCCCGAACGGATTATTTTGCGAAGTAACGAGCCAGGAGGCCATCGAATACACGGCCATGACGAGCTTCGTCTTTTGCCATTTCATGAACGGTGTCATGGATAGCGTCGAGGTTGAGCTGTTTAGCGAGGGTTGCGATTTCTTTCTTGCCTGCGCAAGCGCCTGTTCAGCAGCAGCACGCATTTCGAGGTTGGTCTTGGTGTCGTCCGTAACGACTTCGCCGAGGAGTTCAGCGAATTTAGCAGCGTGTTCAGCTTCTTCGAAAGCGATGCGTTTGTAGGCTTCAGCGACTTCCGGATAGCCCTGGCGGTCAGCGACACGCTCATAGCGAGGTACATGCCGACTTCGGAGCATTCGCCTGTGAAGTTGAGGTGGAGGCCTTCGAGGATGCGTTCGTCGACGCCTTTAGCGATGCCTACGCGATGTTCGTCAGCGTATTCTTTGACACCAGCGACGAGTTCCGTGAATTTTTCTTTCGGAGCGCCGCACTGAGGACACTTTTCCGGAGCTTCCGTACCTTCATAAACAAAACCGCAGATACCGCATACAAATTTTTCATCATTCATTCCTCCTGATATTATAATACATTTTGAATAAAATGGATATTAACTGAATACTAACAAATAACTTTTATTTGTTATAGCTACATTATAACAGACCGATGGGGGAAAATCAAGAGTAATTTTGTAAAACTTTTAATTGAAAATAATTATTAATTAAAAAACAAGGCATTGGAGGGGCGAGGCAGCACCATTTTATTGCAATTTATACATGAGTCTTATATAATGGAGGTAGTATTCAGAAAAAGCCAAGACGATACGATTAGCATAGAAAGAGACTGAATTTTGGAGGTTACGCCTATGTGGAAGAAAAAAGTAGCATGCATCCTGCTGTCATGGCCTTGTGTGGGACCATGGCTGCCGGTGCGGCCGATTATACGATCCTGGAAAAAGCGGATAAAGTCGAAACGACGGTCTACGGGACGACCCAGACCGGTTCCCTGAACGACCGCATCGCGGCGCTGGACAAGCTGCTCAACGGTCAGTCGACGGTATCCGGCAGTCTGCAGGATAAGACCAATGCCCTATATAAAGATGTATATGGGAATTCCGGTTCCGATTTGTCCCTGTTGACGGCAGTCAACCTTATGCAGTGGCAGTATTCCGGCCAGATTACCGATGAACCCCTGCTGGTCCGCATCGAATCGCTGGAACAGAGCATCGACGGCAAGACCATGAGCGGCTCCCTGGAAGGCCGTGTCCTGGCCCTGCGCCGCACGCTCCTGGGCAATAAGAAGTACGTTTCCCAGACCGTGACCATTCCGGCCAATACGCTGGTGACGATGACCAATATCGACGCCCTCAACTCGAAGACCATCCAGAAAGGCGACGTCGTCCGCTTTGCCGTGGCTGATGATATCTGCGTCGCGACGTCATCGCCATTCCCCGCGGCATGGAAGCGACGGGGACCGTCACCAAGGCCCGGAAGTCCGGCCGCTTTGGCAAGGACGGTAAAATCGAAATCACCTATGACAACGTCCGCGCTGCCGACGGTTCGCCCGTAGCCCTGACGGTCGGCGATAAGACGAAAGAAGAATATAAGCGCATGGCCGGTGCTGTCGGCGCGTCTGCTGCCGGGGCCATCATCCTTGGACCAGTCGGCCTGGTCGGCGGACTTTTCGTTCATGGCAATGAAGTCGATATCCCGGCAGGAACGACGATGTACGCCGAAACCAAGGAAAATGCCGAAGTTGTCGGTTTCAAGGAAAATGGCGTCATGGATGACATGAAGACGGCCAATATGGCTGCCAGCGGCGTACAGGTGCCGACCTTTGCGCCTGTCACCAATAGTGATGTCGACAACAGCGGGGCTGGCGATGCCGGTACGTATACCGACACCGATACGGCGCCTCAGAGCAGCAACGGCGATTTGCAGGCCGGACTGAAAGATGGTACGGTTACGCCTGTCGACCTGTACAACAGCAAACACAATGACGACCAGCAGGCCGTCGTAACCATTCAATCCAATACAGCAGGTGACGCGAATGAATAAAACGTGGACAGCGGCGATGATCGCAGCCCTGCTGCCCCTGACCTTTTCGGCCAGTGCAGCTGATACAGCGAAACTTCATACAGATAAGGTCATGGCCGTTCCCGTGACAGAAAAGAAAATCCTGCCCGTTGATTTGGACCAGGCTTCTGCTTCGCAGGACGTCGTCCTGCCGCAGCAGCCTGTCCACATGACGGCTGATACATTCGTCGCCCGCAACTCCGACGGCTATGTCAAGAGCCGGGGCAATGTCGACATCAAGCAGGGCATGGATGAAATCCATGCAACTATGTCGAAGGCAACATGAAGAGCGGCGTCTACCATACGAAAGGACCCGTAGTCTACGTCAACGAAACCAATGCCCTGACGGGCCAGGACGTGACCTATAACAGCCAGAACGGAAGCATGACCATGGATAAGGTCGAAGGCTTCGTCGGCCCGACGACATACGTCCGCGGGACCGATGCCGAAATGTACGATAATATCGGCTATATCAAGCATGGCCTGATTACGACGCCTCACGCCGTCGCCAAGACGCCGGACTATTATATTACCGGTGATGACATCCGCATCTATCCGGGCGAAAAGTTCACGGCAGAAAATACGGCCCTCTGGTTCAAGCACATCCGCCTGTTCACGTATGGCCATTATGAAGGCCGCCTGGACAGTGAACATACGAAATCTTATTTATTCACGCTGCTGCCGCGGCCGACCTACAACAGCGATGACGGCATCGGTGTCCGGGGCTATGCCGATGTGCCCCTCAACCAGTCCGGCGACCTGAGCTCCATGCCAGCTATGCCTGAATAGCAAGAATGGCTTCAAGCCGGCGGCCCAGTTCCAGAAGAATACTAAAATCGGCACTTTCCGTTTTGGCTACAGCAAAGAAGAAAGTACCGATAACGACGATAACATCTGGCTACGAAGTGGCCGGAACTGGAATACTTTGCACCGCGCATCCATCTCGCGATACGGGTATCTATATCGATTCCAGTGCCAACTGGGGCCGCTGGGCTGAAGACGGCGTCAAGACGGGGACGCATAAGGCTTCCGTACGGAAATCACGCATACGCCCATTCCCTTGTGGCAGCGGGCCAATGTCCGCTTCTTCGCCGGCTATCGTAAGGATTTATACTCTACCAATGATGCCCAGCGCCGCGATCCCTATTCGGGCGTCATCCTCAACCAGGGCATCAACGACCGCCTGTGGACCAGCTTCTGGTATAAGAAACACAATCTTAGCGGCTATACGCCGTACCGCTTCGATACCCTCGATGACCCGCGCCAGCACGGCATGTCTATCGGCTACGTCCTGACGCCGCGGGATACGGTCATCTTCACTTGGGCTCAGGACCTCGACGATGACCATATTTCGGACCGCAATTACACCTGGGTCCGCGACCTCCACTCGTTCATTGCTACCATCACGTATAAACAAGTCGATAAAGAATGGCAGGTCAAAATAAAGGCCAAGGACTTCGATTTCTAAGAAAGGGTTTTAAATTTTTAACCATCTGCTAACCCCTAGCCACTAACTACTAACCAATAAAAAGGGCTTGTCGTCATGCGACAAGCTCTTTTTTTACCCTCTTTTTACAGGGCATATTTGCATTTTTGCGCTATAATGGAATAAAATGAGAAAACTAGATTTTACATGAAAGGACTGTCGCTTTATGCCTTTGATTTACTGTGTAGAAGATGATGAAAATATTCGTGAACTCGTCGGTTATGCCCTGCGCAGCCAGGACTTCGAGGTGGAAACCTTTTCTGACAGCAAGGAATTCTGGCCGGCTTTGGAGAAGCGGACACCGGCTTTGCTCCTCTTGGATATCATGCTGCCCGGTGAAAGCGGCAATGATATCCTTGACAAACTGCGCAAGACTCAGCAGTACAAGACACTGCCCGTCATCATGCTGACGGCCAAGACCAGCGAATACGATATCGTCAGGGGCCTCGATGGTGGCGCCGATGACTACGTCTGCAAGCCTTCGGCATCGTCGAGCTCATTTCCCGCATCCGCGCCGTCCTGCGCCGTTCGGGCCGGCAGAGTACGGAAACGAACCTCTATACGTATGGCCCCGTTTCCCTGGACCAGGAAAAACATATCGTAACCGTCGACGGCAAGCCCTGCCACTTGACGGTCAAGGAATTTGAACTCCTGCGCTACCTCCTGGTCAATACGGATATCGTCCTCAAGCGGGAACAGATCATGGAAGCCGTTTGGGGCTTCACGTATGAAGGCGAAAGCCGGACCATCGATATGCACATCAAGAGCCTGCGCCAGAAACTGGGCGACGGCGGCAAGATTATCCATACTGTGCGCGGCGTGGGCTATGTCATCGGAGGGAACGTATGAAGCGGAAGTCTACCTCAGCCTGCTGACCATGGGGCTGGCCTGTATGGCCGTGACCCTGCTCATTTCGACGTGGTTCTTCTGGAATTCCACGCAGCACCAGATACAGCAGGAACTGGTCATGGCCATGGACGTCGTCGAGACGACAATCGAAGAAGGGAAGGATACATCCCTGTATTTAAAGAAACTCGGCGTCCACGAGACGGATGGCCTGCGCATTACCTGGATCAATACCGATGGCGATGTCCTCTTTGAATCGGACTATGACAAAGGAGTCATGGAAAATCACCTGGCCCGGCCGGAAGTCCAAGCGGCCATCGAGAACGGCAAGGGGACGGCCGTCCGCGATTCCCAGACCGTATCCAAGGCCCTCTATTATTATGCTAAGAAACTGCCCGACGGACGATTCTGCGGGTCAGTCTGGAACGGGATACTTTTTACGCCCATTTCCTCAGCCTCCTGCCCTGGGCGCTGCTGCTCCTGGGCTTGTCGGCCCTGGCCTGCATCAAGGTGTCGCGCTTGCTGACGGCGAGCTCCTCAGCCCGCTTCGGCAGACGGCCCGGTTCATCCGCCAGATCAACGACACCGACGTGAAGATGGTGCAGCCGCCGCGGGTCGACCATGAATTGCAGCCTTTGGTCGATAAGATTTTTTTGCAGAGCCAGACCATTACCGACAATATGCGCAGCCTCGAACAGCAGCGAAATATTATGCGCCTCATCATGGAAAATCTCCAGGAAGGCGTCATCCTGACGGACCGGGCCTGCGGCATTGCCGGTCTCAACCTACGGGCCGCCCATTTCCTCGGCGCCGGCCAGACCCAGGAAGTCTTGCAACGCAATCTGAAGGAACTCCTGCCCGATGTATCCTGGGATACGCTGCAGCACATCGACAGTGCCTGTGACGTGAAACTGACCCGGGCCGACCGACTGTACCTGCTGACCATCCAGCCTGTCTATAAAGATGATGATTTCTATGGCATGCTCTTCATCATCGACGACGTGACCGAACAGGAGCACCGGGAACAGCTGCGCCGGGAATTCACGTCCAACGTATCGCACGAACTGAAGACGCCCCTCACGTCGATCAGCGGCTTTGCCGAAGTATTGTCGACGGGCATTTTCAAGAATAAAGACGATGTCATTCATTTCGGCACACTCATCCGCAAGGAAGCCCTGCGCCTCTTGCAGATGATCGAAGAAATCATGCACCTGGCCCGCATCGAAGACGGCAAGCGCCAAATCCATCCCGAACGGCTGCGCCTCAGCGGTTTGATTCAGGATATCGTAGAATTCATGGAACCGGTCCTGATGGAAAAGAAAGTCACCGTCCACTGTACCATGGACGATACGGAAGTATGGGCGGACCGCGGCCTGTTCCGGGAAATGATCATGAACCTCCTGGACAATGCCGTCAAGTACAACCGGCCTGGCGGTCATGTCTACATCGATGTCCGCCACGACGGCCACAAGGCCTTCTTCGTCATCCGCGACACGGGCATCGGCATCCCGGAAGATAAACAGCAGCGCGTCTTTGAACGCTTTTACCGGGCCGATTCCAGCCGTTCCCGCAAGATCAAGGGACGGGCCTGGCCTGGCCATCGTCAAGCACATCGTCGAACAGCATCACGGTACCATTGCCTTGAACAGCAAAGAAAACGAAGGCACGACCATCACCGTCACCCTGCCGATGTAGGGGGAATCCGTAGGGCTTGCACGTGGCAACGCAGCGGGCGCCCCACGGTGTTATGTGCAATAACATAGTTTACATAAATAGGGGTCTTCCCCCTACTGAAAAAAGTGATACTTTTAGGCATAAGAAGGAGTTGATTCTTATGCCATGGGAAGAAAGGAATGTCACCAAAGCTATGTTACGCAAAGAATTCGTTGAACGGCTACTTGCTCATGAGAAGAGCAAAAAAGCCCTTTGTCTTGAATATGGAATCAGTCGTCCTACAGGAGACAAGTGGATTAAGAGGTATCGTAATCTTCTTGTGAAGAACTTTCACGAGAACCTCACCACCGTGCCAATCGCACATCCCCTGAAATGGAAGCACTGGTCATCAAGACGCGAAAAGAAAATTATGACGCGTGTGCCTTAGTTGTCCATACCCTTTTGAAACGACAAGGTATTCC
>ENA-OUNI01000454-OUNI01000454.1-human-gut-metagenome-genome-assembly--contig:-NODE-454-length-18885-cov-3.922966_pt1 | contig 18885 bp, 26 predicted proteins | sample MGYA00242499_ERZ504580 | MGnify/ENA primary metagenome ERZ504580 (study PRJEB26092, sample SAMD00036315) | human gut metagenome | host: Homo sapiens | study: EMG produced TPA metagenomics assembly of... | reverse complement strand
GCTGTGAAGAACAGCCGGACATCCTTGGCAGTCTTTACGATGGAACCCAGCAGTGGATCATGGAAACTATCCTGACAGCTACGCGGCGCAGACCTATATTGCTGCTGCAGAAGAACTGGTAAACGGTACAGATGCGCAGTCCGGGGAAAACGGCTACTACACCTACATCTATAACCCGCCCGCAGGGTATGCGTGGCAGGTTGTGGCGCTGGTCGGTGAAGAAATTGCGGGCGGCACCGAGATCCCGGATGTGCCGAGTGTTCCGGAACCGAAGTACTATTCCGCTGCATGGACAGCTCCCGCCCAGACTGCCGGCGGCAGCTTTGATTTGACATTCACTGTCAACACCGACAAGGTTCAGCTGAATACGCTGGAAAAGGTGGACGGTGCGGTCATTACCGTCACGCCCAGCCGGACCGGCGGCAGCGTGGACGGCGGCAGCTGGCAGATGACCCCTGCCGGGGCACAAACAATTACCACAAGCGGTCACACACAGGATGACAGGTTTCACCTCAACGGCGGCGATGGTTCTGCCACATGGACGGTTCACTATGAGGTGTCCAAGACCAGCACCAGTACGCTCAGCGGGCAGGAAGGACCGTTCACCAGCCAAGCCGAAGCAGACGCCGCTGCCGAAGCTGCCAAGAACGCGGCCATTGGGCAGCTGCAGAACGAAGCGCAGGGCATGTAGATGCCGCTATTGCCTCGGCGCGGGCGCAGCTTGCGAATATTACATTCAGCTATGACGAGGTCACCATCCCGCACGGCTTTGATTCAACGCCCGGTGCGCTGGGCAGCCACCAGACTATTACTGTTCCGGCTAATAGTTCCAATGACTATAAAATGCAGAACGATGAATGGTCGGTAAAGGTCAGCATCGACAAAATCGACAGTGAAACCAAGCAGCGCATTAAGGGTGATGCTGAGTTTAAGATTTTCGAGTGGGATACCGTCCAGCAGTGCTATATTCCGGCAGGCGGGTACAACCGGTACAAAGTCGAGCGCCAGTCGGATGGCACCTACAAGGTCATCAACCACAGCGATTATGCGGGCGGTTCGGATAGTATCTATTATACCCAGCGCAACGAGGGCAAGTTTATCATCGTGGAGAGCCGCGCACCCAGCGGCTACTACGGTGACTGGACGGATGTGACCGCCCCCGGTATGGCGGGTTCCGTGCTGGGCAAGCGGGCGTATGCATTTGAAATTACCAAATCATTGGACGCCCAGACGATTTGGCTGGGGAACGCCGATTATAACGCCGACATTACCACGGCCAACAGCGGCGGTACGCTCATCGACACAGGCGAGGGCATCGCAACTATCACCTTTGGCATCCGCAATGCAGATAAGACTTACGCCACAGATCCCACCGGCATTGCCAACAACGAAGATTCCTACACCATGCACGCCAATGCCGACAAGATGCAGAACGACCGTGTCCTCGGCAATATTCTGCTGACGAAAGTGGATCTGGACGCGCGCGGTATCTGGCTGCGGGCAGCAACGGAGATACTACGCTGGAAGGTGCTGTGTACGATCTGTACGCCGCTGACACCATTGAACACCCGGACGGTGTTTCGGGTGTGGTGGATTATTCCAAAATCACCGATGCCAACGGCACGCCCATTTGGCACACCACTGTCCTCACCAATGGCGGCTGGGATACCGATTACCTGCCCATTTTGCAGAAAGACCGACTTGTGGCCTCCGCCCAAATCAAGGACGGCAAGCTGGCGTTTGCCAACCTGTACATGGGCCGCTACTATCTGGTCGAGCGTGCCACAGGGCTTGTTCTGCCGATTGACGGCAATGGCAAACTGTACATTACTGGAAAGTACCCACAGCTAAACAAGAGGCTGGAACGCAACGGCAAGTATGCAAATCTCACTGTGAATAACGGCGAATATAAGGATTACATCTACAAAAACCAGTATTCCGCTGTTTCCGAAAGCCGCAAGCTGGACGGCAGCAAGGCGTGGGATGGCTATTATCTTTCCTACGCCAAGGGCTACCTCTGTGATGAGGTCAATCATTACAAAACCCTGTCCTATGTAGATGAATCCGCCTACCACATCCACGCCGAGCAGGAAAGCCAAGACGAAGTGCTGAAATCCGGCTTTAGTTTGCAGAAGTTGGTTTCGACCACCGGTCAGCCAAGTCCGGCACTGAAATTAGAGGGTGCGGGCTTTACCGTTTACCGCATCTCCAAACTGAGCAAGGTGGCGCAGTTCAAGCAGAATCCGGATGCAGCTACGATGCCGCCAGCATCCTATCTGCCTACCGCAAGGACAATTACGATAACGCCACACTAAAATACGATTTCACCGCCGATGGACAGGCTATCGCAAATATGTTCGAGAGCAACACCGATACGGTCAACGCCTATAACGCGACCTTGACCGCAGACGGCGACTACGCCAACGGCAGGGGTAACGGCTGGATGCCCACGGATCAGCCAGCCGAATATAGACTGGGAGAAATGTTCACGAACGATGAGGGCATCTTCCGCGTTGAAGGACTACCCTATGGGCAATATCTTGTCGTGGAAACCACCATCCCCAAGGATGTGTTCCAGTGTGATCCGTTCATCGTGACAGCGGACGCCAACAGCCCGCAGAGCCGATTTACAGTTCCCGCGGGCAGCGCAACCATTGCCAGTAACAATTATATGACCTTTAATGTGCTGGACGAGGAACTGGAGGGCTATTTGCAGCTCATCAAGACCGACACCGAAACCGGCAAGGCGGTCAAAATTGCAAACACAGCCTTTGCGCTGTATCGACTGGATGAGAAAGACCACAAAACCCGCATTTCCATGATCGACCCTGCCAGCGGCAGCGCCACCAAGAAAACGGATGTGTTCTACACCGATGCAGACGGTCTTATGAAAACACCCGAAAAACTGCCGCTGGGCAGATACCTTATTGAGGAACTGCAAGGCCCGGAAGGCTATTTCAACGATCCTGCCTACTCGGTGGAGTTTGAAATCAAGTCCGACCGTGTTTGGCAGGTCGTGGGCAATGCCACGGACGATATGGACGAGTACATTGTAACCGAGAAATACTGCAACCACGAAACGCTTGGTCAGCTTACCATCCGAAAACAGGGCAATGTGCTGACCGACTACCAAGATGGACAGTTCATCTACACTCAGGACAACCTCGCAGGCGCAGTGTACGAAATTCACGCTGCAGCTGACATTGCCACACCAGACCGCCAAGCACTTACTGGTACAAAGATGGTGACCTCGTTGCCACCGTTACTACTGGCGCGGAGGGGCAGGTGGATGAAGTGAAATTCAGTCCCACCCGCACGCAGGCCACCTATGATTTCTTGAAAATCACCCATGATGGCACCAAAGGCGAAATAACCGTGACCCTGCCGCTGGGTAAGTATACTGTTACCGAGGTAAAAGCACCTTACGGCTTTATCCTGACAAACCAGAGCTACACGGTCGAATTTGGCTGGGATAACCAGAAAAATGACATTGTGCTGGCAAAAACCATTGTCAGCCACGAGCAGGACGGCGACAAGGAATGTTCGTACAGCATTGTGAATGTCAAGGATGCCTCGGATGCCCACAAGAATGGGCAGACACTTGTGTTTGAAAATGCCCGTGTGCTGCCTGTTCCCGAAAAGCCCGGCGATAAAGTCAGCAAAATCGGTGTAGGCATTTACAAGCAGGACCGCGAGGCGCTGACCTATCTGCCCGGTGCGGTGTATGAACTCTATACCGTGGATGACATTTTCTCTGCAGACGGTACAAAGCTGCTGGACGCCGGTACCAAGCTGGCAGAAAGCAGCCCCACCAACGAAAGTGGCTTTACTTGGTTTGATGTGGATATTCCCATCCGCGCAGAAACTTATCCGGATTTCGGCAACAGCGGCAGATACCGCATTGTGGAAGTTGCAGCCCCTGCGGGTTACCTGCTGGACAGCACCCCTATGGAAGTTACCTTCACCTACGAGGGTCAGCAGACCCCTTGGCAGGTCGTGGACGGAACAAACACCAACCTGCGTACCACCGTGGATATCTCCAAGCAGGACATCACCAACGGCAAGGAACTGCCCGGTGCAAAGCTGGAAATCCGTGCCGCAGACGGCAATTTGGTCGAAGGCTGGACCTCCGGTAAAACTCCGCATACTGTACGCGGGCTGGAACTTGAAAAAGAGTACACCCTGACCGAAACCCGCGCCCCGGATGGCTACACCGAAGCCGAAAGTATCGTGTTCAAGCTGGTGCAGAACGGTACAGAGCAGGTTAATGAGGTATATGTGAAATCCGACGATGATTGGGTAAAACTCGACGATGCCACCGTCATCATGCAGGACGCGCCGGTGCTGGACATCGACAAGACCGACATTGCTGGTAATCTGCTGCCGGGTGCTACGCTGACGATCCGTGATGCAGGCGGCGAAGTTATTGATACTTGGGTGACGGACTACAAAACGCATAGTGTTCCCATTTCGGATGAATTTATCAAGCTGTCGGATGGCAACAAGGAGTACATCTACACCCTGACCGAAGATGCAGCCCCGGCTGGCTTTGAAATTGCCGAATCAGTGCAGTTCAAGTTGGAAACCGTTGATGACGGGATTTGGCTGTTCATCCGCGAAAATGCCGATGCCGAATGGGTGCGCGCCGACAAGCGGTTCATTCAGATGATAGACGAAGCCACACCCCGCGAGGATACGCCCACACCAACTCCAGCGCCCACACCGCAGCCGACACCCACTGCAACCCCAGCGCCCACTCCTGCTCCCACGCCGGTTATTACGCCGCACAAGGTGCAGACCCTCCCGCAGACAGGAGATGGTTTCCCGCTACTGGCTATTGTGGTCGTGTCCCTTGCGTCTGCGACAGGTATCGTATTGCTGACCGTTAAGCAGAAAATTACGCTGAAGGAAACTTCTGATGAGGAGGATGTCGATGAAAGTTCTGATCGTTGAACCCGGAAAATACCCCCGCGAAGCCGACATTGAGCACACCCTTGAACCGAGCAGAAAATTGTCGGCGGCACCATCGAGGTCGTGTATCCTTGGCGGGACCGTGTCGGTATTGTCTGCAACGATAACGGTATTGCAGAAAACCTGCCGCTGAACCGTATGCTGGGCGACTATGACATTATCCATGGCACATTTTTCATCTGCGGGCTGACCAGCAACGATTTTACTGACCTTACGCCGCAGCAGATAAAACACTACGAGGAAATGTACCATGACCCGCAGCTGTTTTTCCTGCTTGGCAAGACCCTGTGTGTGGAACACACCACGCCGGAAGGTTACGCTCAATTTATGCAGGCAACAAGGCAGCCCCCGCGCCAAGAACAGGAGCGCTGATATGAATACTACCGTCCTAGCCCGCAGCCCGCCTGCGGGCTTTTTCTTTTGTCCGAAATCATTCAACAAGCAAGGAGAAGAACCTATGAACGACATTTTTGAAAATACCGAAACCATGCAGGAAAACGAGCATCCCCGTTTTTACACCGCAGAATCCGTCATGCGCGGGCATCCCGACAAGCTGTGCGACCTTATTGCCGACAGCGTGCTGGACGCCTGTCTGCAGCATGATCCCGCCAGCCGCGTGGCCTGTGAGGTCATGGCAACCCACGGTCACATCATTGTGGCGGGCGAAATCACGACCTCGGCAAAGCCCGACGTGTTCAACATCGTTCGCGACACCCTGCGCGATGTCGGCTATGACCCGAAAGATTATCAGATCGACTGCTACACCCACGACCAAAGCCCCGACATTGCGGGCGCTGTCGAGCCGGAATTGGCTGAGGGAGAGGACGAGGACACCCTCGGCGCGGGCGATCAGGGTGTTATGGTTGGCTACGCCTGTAATGAAACACCCGAATATCTGCCGATGCCTGTGGTTGCCGCCCAGCGCCTTGTGACGCTGCTGGAAATCTCCCGCATGACCGGCGTTATCCCCGACATCGGCCCGGATGGCAAGGTGCAGGTCACGATGGAATACAACGGTGATACCCCCGTGCGCATCACCACGGTGGTCGTCTCTGTGCAGCACAACGAGGATACCGATATGGACAAGCTGGCAGATTTGCTGGACGAGTATGTGTTCCCGCTGGCCTTTGACGGTATGCCCGCCGACGATGCGGAAATCATCCTGAACCCCAGCGGTAAATTTGTGCAGGGCGGCCCGGATGCCGATACCGGCTTGACCGGGCGCAAGCTCATGGTGGACAGTTACGGCACCTTTGCACCCCACGGCGGCGGTGCGTTCAGCGGCAAGGATGCCACCAAGGTAGACCGCAGCGCCGCGTACATGGCGCGGTTTATTGCCAAAAATATCGTCGCGGCAGGCTTTGCCCAGCGCTGTCAGGTCACGCTGGCCTACGCCATCGGGGAGAAAGAGCCTGTCATGGTGGATGTGAATACGTTTGGCACAGGTGCCCCTGCGAGGATGATTGCCTGTCGGCCGCTGTGCGCAAGGCGTATGACCTGACCCCTGCGGGCATCATCAAGCAGTTGAACCTGCTGAACCCCATTTACAGCCGCACGGCGGCGGGCGGTCACTTCGGGCGCGAGGATTTTCCGTGGGAAATGTTGAGCATATGAGCGACCTCGCCGCTTACATTGTGTAATTGCCGCGCGTCTGTAAAGAACAAATTGATGCCGCCAACCGGATGACGGCAATCGAGTTCCTGCGGAGGTACCGCCCCAATTCGCTGGTGAAAAGCAGTGCGCGGGGCGAGTACCAGCTTGCGGAGCATGACAGCTTCAAGATAAACGGCGAATCCAGTGTGTGGCACTGGAAAAGCCGCGACATCGGCGGCAAGTCGGCGCTGAAATATTTGATTTATGTGGAAGGTGTACCGTTTGTAGAGGCGGTGCAGCTGTTATGCGAGGAAAGCCCGATGTACATCCCCGTGCAGCATGAAGCGGTGGAGCGCGAGCGCCCGCCGTTCCGTCTGCCGAACCCTGCACCGAATAATGACCGTGTGACGCGGTATTTGCTGGGGCGCGGCATTTCATTACCCACGATTCGCTACTGTATTGAGAGAAAAATTCTGTACGAAAGTGCAGAATACCACAACTGTGTTTTCTTGGGCAAAGACCCGCAGGGTGTGCCGAAATATGCGGCTCTGCGCGGTATTTATGACTATGGGAAACCGTTCAAGCGCGAGGCGCCCGGCAGTCAGAAGCAGTACGGATTCTGCATCCCGCCGATGCAGCCCGGCACCACCGTTGCCGTGTTTGAAGCTGCCATAGATGCCATGGCAGAGATGACGCTCTACGGCGATGCGGCGGACAAGTACCGCCTGTCGCTGGGCGGGGTTTCATCCTCCGACAAAGAGCCGCTGGCGTTACAGGAATTTCTGCGCCAGCACCCGGAGATCACCACGATAGAACTGCGGCTGGACAACGATGCCAAAGGGCGCATGGCGAGTGTCGGCATCCGGAAAATCTACGCTGACCGCTACACCGTGCATGACCTTCCGCCCAACATCGAGAATGGAGATTACGCTGATATGGCAAAAAACAATCGGATGCAAGAACTGCCGCCCACCGCGCAGTTTGCCGATAGAGAGAAATCAACATGAAAGTCAGAAATCGTTCGCCCACTTATAGGGCATAAACAGGAGGTAAATCGTTATGGCTGTGTTCCGTGTACAAAAGACGCAAAATTATACCATTATGTCCAACTATCACCTGAATGACAAGGCTCTTTCGCTCAAGGCGAAGGGGCTTTTATCTTTGATGCTGTCCCTGCCGGATAGCTGGGATTATACACGCGCGGGCTGGCATCCATCTGCAAAGAGGGTGTGGACGGGATTCGGGCAACGGTTCGGGAACTGGAAAACGCCGGGTACATCATCCGCCGCCGTGTCCGTGACCAAAGCGGGCAAGTGCGCAGTATGGAGTACACGGTGTTTGAGCAACCGCAGAAACCAGAACCGGAAAATCCCGTACAGGCTAAACCTGAACGGGAAAAGCCTGTGCAGGCAAAACCCGCGCAGGAAAATCCTGCACAGGAAAATCCCACACAATTAAATACTAAAGAAACAAATAACGAAAATAGTAAATACGAATCAGACCTTATCCGCACGCAGTACCGCAACCTGATTCTTGACAACATCGAGTATGAGCTGCTTGCGGCGCGCAATCCGACAGACAGGGCACGGTTGGATGAACTTGTACACCTGATGCTGGACACCGTCTGTGCAAGGCGAAAAACGATTCGCATTGCGCAAAACGACTTCCCGACAGAGGTGGTGAAATCGCAGTTTTTGAAGCTGAACGCCGAACATATCCAGTATGTTTTGGACAGGATGCGGCAGAACACCACCGAGATCCGAAACATCAAGCAGTACTTACTGGCGGCGCTGTACAATGCGCCGCTGACGATGGAAAACTACTACGCCGCGCAGATCAACCATGATCTGTACGGGCAGAAACCGAGGTGATGCAATTTGCTGATGAAATTTTATTCTCCGCTGACTGCGGAATTTTTCCCGAATGAACCTGATTGGGAGGACGAATCTTACAACGAGTACGAGGGTTGCCCGCTGGACGGTCATGACCTGCTGCAATATGCCGATGCTGTTGATGAGGCTGTGAAAAAGGACATTGCAGATTTCAACAGCGACCTGATGCAGTATTACCACGAGGACGATTCTGTCCGCAGCAAGGTGGTAAGTGCTGTGCCGTCTGTGGAAATTTGCGGCAACAAACTATGCGGGTGTCTGACCGTGGAACTGAAAGAAACTCTGCTCGATGATGAGCAGACCGTCCTGTGCAACTACATTTCCGGTCAGTACAGCGACGGCTGGGGTGAGGGCTTTGAGCAGAGAGATATTCGTGTGGATGACGGCACGTTGGCTGTTCATTTCTGGCAGGAAGATGGATTCAAGATGACGCCATCTTTTGAGAAAATCCAGAAACCGGAAAAGAATTCTCTGCGCCCCAAGATGCAGCTGATTGGGCAGGACGGCAACATTTTGCATCATGGGTCGAGCCTCGCGCCTGTTGAAAAATGCCGGGCAGAGCGATAAGGCCAAGGAAATGTGCGACAGGGTCACGGCAAGTCAAAGCTACTCCGAAGCACTCAACATCGTTTCCGAGTATGTGGAAACCGAACTGTCGCCCACGCCCGCGCCCAAACGTGACCGGGGTGATGCCAGATGAAGAAATATGAGATCACCGACATTGCCCATCCCGACAATTCCAACCTGCACCGCATCCGCGCGGTGACGGATCTGACCGAGGATGTCCTTGCCGGGATGCTCGGTGGCTATGTGGAAAGCTGCGATAACCTCGACCAAGAGGGTCGCGCATGGATTTCGGAGGATGCCATCGCCTGTGAAAATGCAGTTGTCTGCGGCGATGCAGTCCTTACAAATCACGCCGTTGCAAGAGGTAATGCCTATGTCGGCAAGAACGCCACCGTAATGGGGGATGCCACTGTGCAGGATGATGCCATCGTCTGCGGCGGGCTGCTCATGGGAAAAAGCTGTGTCTGCGGGTATGCCGTGATTCGGAGGATGAGCAAACCTTGTGCGCACCGATCATTGACGGCAGCGCCCGTGTATATGGCGAAATCTCCGGCAATGTAGTCTGCCGCGGCAATGCCGTTGTCCTGCCCGGCACCAAGCTCGACAACAGGACGCAGGACTGCTTTGTACTCGAAGATGACCGTGTTTCTGTGCAGACAGCAAGCCGTACACCGCCTCCGAAAGAACCCCGTATCCATGATTTTGAACGATAAGAAAGGAAGATGCCTTTGACGAACACTCCCGAAACGCTCAACATTCTCACCCCTGATTTCCGGATGCCCGAACACTGCGGCGGTGACCGCTGGTCGATCCTGCACGGAGATTCCCTGCAGATACTCCGCCAGTTTGAGCCGAACAGCTTCGATGCCATCATCACCGACCCGCCCTATGCCAGCGGCGGCAGCAGCCAGACCACCAAGAACCGCAGCACCAACGAAAAGTACAGCAGCATGAGTAAGGACAAAGCACTGCCCGACTTTGACAGCGACCAGATGGATCAGCTGAGTTGGATGTTCTGGACGGCGGCATGGCTGCAGGATGCCCGCCGCATTGCCAAGCCCGGTGCGCCCGTCTGCCTGTTCATCGATTGGCGGCAGCTGCCCGCCATGACGCTGGCTTTGCAGTGGGCGGGCTGGACCTGGCGCGGTGTGGCGGTGTGGGATAAAGTTGCCAGCCGTCCACAGAAAGGACGCTTCCGCCAGCAGTCCGAGTACATTGTGTGGGGGTCCAACGGCAAAATGCCGCTTGAGAGAAATGTTGGGTGTCTGCCGGGCGTGTTCCGATACCCGAACCCCCAGAACCGCATCCATGTCACCGAAAAGCCCTTGCAGCTTATGCGGGATGTGGTGCAGATTTGTGAGCCGGGCGGGCGCATCCTTGATCCCTTTGCCGGGGCAGGCACCACCGTGCTGGCCGCTGTGCAGGAAGGCTGTGAGGCTGTCGGCATTGAGATGTCGAACGCCTACTTCCAGCGCAGCACTGAACGGCTGAAAACTGCCCTTGAATCCGAAGTGAATCAGAACTGATTCACTATTTTGCAAGAAATACCGAAAAGTGAATCAAATCTGATTCACTCCCGAAATTCAGAAAGGAAACATGAAAATGAAACGACCTTGGGCTTTTATCTGCGCCAGTGATGGCGCAACCTCCAAACATCTCCGCAACTATTGCCGCGAGGTATACCTGTTGGGCTACTTGCCGGTATGCCCCAAATTGCAGGACAGCCAGTATTTGGTGCTGGAAGATGCCATGGAACGCAGCGAGTACACCGCCATTGTGAGGGATAAGCTGCTGCGCTGCCCGATGCTGGTGGTCTGCAGCCGCAATCAGGATGCGACCACCAACGCGCAGATCGGTTTGGCGCAGAAATACAACCGTATTGTCACAACCTTGGACGGTTTGAAGAAAGCCGTTTCGGAGGGCGACGACCTTGTGTCATGACCCGTTTTGCGGGGTGTCGTGTTTTGCAAGCATAGCGTTTGGATATCCAACGCACCTTTGGGGTGATCCCCAACCCCCGCTATGCGCAGACGCGGTCATGTGATTCCGCTGCGGCTGAACGAGCGCGAGTACCGTCATCTTTGTGAACAGGTCAAAACAAGTGGATTCTCGCGCGAGGAATACCTGCGCTCCCTTATCTTAGGCAAGAAAATCCATCCGCGCCCCTGCACACACCATGCGGAGCTTGTGCGGCAAATTTCCGGTTTGTGCAACAACGCAAACCAGCTTGCACACCGTGCCAACAGCACGGGCGTGGCGGGGCAGCAGAGCGTGGACGAGATGACGCGCATTGCAAAGGAAGTCTGGCTCACAATAAAAGAGAACTACTAGGAGGCTCTATGAAATATGGCTTACACATCCGTGATCCCTGTCCGCCGTCTGGATCGGGCGGTGAAGTATGTGATGAACAAAGAAAAGACCACGGCGGTATCCTTGCAGGACGCCCTCGACTATGCCGCCAACCGCGACAAAACAGAGCAATCCTGCTTTGAAAGCTCGTATGCCTGCACGCTGGAAACAGCCTTTTCGGATATGCGCCAGACAAAAGAACACTGGCACAAGTCGGGTGGTGTGCAGGGATACCACCTTGTACAAAGTTTTGCTGCAGGCGAGGTCACACCGGAACTTGCGCACCGGATTGCAAAAGAACTTGCAGACCGTGTGCTGGGTGGGCAATATGAATATGTCATCGGCACGCACCTGAACACCGGGCATATCCATTCGCACATCGTCTGGAACTCGGTCAGCTGTGTGGATGGCAAAAAGTATCGCAGCAACTATAAAAGCTATGTGACGGAAATCCGCGCAGTGTCAGATGAACTTTGCCGGAAATATAAGCTGTCGGTCATCGACACCGAGAACTCAAACCATGTGGCAAAGCTTACGTCGAATGGCTGGCGAGAAGAACGGTCAGCAACATGCGCACGGCTATTCGGCAGGATGTGGACGAAGCGATTCAACAAAGCCTTACATGGCGGCAGTTTCTTAACGCGCTGGAACGCAAAGGCTATGAAGTCCGCATGGGGCGCAAGTATCCCGTTTTGCGTCCACCCGCAAAAGAGCGCTTTGTTCGATTCAAAACGCTGGGCAAGAGGTATACCCCCGAAGCGATTCAGACGCGCATCCTTTATCCACAATTTAACCGCTGTTTCGTGGAAAACTTGCCGCGCGTCCAATATGGGCGGCTGCACGGCGGTAAACCCCGCCGCAAGCTGACCGGGCTGCGGGCGCTGTATTATCGCTATCTATACGAATTGGGCGCACTCCCCCGCAAGCCGAGCCGTCCAAGTTATGCTGTTCGGCAGGATGCCTACAAGTTAGACCAGCGCATCCGGCAGATGGAGTTTTTATCTAAGAACAACATTGACACGCTGACACAGCTGGAAACTCACCGACAAGCCCTGCAAACAGAAATTAGGCAGTTGCTGACAAAGTGTAAGCAACTGTCCAAAACCGATGATGTACAATCGCAGCATGAATCGGTCAACACCGCCCTAAAACAGCTTCGCCAAGAGGAACGGCTCTGCCGCAAAATCGCAGAACACTCCCTAGAGGTGCAGCAACACCTCACCGAATCCCGCCATGACCGCGCTGCGCAACAACAGCGCGAACAGGAACGTGCGCGTGACCTCCGCCCCGATATTACAACACGTTAATCTGTAAGACCCAGCAGCCAATCCCGTGCATTGATACGGCGAATGCCGTCATACTGTTCCTCCGGGTCATCGTCCATCGTAAGAATATATTTGGGGTAGTGGTCGCGGATGGACAGCAAGGGTCGCAGCTCCCGCTGCAGGGTGTCCGCATCACGAACGGAAAGCGCCACTTGGTAATAGAAGGTATTGTTGCCGTTCATTGCCACAAAATCGACCTCGAAAGAATCGACCTTTCCGACATACACGTCATAACCGCGCCGCAGCAGTTCCAGATAAACAACATTTTCCAGAATATGCCCGGCATCGGTATTGCGTTTACCAAGCAGCATAAATCGCATACCGATATCTACGACATAGTATTTTCCCAAGGTTTTCAGATACTGCTTACCCTTGACATTATAACGCTGTGCGGGATAGATAATGTAGCTTTCGATCAGCGCATCAAGATAGCGTTCGACGGTCTTTACATCAACTTTTCGCCCTTCGGATGTCAGGGTGTCTGCGATTTTCTTGGAGGAAAGCGGACTGCCGATGTTGTCAAAAATATAGCGCAGCACACTTTTCAACATCAACGGATCGAAGATCTTTCTTCGTGTCAAAATATCTTTTACGACGATCGTGTTGAAAATGCCATCCAAGTAATCCCGAATCTCGTTCGGATGCCCCTTAAGTTCCAGCGCATAGGGAAAGGAACTGTTTTCCAGATATTCGGTATATTTTATTCCGCGATCTTCCATACTGCCGGTACTCTGCATATATTCCTTAAAAGAAAGCGGCAGCATTTCGATTTGCACATAGCGCCCGGAAATAAGGGTGGCTATTTCACTGGACAGCATATAGGCATTGGAACCTGTGACGTATATATCTATCTTGATATACAAGCTGTCGATCACTTTAGGAAAATCCGTGACGTGCTGTATCTCATCCAGAAAAATGTAAGTCATCTTTTCGGGAACAAGACGGTCTTTCAGGTAAGCGTACAGTTTTCTATAGTCGGTAAGTTCCTCAAAATCCATATCCTCAAAATTGATGGCAATAATTTGGTCTTGTTCGACGCCATTCTGCAGCAGCCAATCTTGGTACATTTCCATCAAACAGATTTTCCGCAGCGGCGGATACCTGTTACGACTTTGATGAGTTGCTTGTCCTTAAACGCAATCAGTTTATTCAGGTATTCAGTTCTGGTAATTCGCATAATAAACCTCCGCAGCTTTTAATGATAGTATACGCCAAAAAGTGTAAAATGTCACGCACTTTGGAATCGAATCCAAATAATTCGAGAAAGAAGGATGTATATGAATTATTCAAACAAAGACTACATCGAACACCTTCGCCGCAAGTACCCGCCCGGCACGCGGCTGCAACTCAGTTGCATGGAAGATGATTTCCCCGTGCCGCCTGGTTCTATGGGCACGGTGGAATGTATCGACGATGCCGGGCAAATCCATGTAGATTGGGACTGCGGGCGCAGCCTTGCGCTTATTCCCGGCGTGGATTCGTTCAGCCGCTTGCCCGTGCCCAAAGAAAAGGACGGTGACGCCAGATGAATTACGGCTCCGAACCTGCGGATCAGGTCGTCCGCTACTCGCTGGAGGGCGCGGAGTTTGCTCTGCGTATTTCCGGCACCGCTGCGAAAAACTTCTTTATTTTCGCACAGGCGGTGCTGCATGACAGCAAAAAGACCCACGGCAAAACCCATCTTATCCGTCTGCTGAAAGAACAGAAGCCGCTGAAATTTTTCACGGTGGACAAGTATGACATGCGCGCCTTTGCCCGTGCGGCAAAATCCCACGGCTTGCTGTTCTGTCCCATCCGCGACAAGATGGATCCCGACCACATTGAGATTGCTATTTTGCAAGATGATGCGTCCAAAGCAAACCGCATTATTGAAAAACTGCAGTTGGATGTCGTGGACACCGGCACGGCAGAACTGGTCGATGCCGTGCAGCAGAATTTGGAAAATGCAGCCCCCAACCACAAGGACACACCCACCGTGGATTTTCCTCTGGGCTCGGAGAACGCCAGTCCGTCCGAGCCTTTCTCCGACAGCAGCAAATCTTTTGCAAACTCGCCGTCGCCGCGCGCCGATCAGCTTCGGGCCAAGGGTGAGCGCCCCAGCGTCCGCATGGAACTGCAGGATATTACCGCCTACCTACGAAACCGAGCAGAGGCACCCAAAGACCGTATGCCCAAGCTGCCGGTAAAAATCCGGCGCAAAGAAAAGGTGATGTAAATGTTTTCTGTTTGTTTTCAAATGGCAGATAGCTATTGCGGCGGTTCTATGGTATGTTGGCGATAGGAGGCGCAAAAACAATGACAGAACGTAAAGTTAAACTCGACCGTGCCAACAAAAGCATCCTGCTCCAGGCGCTGGGAGATGTCTACTACGGCCAGCGTGCCAACGGCGGCAGCACCGAGGTGACCGGACGGCTCATCCTGCGGGTAAATGATCTGCCTGCAGGCGGTAAGCTGACGATGTCAGCGGCAGAGTATCGGCTGGCAAAAGCGGCTCTCAACCAACTGCGCACCAGCGCTTGGCAGAGAGAGGGTACACCGATGCCGTGGATGACGCTCTCGCGCGGCTGCTGCGCGCCCACACGCCGCTGTTTATCTGGTAAATCTGGCTATGACATGGGAAAAATTCTGGTCGATCATTGACCGAGTCCGCGCCCAAGCGGATATGCAGGATGAAGCGTCCGTGAAACAGTTCCTTTACACGGAACTCATCAACTTGCCGCAGGATGAACTGCTCGGCTTCGATTGCGCATGGCAAAGTTATCGCAATAAAGCCAACTTTCCCAAAATGGTCGCAGCAGCCTGCATCATCAATGACGGCAGTTCGGATGACCGATTCACGGATTTTCGTAACTGGCTGATTATGCAGGGGTACGATGCTTATCGGCAGGCGCTGATTGATCCCGATAACCTCGCGGCGCTCAATATTCCGTTCCGAAATACTGAGTGGATGGGATGCGGGAATGTGGCATGGTATGCCTACGCGGGGCAGCAGCTGCGCACCTATTTTGAGAAAGCGGGTATCACCGCTGAACTGCACCGAAAGTATCCGGCCATGCTGGAATTGCCTGACGATTTGAATCGGGCAATCATGCGGGAGCAGCTTGCGCCACACCGTGCACAGGAAACCGAATGGGAACGGCAAATGCTGCGAACGGAAGTCAAGCACTACATAGATACCAGTGGGCTGGCGTACAGCTACAACGAATTCTATACTCAAAACATGCCGGATAAAGTTGCATGGAAAACACTGCAGAGTGATTTGTTTTCCAATCTGCCGCAAATCAAGGCGGAACGTATGCCGCAGGACTTTTCCGTAGTTTTGCCGAAGTTGTGGAGAAAACGTCAGGCATGGGATACCGAGCGTACAAAGCGCCCGCCCTATCGCGGCGAAGAAAGGTAGTCCACCACGCCGGGAAGAAAGAACCCTTGGTGGGTCTGGCTGCTGCCGCTGCCTGTTGTATGGTGGGCGGCGCTGGCGGTGGCTTGCCGCTGGCAGCCGGGCATGAAAATAACGGCTCTGCTGGATGCGCTGAACAGCGCACTGGCAGAGCCGTTTGCGTTGGCGTGGAGTCAAGACAGCCACGCTTTTGCTTGTGTTCACGGCGGTTTATGCGGTAGCGGTTATCGTGGCCGTGACGGATCAGAGGAATACCCGCCCCGGTGCGGAGCATGGCTCGGCGGCATGGGGCGATGTGTTCCGGTTAAACAAGTTCTACATGGACAAGCGAGGACCGAATCTGCTGCTGACCCAACACTTTCACATCGGGATAGATGGCTACAAACATAAGCACAACACGAACATCCTCATTGTCGGCGGCTCCGGTGCAGGCAAGACTCGCACTTATGGTGTGCCGAATGTGCTGGAATGTGCCAGCTCTATGGTAATCACTGACCCCAAGTCGGAAATTTTGCGTAAAACCGGCAATTTGTTGAAGCAGAAGGGCTATGAGGTACTTGTTTTTGACCTCATAAATCCCGCCGCATCATTCTGTTATAATCCGTTTGTCTATGTACATGACGACCGTGAAGTGCTGACTTTGATAGAAAATCTGATTCAAAACACCACGCCACCCCATGCGCAGAGCAGCGATCCATTTTGGACCAAATCGGAGACAGCCCTGCTCCAAGCCCTCATGCTGTACCTGCTGCACGAGGCCCCGCCCGAAGAACAAAACTTCCCGATGGTGATGGAAATGATAGCCGCCGCCGAAGTCCACGAGGACGATGACAACTACCAATCCCCGCTGGACATCCTGTTCGAGCGCTCGGAAATGCGCGAACCCGACAGCATTGCCTGCAAGCAGTACCGCATTTTCAAACAAGCGGCTGGCAAGACCGCAAAATCCATTTTGGTCAGCGTGGGTGTGCGCCTTGCCGCGTTCAACCTGCCGTCTATTGCCAAGCTGACTATGACGGACGAACTGCATTTGCAGGAATTGGGCGAACGCAAGATTGCACTGTTCTGCTGTATCCCGGATTCGGATAAATCCCTGAATTATTTGGTCGGTATGATTTATACGCAACTCATCCAGACACTGTACCGACAGGCAGACCGCGTACACAAAGGACGCTTGCCTGTGCCGGTGCATTGCTTGATGGACGAGTACGCCAATATTTCCTTGCCAAAAGACACCTTTTTGTCGGCGCTGGCCACTATGCGTTCCCGCGCCATTTTCTGCTCCATCATCGTGCAGAACATGGCACAGCTCAAAGCCATGTATAAAGACGATTGGGAATCGCTCGTCGGTCTGTGCGACGAATTCCTCTACCTCGGCGGCACCGAGAAAGAAACCCACAAGTATGTTTCGGAACTGCTGGGCAAGGAGACTATCTCCACGACCAGCTATAACCAAAGCAAAGGGCGCAGCGGCAGTTACAGCATCAACCATCAGCAATCCGGGCGTGACCTTATGACCCCGGACGAGGTGCGGCTGCTGGACAACAGTAAGTGTATTTTGTTCATACGCGGGGAACGCCCTGTGGTTGACCTGAAATATAATCTGCTCAAACACCCGAACATCCGCTGCACCGAGGATGGCGGCGCAGCGCCCTACGGTTACACCGCCGCCGACAATGCGCTGGACGATTTGCCTGCATACCCGAAAATTATGAACTGCTGGATATGGACGATTTTCTGCCCACCGAACCCGCAGAAATGAAGCCAACCATACAAAGAATTCGGAGGTCTATATGAAGCTGAATCATAACAAAAAATCCGTGAAAATTTCTCTCAATTTGTTTGCGCTGTACGCCGTCATGGTGTGCGGCATTGTTTTTGCCCTGCCCGCCTTTGCTGCCAGTGATCCGCTGGTGGTCGTGGAGAACCTCTCCACGTTCATCTTTTCGCTGATCCGCGCGGTGGGGCTTATCCTGCTGGGGTGGGGCATTGTGCAGGTCGGCCTGTCCTTGCAGAGCCACGACCCCAGCCAGCGCAGCCAAGGCTTTCTGACGCTGGCGGGCGGTCTGGTGATTACGTTCGCCAAGGAAATTCTCGACCTCATTACCGCGTGAGGATTGCTCCAAGAGGAAAGGCGGTGATGCCCTGTGGGTGAGTCATGGATCGTCAGCAACTTAAACGCCGCGCTCTCCACATGGAATGACAAGTTAGCGGAGATTTGGTCGCTGCTGACCGAAAGCCCGCAGACATTCAAAGGCGGGCAGGTCTGGGGCGTTATGACAGGCATCCACGGCGCGTTGCAGGCAATCGGCTATGGGCTGCTCGTGCTGTTTTTTGCCGTAGGCGTTATGAAACCTGCGGCAGCTTTGTGGAAGTGAAAAAGCCCGAACACGCCCTCAAACTGTTCATCCGCTTTGCGCTTGCCAAGGGCGCGGTGACCTACGGGCTGGAATTGATGCTGGCGGTGTTTTCTATCGTGCAGGGCATGGTGTCTACGATTATTACCCAATCGGGCAGTTCCGGTATGAGAAGCGTATCGCTGCCGCAGGAGTCGATCGACGCCATCAACAACGTGGGCTTTTGGGATTCTATCCCGCTGTGGGCTGTGACACTGATTGGCGGGCTGCTCATAACCGTGCTTTCATTTACGATGATCCTGACGGTCTACGGCAGAATGTTCAGCCTGTGGATGTATGCCGCCATTGCGCCGATTCCGCTGTCTACCTTTGCCGGGGAGCCCACCAGCAGCGTGGGCAAAAACTTCATCCGCAGCTATGCAGGGGTCTGTTTG
>ENA-OUNI01000453-OUNI01000453.1-human-gut-metagenome-genome-assembly--contig:-NODE-453-length-18935-cov-2.417960_pt1 | contig 18935 bp, 16 predicted proteins | sample MGYA00242499_ERZ504580 | MGnify/ENA primary metagenome ERZ504580 (study PRJEB26092, sample SAMD00036315) | human gut metagenome | host: Homo sapiens | study: EMG produced TPA metagenomics assembly of... | reverse complement strand
AAAAAATAGACAACAAGAAAAGAAAACAGAAAACAAAAAGAGACGAAGAGAAAAACAGGAGGGAAAGATGGCAGGAACTCTCTATTTGTGTGCGACGCCCATCGGGAATTTAGAAGATATTACATTTCGAGTTCTTCGAGTGCTTCGGGAGGCAGATCTTATCGCGGCGGAAGACACACGTAACAGCATTAGGCTTTTGAATTATTTTGAGATTGAAACGCCGATGACGAGCTACCATGAATACAATAAATTTGATAAAGGAAGAGTGCTTATAGAGAAGCTTTTGGAAGGAAAAGATATTGCGCTTATTACAGACGCGGGAACGCCCGGGATCTCCGATCCGGGAGAAGAGCTTGTACGTATGTGTTATGAAGAAGGGATTACGGTTACTGCTGTTCCCGGAGCTTCGGCGTGTGTGTCTGCACTTACGATCTCGGGACTTCCGACAAGAAGATTTGCGTTTGAAGCTTTTCTGCCATCAGATAAAAAAGAGCGGGAAGCTGTCTTAAGTTGTCTGGAAAAGGAACAGAGGACAATCGTTTTGTATGAAGCTCCGCACCGTCTTATCAAAACATTGAAGATGCTGGGAGAGCGGCTCGGCGACAGGCGGGTAAGCGTATGCCGGGAACTGACAAAACGGCATGAAACTGTGTATAGATCGACTCTTTTGGAAGCGGTTTCTTATTATGAAGAAAATCTTCCGAAAGGGGAGTGCGTTCTTGTAATTGAAGGATTGAGCCGTGAAGAGATCGAGCAGGAAGAGCAAAAGAAGTGGAGTAATCTGTCGATCGAAGAACATATGGAGTATTATCTGTCGCAGGGAATCGATAAAAAAGAAGCGATGAAGAAAACCGCAAAAGATCGAGGAGTGCAGAAAAGAGAAATTTATAACTATCTTGAAAAACTAAAAAGTGGTGAAGGAAACTAAAAATAACCGATACCGGAGGTTATCCGATATCGGTTATTTTGCCGTCTTTCATAAATACGATCTTTTTGCCTAATGTGCGGGCTTCCAAAGGATCGTTTGTTACATATAAGACGGTAATTTTAAGTTCTTCGTTAATTTCGAGAATATCACAAAGCATCTCTTTTCTTCGTTCAGGATCTTGACGCGCAAAATCTTCGTCTACGAGGAGGACTTTCGGCTGGCAGACAATCGCGCGTCCGAGAGCGACTTTTTGCTTGTCTCTTTCAGAAAGCGCCTTGATCTTCTGCCCCAGAACTCCTGAAATCCCGAGAAGTTTGGCGGCATCGTTTACACGGCTGTCGATAATGTTGCGGGGAAAATCCCTCAGACGCAGACCGAGCGCCATGTTGTCGTAGGCGTTAAAATGCTTGTAAAGCGTATAATTTTGGAACGCCATCGCAAGCCGTCTGTCACGCGGCAAAATATCGTTTAATAATTCATCACTGAGATAAATCTTACCGGAAGTGATATCCTCTAATCCGCCGATCATGCGGAGGATCGTAGATTTTCCGCATCCGCTGGGACCGTGAAGAGTAATGAATTCGCCGTTGTCAACACGAAGACTGACATCATTGACGGAGACGAAACCGTTTGAGTAAATTTTCGATAAGTGTTCTAATGTCACACTTGCCATAAAAACACCTCCATGATCACATTATAGTAATATATTAGCATAAAGCGCCTCGGTCTACAATCCTAAACAAAAACCGATGTTCAAATACCGAACCGACGTTCAAGTCTTAAGCCGAGCCATACTCAAATCTTAAATCGGACCGACGTTCAAGTCTTAAACCGAACCATATTCAAAGCCTTAAATAAAACCGGCACTTAGATGCTGCTCAGGTTATGCGAGGAGGACGCTTGCGGCAAGTCCCGCGAATGTAGCGATAAGCGCACCGGCGAGCGTGTAGCGGGATTTTTTGATTCCGGCAGTCATAAAGTAAACACTCATCGTATAGAAGATTGTCTCTGTACAAGACAGCGAGATCGATGCGATCATACCAAGACGGGAGTCTGTGCCGAATTGTTTGAAAATATCGAGGAGGAGTCCTGTCGCTGCAGACGAAGAGAACATTTTTACGATAGTAAGCGGAACGAGTTCGCCGGGAAAACCGATCCTTCCGGTAAAGTTTTCAAGCAGACCGGAAATGAAATCAAGGAACCCGGAAGCGCGGAGTATTCCGACGGCCGCCATAAGTCCGATAAGCGTCGGCATGATCCGAACGACTGTAAAAAACCGCTTTTTGCTCCTTTGATAAATGTTTCGTAAACATTGACCTTTGCGGACAGACCGTAAACGATGATGCTTAGTATAAGGAACGGAACAATATAGTTTGAAATATAGACGAGAAGCTGCATAATAAACCTTCCTTTACAGAATGTACGGATTATTTGATTATATGTACGGCAGGAAGATCCATTCCTAAAATAAGAAAAAGCAATGTATATTAAGGCCGGATATAACATAGGATGCAGTAAAAGAAGATTCGGGGGTTATTATGCCGATATGGAAATGTAACGGCAAAGAGAAAGTAAATAATAATCAAAAGAAACGAATATATTTCAAAATTTTGAATCTTTTGCTCGTTATAATACTTGTATTTTCTGTGGCGTCAGTGGGCGGATGCTCAATGGAGAGTAAGCAGGGAGCAAAAGGTGCGAAAAGCGCAGGAAAAAGGCAAAGTGAAGATGCAAGATTTGAAGAATACACGGCGGAACTATTCTGCAAAGAAGTGTCGGCAAATACAGTGAGTCTGCATTATACGCTTAAAGCGCCGGAAAAATATGGGATTGAAGCAACTGACGCTACATTCGGTCAGTTTGAAAGAGAGCCGGAAGCAGTCAAGGCGGCGGCGGAAAATATGCGTCAGGCTCTTCTTGGATTCAACTATGATGATCTTAACGTACAAAATAAGATTACATATGACATTTTAAATTATCGGTTAAAGCTGATGAAAAAGAGCGCGGATTATACAATGTATGAAGAACCGCTCGGGCTTGTAAGCGGAGTGCAGACACAGCTTCCGGTAGTTTTATCAGAATATCGTTTTTATGATAAGGAAGATGTGGAAGTATATCTGGCGCTTGTAAGACAGACGGAAGAATATTTTGAAGAGATCATGATATTTGAAAAGAAAAAGGCAGAGATGGGTTTGTTCATGCCGGATCAGGCGGTGGAAACAGTGATCGGGCAGTGCCGCGCCTTTTTGGAAATGGGGAACGGAAATTACTTGTATTCGACGTTTGCAGATCGAGTGATGGAATTAAATACATTGACAGAGAAAGAAAAAAGTGACTATATACAGGAAAATGCACTTGCAATATCCGATTATGTGTTTCCTGCGTATGAGCGTATGACGGAGGAACTGGAACAGCTCAAAGGATCGGGTAAAAATGAAAAAGGTCTTGTATATTTTCCGAAGGGGAAGGAATATTACGAACTTCTTGCCCGGCAGTCAACCGGTTCAAGACGTTCGGTAGAGGAACTAAAAGATTTGACACGCAGACAGATAAACGAAGATCTTACGGCGATGGAGCAAGTGCTCGGTCTGACAACAAAGGAAGCTAAGGAAGCTGCGGCGGTGATCACAGATAAAAGGCAGAGCAGATATTGGAACAGTTAAAAGAAGGATCGAAAACTGCGTTTCCGGAACCGCCTCAGACAAAGCTGGAAGTAAAGTATGTTCCGGAGGCAATGGAGGAACATCTAAGTCCTGCGTTTTACATGATACCCGCGATCGATAATTCACAGCAAAACGTGATCTATATTAACAGGGCGCGCATGGGAAACGATATGACGCTTTTTACGACACTTGCTCATGAAGGATATCCGGGACATCTTTATCAGACGATTTATTATGAAAGTACGCATCCTGATCCAATCAGAAGTCTTCTTGATTTCGGCGGATATGTGGAAGGATGGGCGACTTATGCGGAAATGGGCAGTTATTATCTGATGGGGCTTTCCAAAGAGCAGGCGACCCTTTTACAGAAAAACGCTCTATCATACTGGCGCTTTATGCCCTTGCGGATATCGGAATCCATTATGACGGGTGGAGCGTCGAAGATACGGAAGCATTTTTTAAAAACTACGGGATTACAGATAAAGATGCAGTCGGCGAAATCTATAAGCTGATCCTCGGTTCGCCTGCCAACTATCTGAAATACTATATCGGGTATGTAGAATTCCTTGAATTAAAGAAAATGTGGGTTGACGAGAAAGGAAAAGATTTCTTACAAAAGGAATTTCATTCGGCTGTGCTGAAAATCGGACCTGCGCCGTTTGAAATAGTTGAAGATTATATGTGGAAAATGTAAGAATCAATTCCCTTTCAGTAATCTGTCGATCAGCCTGGAAGCATCGCTTCGTGAAAGCGTTTCCGGATTATAAGAGAGCGCTTCTGCATTGCAAGAGAACGCTTCTGTATTATGAGAAAACGTTTTTTTTATTTTTGTCAGACGTTCAAGAAGAGCAAGCTGTTTTGGTGTGGCAGGCTGAGGCTTCCTGATCTTATATGTAAGCTGTGTCGGTTTGAACGTCTTTGGATTGTCAGGTTCAAAATAATGGGAGAGCGTCTGATATAATTTGGCAGTTGCAAGCGCGTCAAAATAAGCGCGGTGGGCTGCCTTATTTTCTATTTTATAATGTTCGCATAAAGCGCTAAGGCTTTTGGATTCTAGTTCGGGATGCACTTTTTTGGCGATTTTTAAAGTATCGATTCCCATTTTTTCAAACGGAAGTCCTTCACGGGCAGCCGTACACTTTGTAAAACTGTAATCAAAGATGATGTTGTGACCTATGAGAATATCTTCTTCGCAAAAATCAATAAAGTCTGTGATAACAGAACGGGCAGGACGAGCAGATGCGACCATATCGTTTGATATACCGGTTAGGCCTGTGATGGCGGGCGAAATGAGTTCCTGCGGTTTGATAAATTCCATAAAGCGTTCGCTGACTTTTCCGTCTCTGACTTTTAAAGCGCCTATTTCTATAATTTCATTGTTCATCGGATCTAACCCTGTTGTTTCAAGATCGAAGGCGATATAAGATTTTAACATTATAGTTCGTACTCCTTTTCGGGTGTATGTAAGCAGTTTCAGATACAGATCATTATACAGGAAAAAATGGAGAAAATCCAGAAAAGGGGCAGGGAGTACATGACGCATGTTCGACCATGTACTCCCTGAATAATCAAGAGGGAAAATCTTGAAGGTTTACATTCATTTATTTTAAAACTTAAAGTTTATCGCCTCGTTTTACATATCCCGGTTTTTCAGGAGCGGCGATGATACGTTTTCCGCGGATGAGACGCGCATGTTTATCTACGACGAGATTTTCCGCATGAACGCCTTTTCCGATAACAACATCGGCAGATATGATACAATTCTTTACAATAGCGCCGGATTTGATAACACATCCTCTTCCGATGATGGAATTTTCAACTGTTCCTTCGATCAGGCATCCATTGGAAACAACAGAAGAAGTCACCTTGCTTCCTTCAAAATACTGAGTCGGACAGGAATCGTTCGTGTGCGTGTAGATCGGCCAGTCTTTGTCGAAAAGACTTCCGGCATTATTCAGGTCTACAAGAGACATATTTGCCTGATAATATGCGTTAAAATCATTAATGATCGCAAAGAACCCACGGTGGGATACCGCACGAATATCAAGATTTTCGGATTCTTCATCAAGAATGTCGGCAAACGTGTACATAGATGATCTTTTGCTTGCTTTGCGAACAAGTTCGATGAAGAGATCTTTTTTCATAACATATGTATCCATGGAAATGTTGCGGTTTTTCGCATTTCCGTGATTCGGTTCGATTGCAAGAACTCCTTTTTGTTTGTTGATATTCAAAGCGTTACAGTTCAAAAAAGCGTCTTTGGCGTTATCGACCGAGTGATACATCATAGAGATGTCTGCGCCGGATTCGATATGAGCGTCGAGAAATTCGCTGTAATCAGCTTTGTAAACCATATAACTCGGAGCTATGACAACGTATTCATGAGGCATCTCCTCGAGGCACTCTATGTTTTCCATATAAGCGGTAATGTCGGTACTGTAAATGTCGCCGATCTGACCGTGTTCTGTATACATGATATTCAGACTGCCGCGTTTTGAGTTGATGTTGTAATGGCGGCCTGTTCCGAGGTGCTCTGTAAGGGAGCGAGGTTTTCTTCTGATAAATACTTCGATATTGTCAATTCCGCTGTTGCTCATATTAGAAATCGGAAAATCAATGATGCGGTAACGTCCGAGGAAAGAGAAAGCGCCGACAGGACGAAAATCCTGAAGACCGTCTACTTTAATATGATTTCCGGCAAAATTTATAATTCCAAAAGCTCTGTTCATATTATTCATCCCCCTTTACACGTTTTGCCACAAGTTCGATATTCTTGCTGTCAGCGCTTCCGACAACGGCGTTTTTACCGATCTTGACACCGTCTGCAACGAGCGTGCGTGTAACGACAGCTCCTTCGGCAACTTCTGCCCCCGGCATAAGAACACTGTCTATAACCTGTGCTCCTTCGGCAACTTTTGCTCCTGTAAACAGGACAGAATTTTTAACTTTACCGTTGACAACGCAGCCTTGTGTGATAAAAGCGCGGTCAACAACAGCGTCGGCGCCGATATACTGCGGAAGAGCAGTTACGTCCTCTGTGTAAATCTTCCATGCCGGATCGTTCAGGTCAAGTGCATTGTTTTTGTCAAGAAGATCCATGTTTGCTTCCCAGAGGGAGTCGATCGTTCCGACGTCTTTCCAGTATCCCTTATATTTGTAAGCGCAGAGCTTCTTCTCGTCATTGAGAAGCGCCGGGATAATGTCTTTTCCGAAATCGTGGCTGGAATCCGCGTTCTTCATATCGGCAAGAAGCGTTTTGCGAAGCAGTTTCCAGTTGAAGATATAGATACCCATGGAAGCAAGATTGCTCTTCGGGTGTTCCGGCTTCTCTTCAAATTCTACGATGCGTCCTGTTTCATCGGTGTTCATGATACCGAATCGGCTCGCTTCTTTCATCGGAACTTCAATGACTGCGATTGTCGCGTCGGCTTTACTCTCTTTGTGGAATGCGAGCATCCTTGCATAGTTCATTTTGTAAATATGGTCGCCGGAGAGAATAAGAAGATATTCCGGAGAATACGTGTCGATAAAGTCTATGTTTTGTGAAATCGCATCGGCAGTTCACGGTAAACATCAAGATTGGCATCTGATTTTTCACGGGGCGGGAGTACATAGACGCCGCTGTCTTTCGCGTCCAATCCCCAACGTCTTCCGGCAGCTACATAGCTGTTGAGAAGAATGGATTCGTACTGAGTCAATACGCCTACAACGTCGATTCCGCTGTTGGCACAGTTGCTGAGTGGAAAATCAATAATCCGATATTTTCCGCCGTATGAAACAGCCGGTTTGGCGACTTTCTGGGTCAGGTCATGAAGACGGGAACCGCGTCCACCGGCCAAGATCATGGCTAACATATTATTTTGTTTCATGTTGAGTCCTCCCTTATAATTTACTCCCCTTTATTATACAATTCTATTCGTGAAAATGCCATACTTTATTGTGCGAAATAGTAAAAAATTCGTCAAAATAGTATAAATTATAAAATAATACAGAAAATTGAAAAATAATACAGAAAAAAGGATTGACATTAAAAATTTTGCTACATATACTATATTGTTAGCACCCGAACTATTATAATTTTGTGCATAATACAGAGGTCAAACGACTTCGTAAAAAAGGAAAGTCAATACGAAAAATGCGGATACGGAAATCAGAAAGAGAAGAGGATGGATTATGGAAGAGCGGTGTGACGTAGGAAAGATCATCAATCGGATCTCGCATCAACTGAAGCGGAGAATGAATTGTCATGAGGAAGAGGATTCTTTGACAAATATGCAAAGGCATGTACTTCATTACATATTGCTTCAGTCAATGAGCAGGGATATTTACCAGAAGGATGTTGAGGCGGAATTTCAGATCCGGAGATCCACAGCGACGGGAATCTTACAGCTTTTAGAAAAAAACGGATTTATTTTGCGGAAAGCAGAAGACCGGGATGCGCGGCTGAAAAAGATTGTGCCGACAGAGAAAGCGGAAAAAGTCAGAGAACATGTATTGATGAACATTGATCGTACGGAAAAAATCATCCGTCAGGGGATACCTGATGAAAAAATGGCGGTTTGTATAGAAACGCTGGAACTGATTTCCGCCAATTTGTTTGAAGATGAAAAATGCTGTACCGAAAAACAAAAGCCGGCGGCAGCCGGCGCAGTGTGATCAAAGCCGATCAAAGGAAACTGTGCCGGGAGGGAAACAGTTCGGGGGAAAGAAAGCAGCATGTAAACAAAAATCAATAGTAGAGAGAGGAGCTAATAGAAAAGATGGATAAAAAATTACTGCGCTCAGTGCGCGAGTATAAGAAACAATCGTTTCTGACACCTGTTCTTGTAGCCGCGGAAGTGTTTGTGGAAGTTCTCATTCCGCTTTTGATGGCGAAGATTATTGATGTGGGGATCATGAACGGAGATATGGCATATATCATAAAGCTGGGCGCTTTGCTCGTACTGCTTGCGGTCGTAGCGCTTTTTTTCGGAGCGAAGGCAGGTCAGCTTGCGGCGGTAGCGTCTTCGGGATATGCTAAAAATTTAAGACATGATATTTTTTATAAAATACAAGATTTTTCATTCGGTAATATCGATCATTTTTCAACGCCGGGTCTTGTGACAAGACTGACGACCGACATTACGAATGTACAGATGGCGTATATGTTTACGATCCGTCTGCTCGCAAGAGCGCCGATCATGATCGTGATGTCCCTGATCATGACGGTGACGATCAGTCCTGCGATCGCATTTATGATGTTGATCACGATTCCGGTTTTGGGAGGACTTTTGATCTTTATCGCAAAGAAAGCGCACCCGCATTTTATCAAGGTGTTTGACGAATATGACGAATTGAATAATGTCGTTCAGGAAAACGTCAACGCAGCCCGCGTCGTGAAAGCGTACGTTCGGGAAGACCATGAAGTTGAAAAATTCGGAAAGATCTCGGGTATTGTATTCCGGCTTTTTACAAAAGCAGAGAAAATCGTTGCCTGGAACTCTCCGACGATGCAGTTTACTATGTATATAGTCGTTCTTGCAATGGTGCTGATCGGCGGCGAAGTATCATAAGCGGAGATATGCTTACAGGAGAGCTGACAAGTGTGATCGTCTATGCACTTCAGATACTGACGTCTCTTATGATGGTGTCGTTTGTATTCGTTATGATCATGATCGCGGAAGCGTCTACGGAACGTATCAACGAAGTTTTGGATGAAGTACCGGAAATGGAAGACAAAGCGGATGCAGTTACGGAAGTTACAAACGGAGATATCGAATTTGAACATGTGAACTTCAGTTATGCGGGAGAGGGAGGCAATCTTTCGCTGAAAGATGTAAACCTTCATATAAAGAGCGGTCAGATCGTCGGAATCATCGGCGGTACGGGAAGCGCTAAGTCAACGCTCGTGCAGTTGATCCCGAGACTGTATGATGTGACGTCGGGAACAGTGAAAGTCGGCGGAACAGACGTGCGGGATTATAATTTGAAAGCTTTGCGGGATCAGGTGTCTGTCGTTCTTCAGAAAAATGTACTTTTTACAGGAAGTATCTATGAGACATCCGTTGGGGTGATGAAACTGCAAGTGATGCGGAAGTAGAACGCGTATGTAGCTGGCGCAGGCGGACGGATTTATCAGAGAGTTTCCGAATCAATATGAGACGATGATCGTAGAAGGCGGAAATAATGTGTCAGGCGGTCAGAAGCAGAGACTTTGTATTGCAAGGGCGCTTTTGAAAAAGCGAAGATCCTTATTCTGGACGACTCGACAAGCGCGGTAGATACGAAAACAGACGCGCTGATTCGTCAGGCTTTCAGAGAAGAGATTCCGGATACGACACGGATCATCATTGCGCAGAGAGTTTCTTCGGTAGAGGATGCGGATGTTATTATCGTAATGGACAAAGGAGAGATCAGCGGAATCGGAACATCAGAGGAATTGCTGAAAACGAATGCGATTTACAGGGAAGTATATGAATCACAGATGAAAGGAGGAAAGGACAGTGAGTAAAGAAAAGAAACCGACAAAACCGTCGTTGAATAAAAATACATTAAAAACAGCAAAACGTCTACTCGGATATGTGACGAAAACATATAAAGTACAGTTTATTATCGTACTGATCTGTATTCTTGTCAGTTCGATTGCGACGATCTCGGTCTCATTGTCGCTGAAGTTTCTGCTGGATGATTATATTATCCCGCTGATCGGGCAAAAAAGTCCGGATTACACAGAACTGTATCAGGCGCTTGGTATATTGGCATGTATTTTCTTGAGCGGCGTAATTGCCTCCTTCATTTACACGAGACTTATGGTCGTGATCGGGCAGGGCGTGCTGAAACGTGTCCGCGACGAGATGTTTGAACATATGCAGAAACTGCCGATCCGTTATTTTGACCGGAATACAAACGGTTCGATCATGAGCCTTTATACAAACGATACGGATACGCTTCGTCAGATGATCAATCAGTCGATCCCGCAGGTGCTTATGTCGGCTCTTACGATCGTAGTCACATTTATTGCGATGCTTGTTTTAAGTCCGATCCTGACAGTTCTCGCCGTTGTGATGATCAGGGTGATGACGGCTGTTGCGAGAATGGTCGGAGGAAACAGCGGAAAATACTTTGTACGGCAGCAGCTTGATCTGGCAAGTATCACGGGATTTGTGGAAGAGCGTATGACGGGACAGCGGGTCGTGAAAGTATTTAACCATGAACGGATTTCGGAAGAAGAATTCGATCAGCTGAATGAAAGTCTGTTCGTCAGTTCATCAAAGGCACATACGTTTGCAAGTATCATGGGTCCGGTTATCGGAAATATGGGAAACTTACAGTTCGTTTTGACTGCTGTACTGGGCGGCGCGCTTTCGGTACTCGGCATCGGAAACATTACGCTTGGCGTGATGGCGTCTTATCTTCAGTTTACGAAGAGCTTTACTCAGCCGTTTATGCAGATTGCCCAGCAGTTTAACTCAATCATCATGGCTCTTGCAGGTGCGGAACGTATTTTTAATATGATGGATGAAGAGCCGGAAGTAGACGAAGGATATGTTACTCTTGTAAACGCAAAGAAGGATGCACAGGGAAATCTTACGGAGTGTAAAGAAAGAACAGGCTTGTGGGCATGGAAACATCCGCATCAGGCAGACGGCACAGTGACATATACGGAGCTGAAAGGCGACGTGAGATTTTATGATATGACGTTCGGATATACGGAAGACCACATGGTGCTTCATGATCTGACTCTGTACGCGAAGCCGGGACAAAAACTTGCTTTTGTCGGTTCGACGGGAGCGGGAAAGACAACGATCACAAACCTGATCAATCGTTTCTATGATGTTCAGGACGGAAAGATCCGTTATGATGATATTAATATAAACAAGATTAAAAAGGCTGATCTGCGAAGATCGCTTGGTATCGTTCTTCAAGATACACATTTGTTTACAGGAACGATTATGGAAAACATTCGTTACGGGAAACTGGATGCGACAGATGAGGAAGTTTATAAGGCAGCAGAGCTGGCTCATGCAGACGGATTCATCAGAATGCTTCCGAAAGGTTATGAGACGCGCTTGAGCGGAGACGGAGAAGAACTGTCTCAAGGACAGCGTCAGCTTCTTGCGATCGCAAGAGCTGCCATTGCCGATCCGCCGGTACTGATCCTGGATGAAGCGACATCGTCTATTGACACAAGAACAGAAAGTATCGTTCAAAAAGGTATGGATAACCTTATGAAAGGGCGTACAGTATTTGTAATCGCCCACAGACTTTCGACGATCCGAAACAGCGATGCGATCATGGTGCTGGAACACGGACGTATTATCGAACGTGGAACACATGATGAGTTGCTGTCACAGAAAGGAACGTATTATCAGCTTTATACAGGAAACTTAGAGCTGTCGTAGAAAAGGAGGGGTTAAAACCCCCCTTTCTTTTTTATAATATAGATCGGTCGTTTCTTGCTTTCCATATAATCTTTCGACATATATTGTCCGAGCAGTGACAGGAAGATCATCTGTATGCCGTTCAACGCGAGATCAGGCAGACAAGCAGAAGGATCCAGTTTGCTTTATGTCCGGTGAAAACGGAAACAAGTCCTGTGACAACGGCGGCGATCAGGAGAAACATGCCGATGAAGCCGGGCAGGGAAGCGGGGGCGGAAGAAAATGATAACATTCCGTCCATTGCATAGCGGAACAGCGAGCGGAAATTCCATTTTGTTTTTCCTGCGGCGCGCTCAGTGTTGTGAAACGGAATCCATTTTGTATCAAATCCAACGAAAGAGAAGATCCCTTTCATATAGCGGTTGTATTCTTTGAGTTCCAAAATAGAGTCCGTCATAGCTCTGTTCATCATTCGGAAATCACCTTTTCCGTCTCCCATATCGAGATGACATGCGTTCCCGATCAAGTGATAGAAAGAGCGGGATAAGAACGTGCGGATCGGATTTTCTCCGGTTCGGTCCTCTCTAAGTCCTGCACAGCAGTCGTATCCTTCGTATTTGACAGCGTGATACATGTTTTTAAGCAGAGCGGGCGGATGCTGCAGATCGGCGTCCATAAATACACAGTAGTCTCCCGATGCATTTTGAAGTCCGGCGTACATGGCGGCTTCTTTTCCGAAGTTTCTGGAAAATGTAAGAAAACGGACACGCTCGTCTTTCTCTGTAAAATGCTGAAGGATCTCTGCCGTTCGGTCAGAACTTCCGTCATCTATAAAAAGAAATTCGCAGACAGCGCCTTCGATCGAGGATGCGGCGTCTGAAACCGCGCTGTAAAAAGCGGGGAGAACGCTCTCCTCATTAAAACACGGAACGATAATGCTGATCACATCGTCAGCAGGATTATTTTTGATTGTCATATGGCAGCAGCTCCTTTCTGATCATATTTTGATCCTGCCATGAGCGGCAGTTTTGAAAACGCGGTATTTGCAGAGCGCATAGTTTCCGATCACGGTTACGACGCTTACGATTAATTTTGAGCCGATCAAAGAAAGTGATAATTGATCGACGGCAAGCCAAAGCAGAACATTTTCGACGAGCAGTGTGATAAATCGTAGAGCAGCAAAGGAGAAAAACTCTTCGGGAATCCGTCTGTTTGACCGAAAGACCCATTTTCTGTTCAGAACATAGGCGGCGATAACCGCGCCTGTCCATGCGATACTGTTAGATGCAATATACGGAACGTGAAAAATAGAAAAAGTCCGTATAACATGTAATTAACTCCGGTTGTGATTCCTCCGGTAATGATGTAAGTGAGCAGTTCTTTGCTTAAGTAAATTCGTTTCAAAGTCAGTTCCCTCTTTCTTATAATGATTATAGTGAATTTCTTACAGCGCGTTTTTATGGTGAGCCGTTGTAATATTTTGTGTTTTTCTTGAAGTAAAGACTCCAAATGTAAAAATCAGGTAACTTAAATAGCACAACAGAGATATCAGGCTGATGATACAGCCGATTTGTTTTCCGGGAGGAGAAAATCGAAATTCGATCTTATGAGTCCCCTTTTCGATATGTGCTCCTGCAAAAGCTTTATTTACGCGGATAATATCTGTGCGTCTGCCGTCGATGTAAAGCTCAAGTCCGTTTTGCCGCGGAATCGCAGACGCGAGAACCCCGTTGCTTTCTGCATGGATGCTTCCGGAAAAAACAGTCGTGCCTGAAAGGAAGGCGCTGCGTTCGGTTCTGCTGTCACAGACCGCTTTTGTAATTGTGTTCTCGTCGTCGAAAATATGTTTATTACATAAATGCCACTGTACGTTGCTGACAGTGAAATGACCCTTTGGAAAAGTAACCTTTAGTTTTGTCATACCCGAGTCACTGTCCGCTGAAAACTGATAGTGAAACGTATTGTTTCCGTTTGGGTAAGGCGCAAATAGTCCCGAAAGCTTATTGCGTATGTTGTTAATGTCGATGACAACAGGATCGATCGTTTTATTATCCACCTGGAAAGAAAGCAACAAAATGTTGCCAAAGCCTGTATTTTCAACATAAAATGTCAACGATTGTTGACATTTTGAGATTATGTCATACTTATCGGCAGTCTTTTTGATAGTCAAACTATCGGGAAGTTTGCCGTCTGCCGACAGTTTCGGGGCAAAAGGAGTGATAAACTTTCCGGGGAGGTAAACGTCGCTGTCCGTATCAGTGGAAGTGTTTTCTATTATGGTTTTGCGGGAAATCGCTTCCAACTGTTCGATTTGATTGAAACGGTCAAACTCTTTTTCAGAGATTGTATCCGATGTAAAATAAACATTCGGAAGCACGTTTTTATTCTCTGCGACCACCGTGTCTTTTGCCGAAGAATACAGAGGCGTATACCCGGCGGGAATATGATCTTTTTCTGTCTCGATATACCGAACGCCAAGAAGATGAAGCATGAACGGATTATCGGAAGTAAGCAGCGCGATCCGGTTATTGATTCGGATCGGTGTATTCAGCACGTCATAATACAAGTCGGAGTAAGCGCTGTTTGTCACAGAAGAATACATAGAACTTCTTGTTATTTTCGCTTCTGGGGCGCGGTTTCCGTTTGCAAGCGGTTCGGTCAGGCTGTCAAAATGATAGAGCGGATCCATCGGAATTTCCGCAAGTTTTGTGTAAGTTTCTTTTGCCGAAACATCTGCTTTCTTTACCCAGTTTTCCTTTCTGGCAGTTGTAATATACATACCGACCGGGGCGATCAGTATGAGCAGATAGACGAGTAATTCTACCCGGGCAAAAATGCGGGGATTTTTAAACATTTGCAAAATAAGGTTTTGTTTCCGTCTTTGTATCAGGCAAAATAAAAACAGAATACCAAGTTCGATCAAAATCCACGGAAACTGAACTTGACTGAACCAGAGCAGACCAAGCGGAAGCATTACGGCAAACGGATAGAGCGGATACGATGAAACGCGGTCTGTTTCGGTGTGCGCTGATTTTAAGTAACGTACGCAGTGCAGGATGAACAGCGGCAGAAACGGAATAAGTATCTTCGGTCTGGCGTAGAGCGTTCCGTTTAAAATGTAAGAAAAGATACCGAACAATCCGAAAGATAAAAATAAAACGCTGTCAGGAAAGAATTCTTTTTTGGCAGGATTTTTTTTTATTTAATCCGGCAAGTATCGTGTAAAAGCAGATCAATGTAAGCCCCAGTCCGTATTCGTTAAACAAGATGCCGTTCATAGAGATATTCGGTCCGAAAAGCTCTAATATTTTCAAAAGAGAAAATCCGCCGCCGCTTCGTCTGTGCTCCATCAGTACAAGTCCTGTCGGCAGAAGGAGCGCCGCCGCCATGCATACGGAAAGAACGGCGGAAGGGATATATTTTTGAAAAACGAATTCATTTCCAAAAATGTCTCTTTTTCCGTTCTCAGCCAGTACCAGCCGATCGCGGCAAATGCGGCGATCGCAAAATAGAAGCTGTGCAGGCAGATCAGAAGCATACAAAGAGGGAGAAAGCGAAACTTACGTTTCTTCACGCACAAAAAAGCAAGGATCAAAAACGGCAGATAATTGACAAACATGATCTGACGATGCATATGGAAAAGAACATCCCGCAGTCAAAAATAAAACGCTTCCGATGAAGGAAAAGAACGGGGAAATATCCTCGCTTTGCAGCCACATATAACATAAAAGAACGGAAGCGAGATAAAGTGCAAGCATATAGCCGATCAGGATGTAAACCATCGGAACTTGCGGAAACAGACATCCGATCAAAATATCAGGTCTTAAAAATCCATAATAAGAAAACTGATATCCGCTGCTTCCGCTTCCGAGATCGATCCAGTCGGGAAGAAGCGTGTGCTGTTCCACGCAGGCGTCACGGATCGTTTCCGCAAGAGCGGCATGTTGGGAGAGCCAGTCCGTATTCGATCCGTAGACGGCGTCGGCAGGCAGAATTGTCGTTGTCAATATAATAAAAAGCAGAATAAGCGCTGCCGGATAAATGAGTTTCTTCATATATAATGCAACTCCTTTAAGTGTTATTTACAGGATTCCCTTTATTTCCTGACATAAACAGGATATTATAGTCGTCTTAATAAATTGCGGAAAATAAAAAAGAAGAATTCTTAAGAAAAACCGATAAAATCTTAAAAAAACATTGATTAAATTGACACAAATTAAGTAAATATCACGAAAAGGATATTGGATGTACCGAAATGACAGGGAATATGTTATCATAAAATAGATGCAGACTGTGAAAAACATAACAATTTCACGGGGAAAGGAGAGAATATTATGAAAAAGAAATTTTTCAGTGCAGCGCTCGCAGCAGCTATGGTTGTGACGAGCGTCTTCTCCACAACATCAGTTGCCGGAGCGGCAGAAAATGAAACTGCAGTTCCGTATGGTAAAGTAACCGTTGAGCAGAAAGATAATACTGTTACAATCGGAAACGATGCCATCAAAAGAACATTTTCAACAGCGGACAAAAAATTGTTCACGACTGAAATTGTGAACAAAAGAACTGGTGGAGAAGGAACAACCTTCACTCCGCAAGAAGGAAGTGAAGAATTCGTTGTTAAGACAACGAAAGAGCAAAAAGGATCGATTACCTTAGAGGCAATCAACCGTGACGGCTGGACAGCAACGGCAGACAGCTACCAGAATGCGAGCGGAGACTCAGATGGACCGGCATCTAACTTGTTAGATGGAAGAACAGAGAGTATCTGGCATTCAAATTATGGGGGGACTGGACAAGGTGATCAGGACTATCCGCATAATGTAGTAATCACATTCGGAAAAGATGTGACATTCCAGTCTTTCTCTTATACACCGAGAAAAGAAGGAGAAAACACAAACGGAAATATTAAGGGGTACAAGCTGTACGCATCAACAGCAGAAAACAAACTTGATTATGAATCCGAAGATTGGGGAGAGCCGATCGCAGAAGGCGAATTTGAATATAATGGTACGAACCCGATCTATGTAAACTTGAAAGAAGCATGTACTGCGAAACAGATTAAGTTCGTAGCAACATCTTCAAACAATGGGGAAAGATTTGCCGGCGGAGCAGAATTTAATCTCCACGCAGATAAAGCTCCGGTAGATACGGATGACCGTGCATTTGAGACAAGCGATTTAGAGCTGAAAGACGGCAATGAGGCAGTCAAAGTCGAAGATACAACGGCAACGATCAACGGTAAAGAGAAAACAGGTAAGAAAGTAACATTTTCTTTCAAACCGTACACTCACAAAAACGTAGAGTATTCAATCGACGAAGTAATCGTAATGTACGAAGGCGATCACTTCATGCGTAAATTCCTTGAGATCGACGTGCCGGATGACAAGATGGCAGATGCTGAGATCGACTATATCGACCTTGAGTCTCTGAAAGTGGCAGAGTCCGATGCACAGTGGACAATTCCGAGAGGTCAAGGCGGCGTTGTTCAGATGGAAGAGTTCAAAGCGAACCTCGGACAGCCGATCTACATTCAGGGAATGTTCTTCGGATGTGAGTTCCCGGCAGCGGATACAGAGATCGTAAACGGAACAGGATTTATGCGTTATTACAGTGGTAAGACGTTCAGCAGACTGAAAGAAGATAATCAGTTGACAACAGACGATAAGTATGTGACATGGCAGACAGTTGCAGGTGCGGCAAGAAGTACAGAGCAGGAAGTTATTCAGGCAGACTTCTTCGAGTACATCAAGTCAATCGCAACTCCGTCAGAGTTCCGTACACAGTACAATTCATGGTTCGACAACATGATGAAGATCAGTGATGAAAATATTTTGGCTTCGTTCATTGAAATTGATCGTGAGTTGAATAAAGCAGAAGTTCGTCCGTTGGATTCTTACGTTGTAGATGATGGATGGAATGCGTATAATGATGGTTCGATAGGAGCAGGGTCACACGCACAATCGGGAGCAATAGAGAATACCGAAGGTTTCTGGACATTTAATGAGAAATTCCCGGAGGGATTGACACCGTCCAGCGAACTTGTTAAGAAGTTCGGAAGTAACTTTGGAGTATGGGTTGGACCGAGAGGCGGATATAACTTCTACACTACATTAGCAAATATTATTGAGAGGGCACAAAAAGGAAGTAAAGCAGGACATTCTATCGACGTTGCAGACCGTGTATATGTAGAGAATTTTAAAAAGATGGCGATTAAATGGCAGCAAGATTGGGTTGTCAACTACTGGAAATGGGATGGATTTGCAGATACTGCTCAGTATAATCATTTCAACAATTTAGGCGGAGCAGACGGCGTTCCGGTATACAGTGAGTCTAATCACCATATGACAGGCGGTTATCACCAGATGTATCATGTGACTGATCTGTGGGAAGCATGGATCGATCTGATGGAAGCGGTTCGTCAGAGTGAAAAAGAGGACGGAATTAATAAACTCTGGATCTCTCTTACATGTTATGTAAACCCGAGTCCGTGGTATTTACAGTGGGCGAACTCTGTATGGATTCAGTGCGTACATGATCAGAAGGATGCATCTTTCGGAACAACAAAGATGAATAAGCAGATTACATATCGTGACGCTTGTTACTATGACTTCCTGAAGAATCATCAGTTCCAGTTCCCGCTTCAGAATCTGTACAACCATGATCCGATTTACGGAAAAGAAGGAACAGGAATGACAGTTAATACTGCTACAGATGAAGATTTCCAGAACTATCTGTACATGTTGTCTACTCGTGGAACGGCATTTTGGGAGTTGTACTACTCTGACAGTATTATGACAGATGGAAAATACGAGATCACAGGAGAATTCCTTGAGTGGGCAGAAGAAAACTATCATATGCTCAAAAATTCCAAGATGATCGGAGGGAAACCGGATATTACAAAACTGAGTAACGGAGATCTGTCAGACCAAACGCAGGCAGAAGCATACGGATTCTCATGTTTCGACGGAACGGACGGAATTATTT
>ENA-OUNI01000452-OUNI01000452.1-human-gut-metagenome-genome-assembly--contig:-NODE-452-length-18977-cov-2.140106_pt1 | contig 18977 bp, 32 predicted proteins | sample MGYA00242499_ERZ504580 | MGnify/ENA primary metagenome ERZ504580 (study PRJEB26092, sample SAMD00036315) | human gut metagenome | host: Homo sapiens | study: EMG produced TPA metagenomics assembly of... | reverse complement strand
TTTCCGGTGAGAATCAACATCTCCCGTGCTTCCAGCACGGTTTTACGGATGCCCTTCGCTCTTTGGGGTGGTTGACCTGCTGGATTCGCTTGGAAATCGGCTGTTGCCGCCCAGAAAGCGGCTTGGTCAGTTCCTCCGCAAATGTAAAGGGGGTCATGCCCAGAATCAAGAAGATGCCGGTCAGCATCCCGACAAAGGCCAGCAAAATCAATACAATCACGCAGTTTCCTCCTTTCCAGTATCCAGTTTTACACCGCCACCAGCGATACGCTCCAGCAGACGGGGCGGCATACCGTTTTCCAAAAGCCGCTTTTGCAGGCTGGCCGAGATCGTGGATACCTTTTGAAACTCGCCATGCACCTTTACCTTGCCATCTTGGATAGAGGTTTCCGACACATGATAGCGGTAGAGGGTGTGGAGCTGCCGGGTGCCGTCCTCCAGAATCTCACATTCAGTGATCTCCATGACGCGGCGGCTGTTGTCCTCTAGCTTCTTCACAAACAGAACGATAGGAAACGCTTCTGTCACCAGGTTATACAGGGTCTTATCGCCCATGTCGTATTTCTGAGTACACAGCGTCACCATGCGGTAATAGGTTGCTTTGCAGCTATTGGCATGGGTGGTGGTGATAACTGCGTGGCCGGTGCGGGCCGCCTCCTGTGCGGCGAAAGCCTCGGCCGATTTCATCTCACCGACACACACAATGTCCGGGTTACAGGTCAGGGCAAACTCCAAAAGGCGCTCCTGATCGTAGTTCTGCTTGGGATCGTCAGAAAAACGGGTAACGGTATGGACTACATTGTTGATGACATTTCCTTCGGCGTTCTCTTTCACAAGGTCAAATTCGCGGCACCCATTTTCAATGGTGAAGATTCTCTTTTCGTTGGGAATGGTGGAGAGAATCCAGCTCATCAGCGTGGTTTTACCGCTGCCGGTGGAACCAGTCACACAGATGGACAAACCGAACCGGAGAACTTCGGCCAGAAAGTCCAGCATTTCGGCGGTGGCTGTCCCGTAGCCAATGAAATCATCACGGCTCAACTTCTTGGGATTCACGATACGAATGGATGCAGCCACACCTTTTTCTTTGTCCGTGAGCGGATTGCCCAGAACCGTGATACGGATTTTATTGGAGAGATGGCCCACCACACCCGGCTGACTGTTATCCAGAATCATGCCGGACTTATGAAGGAGTCTGCGAATTACATCAACAGCGTGCTGTGGGGTCTGGAACCGATCTTTGGTGGGAACCACACGCCCGTCCGCATAAGTGATTTTCACATCTTTCCACGAATTGATGTTAATTTCCTCCACATCATTTGCGAAAAGATAGGGCGTCAAGAAGGAGAACTCAGCCATTTCCGTATAGAGTTTGTCGATCAGTTCCTCATGGCTCATGCCTCAACGCCCAGACTGTAATCGTTGAGATACTTTGCGATGTATGCGGTGATCTGCTGGTGCTGCTCCTCCGGGTTATCGGTAATCAGGGTCGAATACTTGCTGGCGAGATATTCCTGAATCTCTGCCAGCACTTCGGGAAATGTCCGCTTGTTCCTGCTGGTATTGAAGAACAGGTCAATATTACTTGCCATCTCCGAACACCTCCCCGGCAATAGCGGCAATGACCGGCTCATAGGTCTTGGCCTCTTTACCGGAAAGCGGTTCCAGCAGTTTCAGCGTCGCCGCCTGTTCCTCCAACGAAGGAAGATACGGCAGCCGGTATTTCACACCGCCAAAGGAGTTCTCATATTCGCTGCCACCCTGATAAGGCGCGTGTTGGACAGCACCTTGATGTGCTGTTCCGGTTTGAACTTTCTGTCAGCAACCAGCGACAGATAGGACGAGAAGTAGGAGATGGCCTTCAGGTCACAGCTGCACACCCGCAGCACATCATCCGCCACCTCCAGTGCGGTGGTCGCCAGCACATTGCCGGTCAAAAGGCTGGTGCAGTCCACAATCACATAGTCTGCGATGTGCGCAGCAGAACCAGCATATCCACCGCCTTTTCCTTGCTGTACTCCGCATGGGTAAAGACATTTTCACCGGCCTTGTAGCCCAGAAAGCTGATATAGGGGTTTTTCTCACAGGGAACACAGGTCTTGAGAACCTGTTCCTGCGTCATTCCGGGAGCCGCCAGCAGTTCGCCTACGGACACATCCGGCAGTTTCTTCTCGCTGACCACAGCCGGAAGCGTGGGCGCCGTCACATCGGTAAACACCAGCACCACATTTTTCTTCCGCTTGGACAAGTCCAGGGCCAGTTTGACCGCAGTTACGGTTTTACCGCCCCCAGGGCTGCCCCACACAGCAAGCATCTGTTTCTGCTTATTCGCCATCGGTATTCTCAACCTCCTGTTCCTCTGCGTGTTCATTGCCGGCCGCATTATCACCGGTGTTGTCGGCCACATTGTTATCATCGGATACCTCACCCTGTTCGCCATCCTGAGCTGCGGTATCTTCCTCCGGCTCCACAAAGAACTGATCCTGAGCTGCCAGGAACTTTTCGGCGTTCTCACGGGTTCCACGGTACACAAACGCCAGGTGCAGACTGTTGGATTCCTCCAAATGCGCAAGGAGTTGTGCCTGTTCGGTATTTACCAGCAGGGTAATGGTGGACGGGAGCGATTCTTCGGGATTTTCTTCCTCGTCATCCTGGGGCGCCTGATATTCCTTGTCGGCGCCGGAACTCTGTGTTGCGGCCAGGACCTCTACATACTTGAGTTCCGGGGGCTGGGTGGTTTCTCCTGTGTCCTTATCGGTTGCAAAGAGCATGATGATGTCACCAGCTTCCACCTTGCCGGAACACCTTTGGCAAAGGTGGGAATGGTAACGGAGATCGCCACTTTGGAACCGTCCAGCTTGGTCAGGTACTCGTACTGAGTCAGTGGTTCAGAAGAAAGCCAGCCGGTGTTTACATCTGTGTTTTTGCGAAGCTCTACATCGGTATATCGGCCTACTACCTCGTCAAGTGATGTGGCAATGGCGTCAGACATACCGGACGCGCCTCTGGTGTAGACCTCAACCATATCCGCCGTGATATAGGTGCCACGGGGAATCACCTCGGCTTTCACCCGTACCGCTTCGGTCTGGGCCTTCAAACCCGCATTGAAAAGGGGCGTGATGCCAAAGCAAACCAGGACGGCCAGCAGGATACAAACCGCACCGATAATCGTCCGGTTTCTGAAAATATTCTTGTTCAAGTTGATACCTCCATTTGTTCAGATTACAGCGGCCGCAGCCGCCAGCCAATAAGCAGTTACGCCGCCAATGCAGAAGAATGGGGCAAGTGGCAGCCGGATGGAAGAAAAGTCCTGTCTGCGTACTCCAAACAGCATCACTCCTGTAAGCACGGCCAGGATCAGAGATAAAATGCTGTGCAGCAAACCAGGCCACACTCCCAGAACAAAGCCACAAGCCCCCATCAGCTTAATGTCCCCACCGCCAATGGCAAGGGTTTTCCCATGTGTCAGTAATGCAGCCAACAGGTACGGACCTCCCGTAACAAGAAGCCCCGCCACAGAAGCGGCGGGGCGCAGCTCTATCAAGCCACAAACTAAAATCATGGCCGGAATCAGATTGGGAATCTCTCGTTCTTTCATATCCCAGAGCGCAGCACAAGCCAACAGCAGGCCAAATACCACGCCTTTTACAATCAGAGGATTCATGGCTCCATATCACCGACCCACTCCAGATCCGGGTTGTCCAGTATCTCGCTATGCAAATCATAGAAATACCGCAGTTCCGCAGGCGGCTCACCATTGACGTCAAACTCATGGCGGCGAAGTTCATTTAACCTTTTTCCCGCTGCTTGCTTTGCCGTGCTTTGGATTCTGTCTATATCCAGATAGGAGTAATCAACTCCCATCCATTCCGTGTAGAGAGCCGCCAAAGGCTGCGGATAAGACAACAGAGCGTCCGTTTCCCACTCGTCCAACCCTTCCTCCAGATGGCAGAGGAAATCTTCTTTGATGATCTTCTCGTAGGCATGGTCAAGAATTTCTTTAGGCGGCAGGGCGGCGAGTTCTTCCATACGGGCATCAAACTCGGCTTTGGCCCGTTCATAGAGCAGATCGCCCCGATACTCGGCGCCTTTGTCCTGAAGGAAGTAGTACACCACTTCGCTGATATTGTTCGGATTCATGCAGCGATCTGGGACGGGGGTATTACGGAATAACCATGCCGATTCCAATACATTTTCCATCGAAAGTAGCATATTCCGCTGAATATCACACAGCGGAATATTTTCCAGTTCATCTCGGATTGCGAGCATGGTCTGAAGCTGCTCAAAATACGGATCGCCGGAAGGAAGTCCCTCCGGCGGTCGTGCAAAGCGATGGATTTCCATTTCCAGCTTTTCTTTTAATGCGTCAGTTTCCAGCATGAATCACCTCCATCACAGGATTTGTCGATAGAATACGGCGATGGCGGTCATTGCGACCGCCATGCCGATGATAATGGGCCACGGGTTCCAATTTTTCTGAAACATTTTATTCTCCACATTCCAACGCCTTCTGTGCAGCAAGAATTTGCTTCCCGATGGCGTAGATTACAGGAACCGTCACGGAATTACCGGCTTGCCGGTATAGTTGATTGTCGCTGTTAACTGCCCGTGCCTTATCAAACATCTCGTCCGTAAAGCCTTGCAGTCGCCAGCACTCACGGGGCGTCAGCCTGCGGATCAGCCGCACCCGGCAAAAGCTGTGCCTTGATTACAAGAGGTTTCCAGCGTCGTGGCAAGGTCTTTGCCGACCGTCCGCGCCGCGTCTTGCTCTCCGGGAAAGAAAGGTTGATACTGTCGCCGCAGCGGGCAATATCATATCCTTTCTTTGTCGCTTCTCGAATCTGCATCCCGTAGGGACACTCATCGCAGTCTTGAAATAGCACTCCATGCCGATCCTGCGCCGTAACGGTGAAAGACGGCTCCCCGCAGTTCTTGATTCTCCGTCCGTTTTGCCGTTTTTCTTCCCGATCTGGGGTCACGACAGCACGGCAACCATAGAACACCCCGGAACTGCCGCCCCAATTACTGATGGTGCGGTTATAGGCGGAGAGGATGCAACGGGCTTCTCTGGTGAGTTTCGCCTTCCCGGTGCAAATGTCCACAAAGGACAGAACCGCATCCTTGTCCATCCCTGCGGGAGAGATCAGAACACCGGAATTGTCCCCGCCACGGTTGGTAATGCCGCTGTTATACTTGGCCTTGATGCAGCGGGCGTGATCGGTCAGCTTGGGATTACCATTGCAAAGGTCAACGAAATACAGGCCGGTCTTTCCTCCCCAGCCACCAGACTGTGCAGCCATTGTTACGCTGATGCCTGCCGGGTCATAGACGCGCTGCCCCTGCATACCACCTATGAGTTGGATAAGAGCTTTGCCACTGCCTGCGGGGACAGGAAATATTTTGGGTCCGCGTCCGGCTCCAGGATGTCGGCAAGCGACAATGAACACTCGCTCTCGATTTTGAGGGGGGCCGAAATACTTTGTATTGAGCAGTCCGTATTCGATATGGTAGCCGAGTGAGGCCAGCGTATCGAGAACGGTCGCAAAGTCCCATCCTCCATGAATGGATAGGAGATTCTTAACATTTTCAAGGACAATCCATGTGGTCGATTTTCAGCACTTTGGCCTTTGACGAGTTGAGCAAGTGTAAAAAAGAGTCCACTTCTTGCTCCGTCAAGCCCTCGCTGGCGGCCAGCGACCGAAATATCCTGACACGGGAATCCTCCTGCCCACAGGTCTGCTCTGGGGAGATCTGCGGGGGCGACTTTTGTGATGTCGGCTGCATACCATTCATCCTCCTTTACATCGTGAATGGCTCTGTAACTGCGGTCGGCATACTTATCAATCTCACAATGCCCCACACAGCGCATCCCGCATAGCTCAAAGCCCTTGCGGAAACCGCCGATGCCTGCGAAGAAATCCAGAAATGTCATCTGCTCCATCGGCAGCCTCACAGTTCTGCCGTCATATCCTCGTCAAGCTCATCCTGCTCGATTTCATTCATGTGGTTGGTTTCTTCCTGTTCGTCCTCAAGCTCCATCAGCTTCACAAAGACGGCATTTACAACACACGGATCAATCTCCGTGACATATCGGGTGGTCGGGTCTACCTGATGTGCCTCCCTCGGCTCTCTTGCGTCGGGGAAGTCCGTTTTGCCCGCTCGGTCAAGCACGGCCTGATCGAACCGCGCGTCCCAATCGGAAAACTGGATGGTACGGGACAGCACATACATCGCCCGCTCTGTTCCATAACAACGCACCAATTCTTCAATAAAGGCGTCCAGTTCACGGGTATTAAAGGCAGTCATGGCCTTATCCTGAATGAAGTTGCGGCAGGACATATTGATGTTGTAGCTGTCACACCAGAGAGCCGCTTCATCCTTTCGGGCGGCTTCCTCCAGCGAGGGGTAGTAGACCGGAATGGTTGCGTACATTATTCAAGCCCCCATTCATCCCCGTAACGATACGGGTAGATTTTCTGTCCGCGTAAAAAGCGAATCAGGTTTTGCACCTGATCTACCACGGACAAATTGCTCTGGTCTTTGGTAGTCATCATCACAGAGCCAAAGATACCGGCCAGGGCCAGGATAACGGTGGTTGTCACATTCCCGGTAAAGAGCCAGGCCAGCGCCGCTATGCCGCCCATCACCAGGGACCCCACAATGGATTGAAAAAGCTGTTTTTTCCCAAAGCCAGTAAACAGTTCGGCCTCCGGCTTCACGCCCAGAGGGATGTAGAGTTTCAAATCTTCGTCCATTTGCACCTCCTGTCAGGAATAGTAGTACAGAATCAGATCTTTGATTTGCCAGATGGATTCTGCGATGATGTAGAAGATCACTGTGTTACGGGCGCGCTTTTTATACTGCGCCGCCTGTTCCTCGGCTGCGGTCAAGCGCACCAGGCAGTAAACGAAACGGGCTACCGCACCAACGCGCACAAGCAGGATGATGGCATTTGAAATATCGTCCATTGTCACCATCAGCCATCACCTCACTTTCCCATGCCCTTGACCATCTGCACCAGCCGTACAGAATGGTATGCGTTGTTGACAATGCGCCGCCGCCACCGCCACCGGTCGTAATGAGGAAGTCCTGAAGGAACTTCGGTGTCCGCACCGCAAGAATCATGCAGGCCACGCCCCAGAAAATGTGCATATTCATCATCAGGCCAACCCCCAATTTCGCAAGAGAAACCTGAATCACCACAGAGAGCGCAGACTGGAAGAACTTGCTCATGTAGGGCTTGAACACGCCTTTGTCGTTGTCAATCAGACCTACGCAGGCCAACGGAATACCCACTCGTAAAATCAGGATTTCAAGCCCGCGCATCAGGAATTGGAAATAAAGAATGAAATAGACAATGACAAATACCAAGCCAAAGATGGCTGTCACAAGCCCCATTGATGAAATGCCGGATACCCAGCCTGCCCAATCGTAAGCGGTGGCAAGGCCGATGGCCTCCAGCATTTTATTGCTCATTTCTTCTACAATCGTGGCAAGCCAGTCATACATGGTGGGAAAGCAGATTGCCACAGCCATAGCCTTGAAAAAGTTTGTGAGAATGGCAATAGGCTCCTCGTCGGCGTCCCCGTCTGACCACAGAACATAGGTTTCAAAGCCTTTTTTCAGGAACTTCAGCACAATCAGGGATACGCCAAAGCCGAATACAATGTCGAACAAGGACTGAAACAAATCGACCCCGGCCAAGGTGGACATATACTGCTCTGCGTACAGGGTAAGAGGGATAATACCTTCCATCAGCCCATCAATATAGGCGATTGCTCCATTCAGCAGGGCCACGATCAGCAGCACTAAGATATATTCCAATCAGCAACCACCTCCTTTCTGGGGGCGGCGCTTGGCCGCCCCCGATAGGGATTGGAATATGGTGGGCGATCAGGACACGGCAGCTTCTTCGTTCTGTACGGCGGCCTCATACGCTTCCAGTACAGCGGCGGAGAGCTTTGCCCGCAGTTCTTTCGTCATGGGGAAGCAATGCTCCACCCACTCGCCCTTGACATTCCGGCGGCTGGGCAGGGATACAAACAGCCCCTTTTCGCCCTCGACGACCCGCACATTCTTCACCAGAAAGCAGTCATCCAGGACCACGCTGCACACCGCCCGCAGCTTGTCGGGACCGGTAAAAGTCTTTTTGATTTCCGCTTTGAACTCCATTGAAAAACCTCCTGTCAAAAATTAGGGCGGGGCCGATGGCCCCGCCGCTGTTTGTTCCAATCAGCCGCCGTAGTTGAACATATCCTTGATGCGCTGGGTGATGGTGGGCAGCACGGTGTCGTCCACGATCAGGTACAGACCGGCCAGGATCAGGCGCCCAGGACAATGGAGATCAGCACAGTAATCGCCACATCCAGCGTACCCTGACCGGTGCGGTCGGTTAGCGCCTCCGCCGTGCGGTCAGCCAGCTCACGGGCCTTCTGCTTGGCAGTCCAGATAGAAGTCATAGCCTTAACCTGAGTGTTGCGGATGAAGTTAGCCATAGTTTTTTCCTCCTGTTAATAAAATGATTTATTTAGTAAGGCGCGGAAATCGCCTGTACTACGGAATGTATCCCGCTTACTGGTAGTAGCCGAGAATCAGGTTCAGGGTGGCGGAACCGAGTACGGCGCCAATGCAGGACACCACCGCCACCACAATGCGGTTGTTCCACTTTTTCTGATCCATCTCGTCAGCCATGCCGCGCCGGATGCAGAAATAGATGATAAGCAGACCGGCTACCACCGGCGCCAGCACCATCAGCCAGGTTGTCACATCACCGACCAGTTTCTCGGTTCCCTTGACAATCTGACTGTCCTGCACACCAGCGGCATAAGCCGGTGCGGACATAAAAAAAGAGGCGGTAAGTGTGGCAATACCAACACCCACCGCCCGGACAGTCTGTTTCAGCCTGCCCGCCGTCTGGTTGATTTTCTCTTTCATTCAAGACCTCCTATGAGTTAATCATCATCAAGGCCGCCGCCCATAGCGCCCTTTTGCTGTGCAAGGCGGCGCATGATGTCTTTCTGGTAGTAAATCCAGATGTTCCACAATGCGATTTCCTGTTTCGTATCGGTGATGATTGGCCGTTTCTGTTCCCGTTCTTCCCGCAGCCTGCGGTTATGCTCCATGTCACCCAACCCCAACATCTTGTTGAACATCCACTGAGAAAGGTCGGGCGCATACATCATAGCGGGATGGTCGCGGCTGGTGATGATTTGATGGGGACGCTTGACGCGCCTGACTTCATCCGTGTTGAGCAGCTTCCGCTCGGTCAAACTGACGCTCTGGGAGTTAGAGGGGGTTGTGTATTTTCCGTTGCTGGCCGAAAGCTGGTAACTGGATGTGGTATAGCTACCGAGTTTGTCGGACATCTCCCGCAGCGTTTCCGGGTCATCGCTTTGCAGGTACGCCCAGACCTGGCAGTTGCCCTTGATTGTGTTGGCGATATTGTCGCTGTACTTTTCTTTCAGTTGGTCAAAGCCCTGCACAAACAGCGCATATCGCATCCCACGGCCAGCTGCTACGGTCAGTTTGTTGGTCATGTCGCTGATGGGAGTAAAGTTGCCATACTCGTCAAGGATGAAGTTGACACGTCGTTCCAGGCGCCCGCCACGCCGGTCTGCCGCCTCTGCCAAAAGCTCATATTGCTGCGACACAATGAGAGAGGCGATGGATAGAAGGTGGTTTTCTCGTCCGGCAGGATCACAAACAACGCCTGCTTTTTGCTGCCCATGTCCGTAAGGGTAAAATCGCTGGTATGGGTGATAGCGTAGATGGACTTCGAGGTGAACAGCCGCAGGGTGGTCAGAGCAGAGGTGTAGAAGCTGCCTCTGGTGCGGGACGGAGCCACATCGGAAATGGACAGAAGCGCCCGTGCCGGGTGGGACGGAGAGAGTTTCTTGACATACTCCAACAGCGGCATCTTATTCCCGATGGTGCGGCACATTTCCGAGATGAACCAATACACGTTGGTCATGTTCTGAAATTCCGGTCGTTTTTGGTTATCACACACCACGCAAAGAATGGCGGCCGCTATGATGGAACATTCGCCGTTTGTCCAAATCTTTTCGCCCTCTGGCTTACCAACCAGATTGTTCGTCAAGTCCCAGGCCAGCATTTCTGCCCGGTCGGTGTTGCCCTCGTTGATGGCGTCAATGATGGGCTGGAGCAGATTGTAGCGCATACTCTTTTCAGGGTTTTTGAAGTCCAGCACCAAAACCTCATAGCCCAACTTTTTCAGAAAGTCAGCGGTGTAGTGGAACAATTCGGCTTTGGGATCGGAGCAGAAGATGGATTCTCCAGCAAGTCCCAAAAGGCAGATACTTTCCAAAACCAGACACCTTGATTTACCGGAGCGAGTGGCGCCGACGCAGAGCAGGTGGCAGTCATCACCGACAAAATAGATTTTTTCTTTATCGCCCTCCTTTCGCATACCTACACCACGCCGCCTTTTTTCAGCGGAGTATCCGCTCCCAAAGGCTCCTGCTTGGGAATACCTTTGGGATGAAGGTTCAACTTCAATTTATCGCCTCCTTATTTTTCTTTGAGAAAATCCAAACCATCGTATCCGGTATCTAAGAGCTGCCGGATCGTTGGATTGTGCGGGTCAAGAATATAGCTATCAAATGCTTTGTCCTTCTCGGAGTCGGTCATCCACCGGGCCGAACCGTGCTGGTATTGGCCCACGGCTCTGGGTGTCTGAATCTCCGGGGTGATCGTGTCCAGGTCTGATTCATACGGCCTCATGTTGGTAAGAAAGAACATTACCGCCAGCACACTCACAAACCCTTGCAGGCACAGATACAACATCATGTGCTGGCGGTTGGAAAACAAACTGGCAAGGCAGTCCCCGATGGGAGAAGTGAAAGCCGGGTAATCTCTCTTGTCAACAGACCATGAACCGCTGTTGAGAAAAACAGATTGAGAATTGCGCCGGAAACGAAAATCAGCGCACATACCATCAGTTTAGGTTTTGTTTTCATAATTCCATATCATCCTCAACCTCAAAATCATCCAGAAACGCTTCGTTGTCTTGATCCTCGGTCAGCTTGATTGCCTGCGGCTCCGTTTCGCCCATCTGCATAGGCCCCAGGACCGGCAATAGATGCTTTTGCAAAAAGTCCTGATCCTCGCAGCGGTCAATGAATGTCCCAAAGGTGTTCAAAACGGGGTATCCAACGGAGTACAAATCATCAGGTCGCCGCGCTCTTTCCCCATTTCACAATAAAAGAGGCAAGATTGACCGGATCGGGGTCCAGGCAGAACGCTTCATGCAGGCCGCCCTCCGCAGGGGCATACCCGATCAGAAAAGGATAGCCGCAGGCAGTATGGTTCTGTTTGGCTGCGCTGATAAGTTCAGGGGTGACAAACTTGGTGAGTTCTTCGGCAGCCTCATTTCTGACCGGCTTATCCAGAAGCCATTCTTTCAAACTTTCCGGCTTGACAATACCACAGAAGTCATGTCGTTCCCAATGAATGTATTTGCCGGTCAACAAGCTTTCTGCATACACGGCCTGACCTCTGGCTCCATAAATACATCCAAAACCGTCACGGGCATACCAGATGGAGTCGTCGCAGTCATGTCCTCGCCCTTGCTGCTCACCCCAGGCTTGAGAACCAGAAATTGATTTTCGTAGTTGTACTGGCTACTGTCGGGGATGCAGTCATTTATGTCCAGAGGGCGATCCAACTGGCGGATCATTGTCTGATTCTTCACCATATCGTCAGATACATAGAGAATCGGAAGTTGCAGAAAAGTAGCCAGACCGATTTCGTCCTTCATCCCCTGAGAGATGGTATCACCCATAACCCAGAGTTCATCGCAGCGTTCCAGCAGTTCGTGGCCCATTCGCAGGCCCTGTTCCCGCTGCTCCGGCACTGTGTCATTCAGATATTGCGTGAAAATCGTGTGCGGCGCCAAGGGAATCACGCCGCAGGATGCCGCATAAGCACAGTAGTCCTTTGCCTTTTCCATGTTTTTTTCCATATCTCCCCGCAAAGGGGAAGAAATATAGACCAGCCTCAAAGTAACACCTACCTTTCCCAATTAAGCCCATCCACCCAACAGACGGACGGTGCAAAAATCGCTGAAAACTGCCACCGGCGACGGGACATAGCCCCAAACCTCTGAGCTTCAAATTTCCAAATCTTCCTCGTCCTCTAAATCACAGGCGCTTTCCGCATCGGAACCGTAATCTGTGAACGGCAAAATGTGTTCTGTGCCGTTCTCAACATTTTCCTCGGATTCACAAAGGCCTATATCCGCAAATTCATTGTCAGAGACAAGCGTGCCGTCATCGGTGCGGAACATCAGCGGCATATAGTTACTGTCCTCGTAATACAGAAACTCATTGGTTGCATAGGCAAGTCTTGCAATGTCGCCGTCGTGAAAAATGAAATATGGAATCGTTCGTTCCCCGTTGATTGCCGGATACTTTTTTGAGTTCATCAAAAAACTCCTGAAGTTCAGGGCAGACATAATGCACGGTCAGCTTACCGGTTTCATTGCGGGAAATTCGTCCGATCACATCTTTCAACGCATGATCGGCAGTCAGTTGATAGCCAGCCCAGGCGACGGCTGTAATTTGGAACGGCGAAACAGCGCCATCCGTTTCTTTATAAACCTGCGTGTTCTCAAAGTCACACTGGAGCCATTGACACTCCATATCATCATCCGCCTCTTGGCGCGGCGAAATGTCTGCTTCAATGATGAAGTGACTTCCTTCCAGGTCGAAATCCAGGATTTTCATTGAAAACTCCTATCTTTCCAAGTCCAGCCCGTCCAGCTCATAGTCTGAAACAGGCGGTTCAAAGGCCGTATCATAGGCCACATCATCGAGCTGCCGGATTGCGTCCAGACGGGCCGCTGCCTGCGGATCAGTAACAAGTTCCTGTTCCAGCAGGGCGTCCGCAACGATGGCGTTGGAAACCGGGTCGGTAAAACAAAGGTTCTCACCGTCCTGTGCAGCTGCTCCATCACAGATTCCGGCAGGATTTCTTCGGCAAGGGCCTTCGGCACTTCCAGCCCACGTTTCTTTGTGCCGACGATCTCGTAAATGCCTACGGCGATCTCTCCGCAGGTGATGATGTTTCCCCAAATATCAGGATTCGGGCGTCCATCACGCATACTTTGTCCCTCCATCTTCCTCATAAGGCATATAGGCTATGACGGTGAGGTAATCCGTACCAAGGCGCCGCAAAAGAGCATCCTGATGTTCCATGACCTGATCGACGATATGCTCCGGGCAGTATTTCATCAGGTCAGCTACATATTGCCCCACATCCAAGCCAATAGGATGCGCCATGTATTCTTCGTCCGTCATGCCCTCAAGCTGCTGGTTCAGCCCGTATTTATACATCAGGAAACGGGCGATAGCGATGGTCTGATTTCTCTTGCTGCTCATTCTTGCTATCCTCCAATCTCCATTTCTTCCTGCTGGCCGAACTCCATATCAAAGTCAAACTCCATTTCCTGCTCCCGCAGCTCCGGGATAATGTCCTCGATTTTGTCAAGAATCCGTTCCACAGATTCACGGGCCTCGTTGGAAACATCCTGATCGAGTATGCTCATCTTAACCAAGCCCGCATGAAGGACCCGGAGTTCTTCTTCGGTGAACAGCGCACGTTCATCCACCAAACCGCTCCGTTTGGCGAAATCCTGTCCTGCAAATTCCTTGTTGTAAAAAATCTGGCGGGCCATCATTTCGCCGGAATCCGGGGCGGTGCGGTAGGTGGAGAACACATAGCCAAACAGATGATGCTCCTTGCAGGCGAGAGTCACTCCATTGTATTCTGCCAGCTTATAAGAGCCATTGGGAAGTTTCTCATTGGCGTCAGTATAAGGACAGTCGCGGCAGATACCCGCTTTGTTCGCCGTGTCCTGGGCCGTATCGTTGATAAGGCGAATGAGTTTGTCCTTGACTGTGACAAAGGGGTTCTGGATCACCGTATCGGCTTTGGAGAAATAGGCCACAAGCTGGTTCTTGAAATAAATATCAGCGATGTAATCGGAAGATTGGGACCGCTTCACATCAAAGCCGCGCCGGGCAAGCTGTTCAAAGAACAGCCTGTAAAAATCGGTTTTATTTCGCAATCGGTTTCCTCCTTTCCTGATAACCTTTTCGCTTCATTACATCTTTGAGAACTTCAACGAAAGCAAAAATGCGCTCTGCCGCCGCCTGATTTTTGGGGTAAACCGCAGGCAGCGGAGGGCGCCGCTGTTTTTTCAGATCGTACCATAGACAGCCGCCGTCCCTTCGTTCAGGGAACATACAGGACGGGACAGAGGTGCGCAGGGTATAAGGGCAGTTATGGCAGGGGTGTCCTTTGGGGTATTCATATTGGTGAACCGTCAAATGAGCAATGCCATACGAACCGCTCGGAATCGACACCGGCACACCATTTTGCTTATAGGAAGTGTTCGCTGTTCTCATCCTTTCTCCTTTCTGGAACCGGGTGGCCGGTCACTTTTTTGTTTTTCATAATCATCTGAAAATAGAAAAAGCAGCCCCGCAGGACTGCTTTCTGTATGGCAATATCAATTTTTTCAAGGGACTTTTCTTCCAAAGTCACAACTTTTTCAAGGGACTTTTTCCGGCAGACAGTAGATTTTCATTGAGTTTCATCTGGTGTTCGATGTCAATACTCCGCACTGAGCAGGAAATCCGCTATGTGCATTGTCTTGATTCCCTCATAGTTCCCACCGGCAAATTCGTCTGTTGTGAGAACAAATTTGGGGTAATTATCCGGTATTTCAAGCAGGCGGCTATATTCTCTCTTTTCTGTCTTTTCCGAGTTGATCTCCTGCGTCACCTGAACATAGATTTTTCGTTTTGTCTGACTGCTACAAAATCAATCTCGCTATCTCCGGTTTTCCCCACATTGACAGTATATCCCCGTCGGCAGAGTTCCAAATATACGATATTTTCAAGGCTGGAAGCAACGCTGTCTGCGTTATAGCCGAGAACACTGTATCGCAAGGCAACATCGGCCAGATAGAATTTTTCCTGCGTTTTCAGGATTTCCTTCCCCTGCAAGTCATATCTGGAACAGCGGTGAAGCAGATATGCCTTTTCCAGCTTTTCCAAATAGCTGTAAACCGTTTCGTTGTCGAGGGATCGCCGTTCTGCTTTCAGGTAATCTGCAATGGACTTGGCGGAAAAGGTGTTGCCGACATTATTAAATGTGTATTTTACGACACGCTCCAACTGGTCGATCTTCCGAACCTGATTTCGCTTTACAATATCCGAGAAGATCGTGGAATTGTATATATCCCGGACAATCGTGTAGATTTCATCCTGAGAATACGCCTGCAAATGCGTTGCCGGAAATCCTCCCAGGCGAACATAATTGGCAAGTTCTGCTTTCGGCTCCCCAACATTGGCGAATTTGCTTTTGAACATCAGATATTCGCCAAAAGACAGGGTAAAAATGCGGAAGGAAATGTATCGGCCAGTAAGATAGGTCGCTATTTCAGAGGACATCATTCTGGAGTTGGAGCCTGTAATATACAAGTCAACATCAAAATCGGATGCCAGTGAGTTTACGACCTTTTCCCAGCCTTTGATTTCCTGAACCTCGTCCAGAAACAGATAAGTCCTTCCTGTGGAGGAAAGCTGATCCTTCAATAGCGTGTAGATCTGCTTTGCCGTCATATCCTCATATTCCATAGAATCAAAACGACAGCTTATAATGCGATCTTCCGGGATGTTTCGTTCCGTTTTCAGCCTTTCCATAATCATTTTCAGTATGGTAGATTTTCCGCAGCGGCGCACCCCTGTAAGGATTTTAACAAAAGGAGTATCTACATAGGCCATAATCTTATCCACATATAACGGTCTTTCAATCATCGTGACCACCTCCATTCGCTATTATTATACCGCAAAACGCACAGGTGGTCAATCAGTCTTGCGGTTTATAATCGCAAAACTTTTCGACAATACATTTATTTGCGGATTGCTATGGTTCCACCCCCTTGTCCTTATGCCGCAGATACCACTCTTTTCGGGCCGCCTTTGACAGTTCGGTACTCATGGCCTTTTGCCGGTCGTCGTATTCCATGTCAAAACTCATAGCAGCCTGCTCCAGCGCTATTAGAATTTCGCAAATCATCTGTTCGGTGAAGTAGGCTTTGCGGGCCTCTGTATATTCAAAAGACTGGACCTCACGGTCTTTGCACAGCATGGTGCGGATCACATCGAGAATTTTATTGGCAATCAGCTTATCGGCCTCCGCCACAGCCTTTTCCTGCTGTTCTTTGATGTGCGCCGGGTCGGTGTCATAGAGCATGGCAAGGCGGGTTTTGCTCTCCACATAGTCCTGTACCAAATTGCGGATGTACTCGTTGTTTTCCTTCAAGAAGGCAACAAAGGCATCTAATTCGGCCTTCACATCCTCTGGAAGCAATTTGTAATACAGCCGCCCCTTTTTCGGCATTTTCTCCTTCAGCGCGAACAGGCGTGAGATAAAGGGGGCAATCTTCATTGCACCAACAACGCTATCCAAGGGGGAAGTCCCCAGCTCATCATCCGTGATACGCCCAAACGCTTCACGCAGGCGACGATATTCCTGCGGGTGAAGATGCTCCATGTACTTCTCAAACTCGTCAATCATTTCGTCTGTGATGGCCGACAAGTGTTCCTTGGCCTGCTGTTTGTCCTCGCAATATGCCTTGATGCGCTCGGCAAAGGTATCCCGAATGAGCTGCTTACGGATTTTATCCGGGATGCTTGGATGGACAAAAGGGACCATTGTTCGCTGATGTTTATTCCAAAACACCACATGGATGTGAGGATGACCTTTTTCGTTATGGTGGGCAGCCACCCATTGCAAATCCTGCACCCTGATTCCATTGAACTTTGCAAGGGTCAAAATGTGGCGGTCGATATAGTCCTCCCACGCTTTGTGATCGGACAGCCCCAATTCGGCGGCCGTTTCAGGTGAAAAAGAGATAATACCACGATACATATTGACCCGACGATAGGAAAGCTCCCGAACCAGGCGGGCGGCTTCCTGCCAAGTGTCAAACTCTTTGACCGCCCCCGGCTCCAGCTTGCCAAACAGTCCGTGGCGCATCCCCTCATTCTTCACGGCACCGGGACGAGTTGCAATGTAACCGATATGTGCATAGTTGCCTTTTGGAGTTTTCTTATAGTTGGGGTGCCGGTGGCGCTGCTTATAAATCAGAATCGACACGGGAACCTCCTTGTACGGCATGGATGGCTTTCTGCATTTCCTCGTCATCCATGAAAGTACGCAGCGCATCCGCGTTTTTTTGATTGGCAAATGCCAATGCTCGCTTTCGGGCCGCCGACTCTATTTTTTCAAAAGACGAATAGCGATCTTGGTCAATAAGGTCTGCGATAATGGCAATGTTGGCATAATAGCCCGCAGCCGATATGATCGTCAGGCGATTTATCAGTCCGGCCAACCGGTTTCCCAGGGCTTTGAGCTGCCCGCTGAGTTCCTGCCGGATGACCCCGTTTATCATGTCAATATTTTCGGCGGTGGTTTCCAAATCCAGATATTCGTCAATCGCCCTGCGCACTTCTTTGGAAAAGTCCGTCCCATTCTTGGCTGCCAGTTTATTGAGCGCCCGAACTGTATCTTCCGGCAGATGGAGCGTCTTGCGCTCTGTTTTAATGGGCGATTCTTTCAAATCAATCCTCCTTTCAAACAGAAAGGCGCCGGTTCATCCGGCGCTCTGACAAAATGCTTTTCACATTCTAACCATTCTACCATTCTAACGCAGAGGATGGTTAGAATCGGTGGGTAGAACGGATACAAAGAGCGGTATGACAAAAATCACACCAGAATCAAAAAATCATACCCTTTGAAATCCTCAAAACCCCGTTGAAAGCACGGCTTTCAAGCTGTCAGCCCGCCGTCAGGTATGACGGCTATTCCTGCCTTAACCGAGAACCGCAGGGCGTGGCCTGCGGATTCCGGTTGCGGGGCGCCCCGTAGGGGGCGGGCAGGTACAGATGAAAAGAAAAGTGCGGGCTGTCACAGTTCAAAGTCATCTTCCAGATCTTCTTGGGCGGGCGCCCACTCGGTAAAAATCTCCGCCATGATTTCGTCCTTTGTTCCTCGGACAGAGCAGCCCTCATTGGCGTAGTCCTCCAGATTGGAGAGCCGTTCAGGGATACGGTAGAACGCAAACTGCCGTCCCGGTGTCTGAATGAACAGCCGCATTTCATACCCGTCCTCGGGTTCATTGCGTCCATCAGTTCATCCAGGGTTCCAACCCGTTCGCAGGCTTCGTGCAGGATGGAGTGCAGCATATCTTTGGGGATCTCCGCAGACCAGAGAGAGTAATCGTCTTTCCCGTGACAGGTGATGGTCTGGACTTTTGCAAAGGCAATCCGGTCGATCTTCTCCAGCGCAGAGTTCAAAATGGCCTCAGCCTCCGGCGGATGGTGGCCGCAGAGTTCCATATCCACACAGTCCCCACAGCTTCCGCCTCTTGTTCGGTCAGAACGATGTCCACTTTTTTCTGTTCATAGGTATTTCCACGACCATTGAGCATCAGGGAACATTCGGCAGCAATGCGGAACATCCTGTAATAGTCGTCCGCAGTTTCTCCCAATGTCTTGCCGGTAGCAAAGTTTTGAAAATAGCGCTTGCCATCTTTGTCGCGGCAGGCCAGGGAAATGTCCAGATAGATGCCTTCGCTGGCCCCAAAATTGGGAATACAGAGCGCCTGGTCAAACTCAGGCAGCTCGCCCGTCAGTTCATCGGAGAACAGGAAATACTCATCCGGGAGCAGACTTTCAGTTCCAGGTGCGTTTGCAGTCTGTCAAAGGTTTCTTTTGCGTTGGCCATGCCGATGTGCCGGACACGCCGCTTTTCATCCGGCTCACTCCAGCGATCCAATTCAAAGGTTTGATTTTTGCCAATTTTACACCTCCATACCTTGTTCTGGTTCTTCCTCGGCGCTCTGTTCAAATGCGGTTTCCAGCTCCGCCATACGCTGACGGTCTAAA
>ENA-OUNI01000451-OUNI01000451.1-human-gut-metagenome-genome-assembly--contig:-NODE-451-length-19034-cov-2.168192_pt1 | contig 19034 bp, 29 predicted proteins | sample MGYA00242499_ERZ504580 | MGnify/ENA primary metagenome ERZ504580 (study PRJEB26092, sample SAMD00036315) | human gut metagenome | host: Homo sapiens | study: EMG produced TPA metagenomics assembly of... | reverse complement strand
CAAGCACCGTCATGAAAAGGAAGAAAAAAAACTACCTTTACAAGCAGAAAATACGGACAATTATGGAAACAGGTGAATTTTTCACAGCCGAAGAGAAGCGTTTGCTCTTCGTGCTCTACCGAAAATTATTGCAGCTTTCCGGAGAGACGCTCCGCAAGGGCGATTGCAGAAAGCTGAAAACACATCTTGTAAACTCTATACAGAACAACCGCATACAGCGGGATATCTTCGGGCTGAACCCGATTATAAAGGATATGCAGACCGCCGTTATCGTGGCGGAAGAGATAGGCATGAGGCGGGCATCCATCCTGGGACTGATGCTCCACGACTCCGTGCGCTGCGGCACCTGTACCGCCGAAGAAGTGGAACGGAACTACGGCGAGGATGTGGCGGGCATCATACGCGGACTGATACGGGTAAACGAACTTTACGCCAAAAGCCCCACCATCGAGTCGGAGAACTTCCGCAACCTGCTGCTGTCCTTTGCAGAGGACATGCGCGTTATCCTCATCATGATTGCCGACCGCGTGAACATCATGCGCCAGATAAAGGAGTGCGAGAACGACGAAGCACGCAGCAGGTGGCCAATGAAGCCGCCTATCTGTACGCTCCCCTCGCCCATAAGCTGGGTCTGTACAAACTGAAGTCGGAACTGGAAGACCTTTCGCTGAAGTACACGGAGAAGGAAGTCTACTACCACATCAAGGAGAAACTGAACGAAACCAAGGCATCGCGTGACAAGTATATAGCCGCTTTCATCGCTCCGGTACAGAAGAAGCTGGAAGAGGCGGGACTGCACTTTCACATCAAGGGGCGCACCAAATCCATCCACTCCATCTACCAGAAGATGAAGAAGCAGAAGTGTCCTTTCGAGGGTGTGTACGACCTCTTTGCCATCCGTGTAATTCTGGACTCCCAAGTGGAAAAGGAGAAGCTGGAGTGCTGGCAGGCATATTCCATTGTAACGGATATGTACCAGCCCAACCCGAAGCGTCTGCGCGACTGGCTGTCCGTGCCCAAGAGCAACGGCTACGAATCGCTGCACATCACCGTCATGGGGCCTGAAGGCAAATGGTGGAAGTGCAGATACGCACCGAACGCATGGACGAGATAGCCGAACGGGGGCTTGCCGCCCACTGGCGGTACAAGGGCGTGAAAGGCGAAAGCGGACTGGACGAATGGCTGACTTCCGTACGTGAAGCGCTGGAGAATTCCGACAGCAGCGGACTGGAGACCATGGACCAGTTCAAGCTGGATTTATACGAAGACGAAGTGTTCGTCTTTACCCCCAAGGGAGACTTGTTCAAACTGGGCAAGGGTTCCACCGTGCTCGACTTCGCCTTCCACATCCACAGCAAGCTGGGCTGCAAATGTATAGGAGCCAAGGTAAACGGCAAGAACGCACAGTTGAAGCAGATACTGAACAGCGGCGACCAGGTGGAAATCATGACGTCCAATACACAGACGCCCAAGCAGGACTGGCTGAACATCGTCACCACTTCCAAGGCACGCACCAAGATACGGCAGGCGCTCAAGGAAATGGCTGCTCGCAGCATGCCTTTGCCAAGGAGACATTGGAACGTAAGTTCAAGAACCGGAAAATAGAGTATGACGAGGGTACGATGATGCGCCTCATCAAACGGCTCGGCTTCAAGGTGGTGACGGACTTCTACCAGAGCATTGCCGATGAAACGCTCGACGTGAACGGCATCATCGACAAGTACCTCGAACTCCAGAAACGGGAGAACGACACGCACGACGACATCGTGTACCGCAGCGCCGAAGCTATAACCTGCAGCTGCCGCCCTGCCCGAAGAGACCACCGCCAAAGAGGACGTGCTCGTCATCGACCAGAACCTGAAAGGGCTGGACTTCAAGCTGGCACGCTGCTGCAATCCTATCTACGGAGATGAGGTATTCGGTTTCGTAACCGTAAGCGGCGGCATCAAGATACACCGCTGCGACTGTCCGAATGCAAGCGACTTGCGCGAACGCTTCGGATACCGCATCGTAAAGGCACGCTGCAGGCAAGTCGCAAGGCACGCAATACCCCATTACGCTGCGTGTGGTGGGACACGACGACATAGGCATCGTTACCAATATCACTTCCATCATCTCCAAAGAGACCGGCATTACGCTGCGGAGCATCGGCATAGATTCGCACGACGGATTATTCTCTGGAACGCTTACCATCATGGTAGGCGACACCGGAAGACTGGAAGCGCTCATCAAGAAGCTAAGGACGGTAAAGGGAGTAAAGCAGGTATCGCGCAACTGACGGGGTAAATCCCAAGTTCAACATTGCGGACCGTAAAGTGCTACACTACGTTTCTAAAGTGCTACTTAGCGACGCTAAAGTTCTACTTTACAATCCTAAAGTAGAACTCTACGTTTCCCAAGTCCAACGCTGCGTCTTCCCCGCCCTTATTTCTCAATGTTTTAATTCTAAAGACTCAATTTATCAACTATGCGATACGATTTCAAAAAACAGCTCCGCAGTTTCGGTTATGCCTGGCAGGGCATCCGGAGCTGCGTAGGCAAGGAGCAGAACCTGAGTTTCATCTGATTGCCATGACGGCAGTAACCCTTGCGGGATTTGTTTTAGGCATTACACGCACGGAATGGACGGTCGTTATCCTCTGTTTCGGTGTGGTGATTGCCGCCGAGCTGTTCAACACCGCTATCGAAAGGCTGGTGGACCTGGTATCTCCCGAACGGCACCCCGTTGCGGGGCAGGTAAAAGACATTGCCGCCGGAGCAGTGCTGGTGTGCGCTGTTGCGGCGGCAATTATAGGATTGATAATCTTTATACCGTATCTTTAAAGGCAGACGTTATCTTACCCTTTTCCTTTTATAGTAGGGATACGTCAGCAGGACGAAGAAGAACAAAGCAAGTATGGCGGCTACACCGGCGGCGTGGTAAAGCAGGAACGCATCTGCCAGGCGGCAAGCCGTTGCCAGACCCGCCAAAAGTCCGGTTTCCATAACCAGGTGGCAAGTCGTGTTGCCCGTTCCCCGCTGGCAGTGATGAGACAGTTTTACGAACATCCTTGTAAACGCAGCGTCAGAAACACCAACGCCGCCAATGTCAGGAATGCGATGTAGTCGCCTATACAGAGCAGTGGCAGCAATACGCCCGGCACGAAAGCTATCAGCAGCATATTCAGTGCAGGAACCCATGCACGCGGCAGCAGGAAGCGGTCCAGGCTGCACAGCCTCATCCCGATAGGCGCACGGAAAGCCACATATACCCTCGATGCGAAATACATGCCGAGAACTCCCACGGCAACGGCTGCATAAACAACCGTGCGGAAACCGTAAAGGTCGTACAGCAGGAAGCCTGCGCACGCCCCTGCCAACATACCCAGCCGGGCAGACCACGCATAAATCATATTGCCGGCACTGCGCCTTGTAGATGTGGTAATGTCGATAGCCACCGTAATGCCGCCGTCGTTGCCAATCCGAAGCATACGCCCTGTACCGAAGCAAGCAGCATCAGCTTGAGATAGCTGTCGGCAAAGGCATACCCTGCCATTGCAGCCAGCATGACGAAAGCAGAAGAAAGCAATACGTTCTTCCGCTTATACTCATCGCACAGATAGGCATGAAACGGGCCTGCCGCAAACATCGCCGCAATGAATGCCAGAAACATGTCGCCTGTCCGGGAAACGGACACTCCCAACTGCTCCGGCATTACGAACGAAAGTACGGGAAAGAGCATGTAGACGGATGCGAACAGCAGCAGATTAGCTGTGCACATCCGCCAGAAGTTCAGCGTCATAAGCATGTCAGTACTGTTCTTTCTCATTCGGGAAGTCTAAGTTCTTCACATCGGAAATGTAATGGCTGATAGCATCGGTCATTACAGTATGCAGGTCGGCATAACGGCGCAGGAAACGGGGGCGGAAACCGTTGTTCATGCCCAGCATATCCTGCACTACCAGCACCTGGCCGTCCACGCCGCTACCGGCGCCGATGCCGATGACGGGAATAGTCAGCTCGCCTGCCACACGCTCTGCCAACGCAGCGGGAATCTTCTCCAGTACAAGGGCAAAGCATCCGGCTTCTTCCAGCAGGTGGGCGTCGCGTACCAGTTTCTCCGCTTCGGCATCGTCCTTGGCGCGTACCGTGTATGTTCCGTACTTGTTGATAGACTGAGGCATCAGTCCGAGGTGTCCCATAATAGGAATACCTGCGCTGAGAATGCGTTTTACCGTACCGATGATTTCTTCCCCGCCTTCCAGCTTCAGGGCATCGGCATGGCTCTCCTTCATGATGCGGATGGCAGATGCAAGACCTTCCATTTCGTTTCCCTGATAAGAACCGAAAGGCATATCCACCACTACCATTGCGCGCTTTACGCCGCGCACGACGGACTTGGCATGATAAATCATCTGGTCGAGGGTTATGGGCAGTGTAGTCACGTTGCCCGCCATTACGTTGGAAGCGGAGTCGCCCACCAGGATGACGTCCATACCTGCGCCGTCAACGATCTGTGCCATGGTATAGTCGTACGAGGTCAGCATCGATATTTTTTCGCCTCTCTGTTTCATCTCAACAAGGCGATGCGTAGTTACTTTACGAGTGTCGTCTGAAATATATCCAGCCATAATCTTAATGAATGTGTTAATGAGTTATCAATTAAAATAGCGCGCAAAGTTAGCGCTTTTTCCCATTACTTGTGCACTTGAAGCATTTTATCGTAAGTGAATCCCGTAAAATCATCCAATACACAATGACATAACGGAGCGACGGCCTCACGGGAGTTGGTCGTTGCCAGTCCTATCACGGTGGCTTCGGATGCCATGCCCGCTTTCAGTCCGTTAAAGGAGTCCTCGAATACATAGGTGGTGTCGGGAGTTGTGTCGAATACTTCCATACCGAGCAGGAAGCAGTCGGGAGCCGGCTTTGAACGGGAAAACATCTCTGCGGTAAGAATCCGGTCGAACATTGTCCTTACCTCGGGGCGGGCACGGTAGACGGCAGCCATTTTCCGGTCGTTGGAACTGGTGACAACCGCCATTTTCACGTGGTTACGGCGCAGGTCGGCAATGAAATCGAGCACACCGGGGATGTAATCATACGCCATGTCCCGCTCAAAAGCGTTGAGGCGGCGGTGATTTCCTGCTGTTCCTTTGTCTTTCCGGCAAAGAAAGTGTCGTAGATGTAGGTCATGGTCTGCCCCTTTATGCGGCTCTCCAAATCGTCCATGCCCAGATAGTCCACCCCCGCTTTATGCCAAAAGACGGAATACTGCGTTTCGGTATCCATTACCACTCCGTCGAAATCGAACAGGACGGCCGTTGTTTTTGTTGTATCCATATTAAAAAAACAAATATAATATTCGGGCGCAAAGGTCTGAATAATCATCGAACTGAGCAAATATTCATTATCTTTTGATAAGACAGGAAGCTTTCACTATCTTTGCAAACACTTAATTGACGTATATCCAATGAACGATCCGCATATTTTGGGAACCGAACGAATAGGCAAACTGCTTGTGCAATATTCCATCCCTGCCATTATCGGTATGACAATTACTTCGTTATATAATATCATCGACAGTATATTCATCGGTCATGGCGTAGGCGCCATGGGTATTGCCGGGCTTGCCATCACTTTTCCGCTGATGAACCTGGTGGTCGCTTTCTGTACGGTAGTCTCGGCAGGCGGCTCCACCATATCATCCATACGTCTGGGGCAGAAAGATACGGACGGAGCCACAGAAGTGCTGAACCACACCCTGATGCTGTGCCTTGTCAACGCATTCCTGTTCGGCGGCATCTCCTTTATCTTCCTGGACGAAATCCTGCGCTTTTTCGGTGCCAGCAACGAAACGCTGCCGTATGCACGGAACTTTATGCAGATAATCCTGTTGGGTACGCCGGTGACATATACAATGATAGGGTTGAACAACATCATGCGTGCCACGGGGTATCCCAAGAAGCGATGCTGACTTCGATGGTTACGGTGGTGTGCAACATTATTCTCGCCCCTGTCTTCATCTTCCACTTCGACTGGGGTATCCGCGGCGCGGCAACGGCAACGGTCATTTCGCAATTTATCGGCATGATATGGGTGGTGAGCCACTTCCTGCAAAAGACAAGCATCGTACGCTTGCAACCGGGTTTCTGGAAGATGAAAAGCGTATTATCAGCAGCATTTTCTCCATAGGGATGTCTCCGTTCTTGATGAATGTAACGGCATGCGTCATCGTCATCATCGTCAACAACAGCCTGCAACGTTACGGCGGCGATATGGCTATCGGCGCTTACGGCATCATGAACCGGCTGCTGGTGCTGTACGTAATGATTGTACTGGGACTGACCATGGGCATGCAGCCTATCGTGGGCTACAATTTCGGAGCACAGAAGTACGACCGCGTAAAGGCTACGCTGCGCCTGAGCTCCTTACGGGCGTGTGCATCACCAGTACGGGCTTTATCATCTGCGAACTGTTTCCGCATGCCGTATCGGCTGTCTTTACCAGTGACGGGCAACTGATTGACATGGCTTCCAGAGGAGTGCGTATCGGCATAGCCATGTTCCCGCTGGTAGGTGCGCAAATCGTTATCGGCAACTTCTTCCAAAGCATCGGCAAGGCGAAAATCAGCATATTCCTGTCCCTTACCCGGCAGTTGTTGTACCTGCTGCCGGGACTGATTATCCTGCCACGCTACATGGGGCTGGACGGTATCTGGACGTGTATGCCCGTATCGGACTTCTTTGCATTCGTTACGGCGGTCATTGCCTTGTGGATATATGTAAAGAAACTGAAGAGGTTGTCTCCTCTCCAGTCTTAATCCTTATAAATCGTTCGAGCTACGCTCGCCACCACGCTACCGTCGAACAAGTGTACCGTGCGGTGTGCAAACGAGGCATCGTGCCGGGAGTGCGTCACCATGACAATGGTAGTGCCTTCCCGGTTCAGTTCCGTCAGCAGGTTCATCACTTCCGCACCGTTCTTGGAGTCCAGATTACCGGTAGGCTCATCGGCAAGAATCAGTTTCGGGTTCGTCACCACGGCGCGGGCAATGGCTACACGCTGCTGCTGACCGCCGGAAAGCTGTTGCGGAAAGTGCTTGGCACGGTGACTGATGTTCATCCGTTTCAGGATATCATCTACCATGCGCTTGCGTTCACCCGCTTTCACGCCCAAATAGGTAAGAGGCAGTTCTACATTTTCGTAAACGTTCAGCTCATCTATCAGGTTGAAGCTCTGGAACACGAATCCTAACTTGCCTTTGCGCACGCGGTACGTTCTTTCTCTTTCAGGTCCGCCACTTCCTGCCCGAGCAATTTATAACTGCCTTCCGTAGGATTGTCCAGCAGACCGAGTATATTCAATAAGGTAGACTTGCCGCAACCGGACGGGCCCCATGATGGCTACAAATTCCCCCTTCTTTCACTTCGAGGTTTACATGGTTCAACGCTACCGTCTCCACTTCCGAGGTACGGAATACTTTACTGATGTCGTTTATCTTAATCATATTGTTTTGTTTTTCTATGTTATATGCTTTTTTATTCACTCTTGATACTGTTCACAGGGTTCTCGTTGCTATCCGCCAGGACTTCCAAAGGACGCAGCCTACGATTACCGCCAGATTGGCGATTACCACCAGCAGATATACAACCCAACCGAGAGGAACCTGCTCGGCAAACTGCTCCATCCAGATACCGTTGATATACCACGATGCAAGGGTTCCGAGAACAACTGCCGGCAATGCTACGACAAGCACGTCTTTGGAAAGCAATTCCAGGATAGAGGACGCTTCCGCACCGTTGACCTTGCGGATGGCAATCTCCTTGCCGCGACGGCGTACTTCATCGGCAGTATATCCTATCAGCCCATCAGCATGACGAAGAACATCGTTACGGCCGCCATCAGTGTGGCATTGCGGAACACGCGGACACTGTTGTAGGAATCGGTAATCTGCTTTTCATAGCTGACGAAGTCGATGGTCTGATTGCCGAAGGCATCGGCTGCATCCTTGTTCAGTTGCCGCAGGTTCTGTACAAAAGGTTCTTTCAAACGGACATGTACCGTCCCCGTGAAATGTTGATTATAGCGGGCGACAAAAGGCATCTTGGCTTCTGTAAAATCCCCTATCTGGAAATCTTTCAGCACCCCCGCCACTTTCATCTGTGCAGCATTGTCTACATCGACGGTACGCCCCACGGCATCATTTCCCCAATGCATCATGTCCGCAAATGTTTCATTTACGATTATCTCATCTTTCGTACGTGCCATACGCCCCCGCCTTGAACGCCATGCCCATCATTGCCGGATAGTCCTCCCGCATATAGAAACAGGCACGTGTGGAAAAAAGCACATTGCCCGATGCGTCACGAATCATAGAGCCGCTATATCCGCTGACAGGCGTATTGTTGGCGCTGGTCACCGCCTCTACATAAGGAAGCCCTTTAAAGAACCGGAGAGCGGCATCACTCTCTTTATCCTCGTTCCAATAGGCATTGGCAAACGCCATCCGCTGCGGATTATACCCCATATCCTTGTTCAGCACATATTGATACTGCACCATCACCACGCACATAAGTCCGCAAATGAATGCCACGCCTGCAAACTGGATGAAAAGCAGCGGACGCTTCCACCTTTCTCCTTCTGGTCATAGCGGCGGAACACTTGGGATACGGGAATACGGGCAAACAAACGTCCCGGCAATATTCCGCCCACCAAAAACAGTATGCCGACCACCGTCAGCGGAACCCAGATACGTTCCGGAGCAAGCAGCAAAGAAAGTTTCGCCGCAGCGGTATCTTCAAAGAACTCCCGGAAATTCAGCAGCACCAAAGCCATCAGGAGCAATGCCGCCGCAATGATAATGCCCGTTTCCAAAAGGAACATGCCGAATATCTTGCCGCCGCTTGCCCCGTTGCATTTATGCACGCCTACCGCTTTGGCACGGTATGTAAGTGAGGAAATGGAAATCAGCACGTAGTTCAGCGCCGCAATGAAAAGAATGGCAAGGCCGAGGACTGTCATGATATTACGCATCCGCTCTACGCTTTCGTAATTGCGGTAGGTGTCACGGATAGCTTTACAAACGCCGTATAACCATACTTCTTTTTATCCTCTTCCGGGCGATATTTCTCTATCATAGCGTCTATACGCGCATTCACCACCGATTTGTCCGCACCGGGACGGAAACGGATGTATTCGGGATAACTGTCTCCCCCGCGCCATGAGTAGTTGCCGACTCCGTCGTTCCACAAGGTGGGCATAGAGATAACGGCTTCAGGATGGACGGTTGCATTTTCGGGCAATGCCTCATAAGTACCTTTCACCGTAAAGTCTTTCTCGTGATTGTAGTTGACGGTCTTTCCCACCGGATTCTCTCCGCCGAATATTCTCCCGGCAAAGCGGTCGCTTAGGAAAATCACATTGGGCTGCTGAAGGTCTTTCACCGGATTACCGCTCAGCACTTCGATACCCATTGTCTTGAAAAAGAGTGAATCCGCACTATCTTCCTTTCGTCAAAACGGGCGTTTTCATTGTATAACGGGGCATTCATCCAATGGCAGGTGCTGGTAGCAGCTTCCACCTGTTCGGGAAAGTTCTCCAGTATGCGCCCGCCACAGGGCCGCAATTCTGCTCCTGCGGCGGGGTACTTCTCGCCCTTAACGGTAAATACCGACCAGATTTGGTAGAGATTGTCGTAGTCTTTGTAGCAGGTGTCGAAACTCTGCTCGTACGCCACGCGGGAGAACAGCAGGATACTCATCGTCAGGCTTAATCCCAAGGAGATTATCTTGATGATATTCGAGCCGCGTCCCCGAAGCAGGGTTTGAATGACATAATAGATTTGTTTCATCGTATACTAATTTATAATTCGTAAACCTACAGTATCGGAAAACATGGCTTGCCGCCATGTTTTCTGCCTATAATAATGCAGAAAGCGTGCCAAAGGAGTTATGATTTTGATTATCAGGAAATCCCGCATAAATGTTCCATATACAGGTGTCTAAAAATTAGACACCACCCGTCCAATAATTAGACACAGCCTGCCGAATAATCAAATACTATCTGCTTAAATTCCTGCCTACAAATCAGATAAACAGACATTTATTCTTTGCAACCCCTGGCCTGATTAGCCAAATCATCACTTACAGAACAGAAAAACGGAAAATAGGACAACTTTTCTATCGAATGAAAACTTTACCTTTGCCCTCAGTTTCCATAGATATATACTGACAGATAATTCAACTTTCATAGATATAGACTATATAGAGTTATTATGATAAAGCCATATAAACCTTTACTCCTGTCATTCCTCTGCCTGCTTATGGGCAGTTGCGACATGATAGACTATCATCCGTATGATGTACGCATCAACGGTGAGACCGATGTAAACGCCCATAATATTGCGGAGATAGAGCAGAAATGCAAGGACAAGACAACGATTAAGTTCGTGACCATGGGCGACTCGCAACGCTGGTACGACGAAACGCTGGACTTCGTGGGAGAGATAAACAAGCGCGATGACATCGACTTCGTTATCCACGGCGGTGACATGAGCGACTTCGGCGTGACGGACGAGTTTCTGTGGCAGCGCGACATCATGAACAAGCTCCGTGTGCCCTACGTAGCCTGATAGGCAACCATGACTGCTCGGCACGGGAGAAGAAACATACCGCGCCGTATTCGGCGACCCTAACTTCTCATTCATTGCCGGACGGGTGAAGTTCGTATGCCTCAACACCAACGCCATGGAGTTTGACTACTCCCGCCCCATTCCCGACTTCACGTTCCTCGAAAAAGAGCTTACCGACCGCAAGGACGAATTCGACAAAACCGTTGTGTCCATGCACGTACGTCCCTATGCCGACCAGTTCAATAATAACGTGGCACGCGTCTTTCACCGCTACGTAACCGAATTTCCCGGCATACAGTTCTGCACTGCCGCCCACGAGCACCACGTCTTCGAGGAAAACCTCTTTGAGGACGGCATCATGTACTACATGAGCGACTGCATGAAGAACCGCAACTACTATGTATTCACCATAACACCCGAAGGATATGAGCGCGAAGTGGTCTATTTCTAATCTGCCGGCACTCGCCGCCATCTGCCTGCTGTTGCTGTGGTGCAGCCCGCTTTCCGCACAGGACGGGATACGGTGATTATCGTAAAGCACGATACCGTTTACCTGCAACGCAAACCCGACACCGTCGTTACCGGCCGTACACGCCACAGCCGTTACGACCGGCGCGTGCACCGCTACCGCAAACGGTGGGAAGCTTTGATTCCGACACACACCAAGATACAGTTTGCCGGCAATATGGGACTCCTCTCGCTGGGCACGGGCTGGGATTACGGCAAGCGCAACCAATGGGAAACGGATGTTTTTCTGGGTGTCCTGCCCAAATATCAGTCCGACTGCACCAAACTGACATTTACCTTGAAGCAGAACTACATCCCCTGGAGCCTGCAAATCAAAGAAAGCCGGTTCTCGGCAGAACCCCTTACCTGCGGTATGTACTTCAACACCGTGTTCGGCGATGAATTCTGGGTGAACGAACCGGATCGTTATCCGAAAGGCTACTACGGTTTCTCGTCCAAAGTACGCATCCACGCTTTCCTCGGACAACGCATTACGTATGATATCGACCCGCGCCGCAGATTTACGGCAAAAGCCATTACGCTGTTCTACGAAATCAGTACCTGCGACCTGTACATCGTAAGTGCATTCACCAACAAGTACCTGAAGCCGAAGGATTACCTGAGCTTGTCCTTCGGAGTGAAGCTACAGTTGCTGTAAGACATGTCTTTCAAGTGAAATTACAGTTACCGCAAGGTTGCCGGCTGTATCTTGCAGTGGTACGAAATGTATCCCACGGTGGTACAAGAAGTACCTCGCTATGGTACGGCATGTACCCTGCGTGGTACAGCATCTACCATGCCGTGGTACAACGTATACCACACCGTGGTATGACACCTACCTTGTCGTGGTACGGCATGTACCCTGAGGCGGAACGTAGCGCAGCCCCTCTTCTGCTACTGCTTTTGTTACTTCCGCTCCTTATAAAAAACATCCATGTGTCTTGCCGGGCAGCAAAGCCCAATGAAAAGTCCCCGAATTATTCCTCTCCTTTCCCTTCTTTCTCGGGAAAAATAGAATATATTTGCCCTCACAAATATAACAAGACATCGTTCTGCCATGAAGAAATCCGGAAACATTCTTATCGTTGATGACAATCGCGGCGTACTCACCGCATTGCAATTGCTGTTGAAGCCTTATTTTGATAAAATAACCGTCCTTTCTTCACCGGTTACCCTTCCCGCCACCTTACGCGAAGACACCTGGCAGGCAGTGCTTCTCGATATGAATTTCACATCCGGCATCAATACCGGAAACGAGGGGCTTTATTGGCTGCACGAAATAAAGAAACAATATCCGGCGCTCCCCGTAGTGCTGTTCACCGCCTATGCCGACATAGACCTTGCCGTACGGGGGATAAAGGAAGGAGCAACGGATTTTATCGTCAAGCCCTGGGATAACGGAAAGTTAGTGGAAACCCTGCTGAATGCCGCACAAAACGCCCCTGCATCCGGGAAGAAAACGGCAACCACGCCTGCAAGCACCGCTTCTTCCATGTACTGGGGAGAAAGCCCCGTCATGCAGCAGCTTCGCATGCTGGTAGAAAGGTAGCGGCCACCGATGCAACATCCTCATCACCGGCGAGAACGGCACGGGTAAAGAGATGCTTGCCCGCGAGATACATGCCCTCTCCGCACGCCACCGCAAGGAAATGATAAGCGTGGACATGGGCGCCATTACCGAAAGCCTTTTTGAAAGCGAGCTTTTCGGCCATGTAAAGGGGGCGTTCACCGATGCCCATACCGACCGTCCCGGAAAGTTCGAGGTTGCCGACCACAGCACGCTCTTCCTCGATGAAATAGGCAATCTCCCCTACCACCTGCAAGCCAAACTGCTGACCGCCATCCAGCGTCGCAGCATCGTGCGGGTGGGCAGCAATACGCCTGTTCCCGTAGATATCCGCCTTATCTGCGCCACCAACCGCAACCTGTCCGAAATGGCGGACAAAGGAGAATTCCGTGAAGACCTGCTCTACCGCATCAACACCATCCATCTTGAAATTCCTGCGCTGCGTGAACGGCAGGAAGATATCATCCCACTGGCAGAGCGTTTCATCACACGTTTCTGCAAGCAATACGGGAAGCCGGCCTTGCGTCTGGACAATGCGGCGCGGGAGAAGCTGATGCTGCACCCCTGGTCCGGCAACATCCGCGAACTGGAACATGCCATCGAGAAAGCCGTTATCATCTGCGACGGTGCATTCCTCTCTGCCGGATTGTTCCAGTTGCAACGCAGGAACGAAGCCCCGGAAATGCCTGCCGCATCCACTCTTGAAGACATGGAAAAGCAAATGATACGCCGCACGCTGGACAAGTGCGGCGGCAATCTCTCGGCGGTGGCCTCGCAACTGGGAATTACCCGGCAGACGCTTTACAATAAAATGAAGAAGTATGGGCTTTGAAAAACCTAAGGATATCAGCCAATATTACGTTTTCCGGACTGTCGTCAGCCTGCTCACAGCCGCGGCTGCCGGCATAATGTGGACGCTGTTCTTTCTGAAACAGCCGGGTGCGCATGGCTGGGGCGACCCTCTGCTCTGGGCTGTCCTGTTCACCGTGCTTCTTCCTTTGGCAGTATACTGGCAGCAACGGTTGTACCGCCGCCACACCCGTAAAGTTCTTTTCATGCTCGATGCCATCGAAAACAACGATACCGCCATCCACTTCTCCGAAACGGACGGAACCGAAGACAACCGCCTCGTAAACCGTTCGCTGAACCGCGTAGCCCGTATCCTGCATAATGTAAAGAGTGAAACCGCCCAACGGGAGAAGTACTACGAGCTTATCCTCGACTGTGTAAACACCGGTATCATCGTGCTGAACGACAACGGAGCCGTCTATCAAAAGAACAACGAAGCCCTGCGCCTGCTCGGACTGGAAGTATTTACGCACGTCCGCCAACTGTCGCGCGTGGACGCCCATCTGACGGATACGCTCACCGCCTGCCGTCCCGGCGACAAGTTCCAGGCGCATTCGGCAACGAACGCGGAACCGTAAACCTATCTGTCCGCGTCAGCGACATCACCGTACGCCAAGAGCACCTGCGCATCCTCGCCCTGAACGACATCAACAACGAACTGGACGAAAAGGAGATAGACTCTTGGATACGCCTTACACGCGTGCTGACCCATGAAATCATGAACGCCGTAACCCCCATCACTTCCCTGAGCGACACCCTGCTGAAACTGACCGGAGCCCGGATATCGAAAGAAGAGATGCGGCACGGTCTGCAAACAATCAGTGCCACAGGCAAAGGGTTGCTCGCTTTCGTAGATCCTACCGCAGGTTTACGCGCATCCCCACTCCCGAACCGTCCCTGTTCTACCTCAAAGGCTTCATCAACCGTATGGCGGAACTGGCGCGCCATCAATATCCCGACACCCCGGTTACGTTCAATGTTTCCATCGTTCCCGACGATTTGATACTCTATGCCGACGAAAATCTCATTTCGCAAGTCATCATAAACTTACTGAAAAATGCCATACAGGCTTTTGAAACGGGTGCTACGGCAGCAACGGGGACAAATGCGGAAACAACAGCGGAAACAAACGCAGCGACTACGGAAAAACATATCAACATACGCGCCTACTGCAACGAAGCCGAAGCCGTACTGATAGAAATATCCAACAACGGCCCTGCCATCCCCCCGGACATTGCCGGGCATATTTTCATTCCTTTCTTCACCACCAAAGAAAACGGAAGCGGCATCGGACTGAGCATCTCCCGGCAAATCATGCGCTTATCCGGCGGAAGCCTCTCTCTGATAGCCGGAAAGGAGACAACTTTTGTATTGAAATTTAATTGAACCAATTAAGTTTTGGTTTTGTTGTCAAGAATGAATATCTTTGTACACAAAGGTACAAAAAGCATTTTCTAATAAAACTCATAACACACTATTTATGCTATTTACAGCTGAAAACATTTTACTTGTAGGTTCTATTTTACTTTTTGTCAGCATCATCGTAGGCAAAACCGGTTACCGTTTCGGAGTTCCCGCCTTGTTACTTTTTCTTGTGGTGGGCATGCTTTTCGGCAGCGACGGACTCGGATTGCAATTCCACAACGCCAAAGAAGCGCAGTTCATCGGTATGGTGGCTTTGAGCATTATCCTGTTTTCGGGCGGAATGGATACCAAGTTCACCGAAATCAAGCCTATCCTCTCCCCCGGTATTGTACTGTCTACTTTCGGTGTGCTGCTGACGGCACTGTTTACCGGACTGTTTATATGGTGGCTGTCGGGCATGAGCTGGACCAATATCCACCTGCCGCTCATCACCTCCCTGCTGCTGGCTTCCACCATGTCGTCTACGGACTCGGCATCGGTATTCGCATCCTGCGCTCGCAGAAGATGAACCTGAAGCACAATCTGCGTCCCATGCTGGAGTTGGAAAGCGGAAGCAACGACCCGATGGCTATATGCTGACTGTCGTACTTATCCAGCTCATCCAGTCCTCGGGTATGGGTGCTTCGCAGATAGCTTTCTCTTTCGTGATACAATTTGTGGTAGGTGCTGCTGCCGGCTATCTGCTGGGCAAGCTGGCCATCCTTATGCTCAACAGGCTGAATATAGACAACCAGTCGCTCTACCCCATTCTGCTGTTGTCGTTCGTATTCTTTACCTTCTCCATTACCGATCTGATGAAGGGCAACGGATACCTCGCCGTCTACATTGCCGGCATGATGGTGGGTAACAACAAAATCATGCACCGCAAAGAGATTTACACGTTTATGGATGGACTGACATGGCTTTTCCAGATTATCATGTTCCTCTGTCTCGGTCTGCTGGTGAACCCGCACGAAATGCTGGAAGTGGCAGTCGTGGCATTGCTCATCGGTGTATTCATGATTGTCATAGGACGTCCGCTCAGCGTGTTCCTCTGCCTGCTCCCGTTCGGGAAACGTATCAATATGAAGTCCAAAATGTTTGTGTCCTGGGTAGGGTTGCGAGGCGCGGTTCCCATTATCTTCGCCACCTATCCGGTAGTGGCAGGTGTGCCGGGAGCAGATGTAATCTTCAACATCGTGTTCTTCATCACCATCCTCTCACTCGTCATCCAAGGTACTACCGTCTCTAAAGTAGCACGCATCATGGGGCTTTCCACCCCGATGGAAAAGACAGGTAACGACTTCGGAGTGGAACTGCCCGAAGATATCGACTCCGACCTGCGCGATGTAACCGTCACCCGGGAGATGCTCGAGCGAAAGGCGATACCCTCAAAGACATGAACCTGCCCCAGGGAACTCTCGTTATGATAGTGAAGCGCGACAACGAATACCTGATACCCAACGGCACTCTGAAACTTCATGTGGGAGACAAGCTGCTGCTTATTTCTGAAAAGACCAAAGAATAGGAAATAAGAGGGAGAAAATGCACTATTTGTTTTTAGGCACGGAATTATACGGAAAACACAGATTTTCTTTATTCTTTTTCCGTGAAACCTATGTAATCCCATGCCTAAAAAAACAAATAGTAAGCGAATTTTAAATTTGACATACCCTCATGAAAAAAACTTTAAACCACTTGCATTGCATCACTATAAGCCCTATATTTGCGCAGTTTTAACTAAAGTGTGCAAATATACGCATGGAACAAGAACAACTGTTCATCGACTATATCGAACAAAGCATCATACAAAACTGGGACAGAAACGCTCTGACAGACTATCAAGGAATAACCCTACAATATAAAGATGTTGCCCGCAAGATCGCTAAATTTCATATCGTATTGGAAAGCGCCGGCATCCAGCCCGGTGATAAAATAGCCGTATGCGGTCGTAACAGCGCCCATTGGGCGGTTTGCTTTCTGGCAACAGTGACTTATGGTGCTGTAATCGTTCCTATTCTTCACGAATTCAAGCAGACAACATACATAATATCGTCAACCACTCCGAAGCCAAACTCCTTTTTGTCGGCGACCGGGCTTGGGAGAACTTGAACGAAGAAGCCATGCCGTTGCTCATGGGAGTTGTCTTGCTGACGGATTTTACTCCAGTTGTCTGCCGGGACGAACGCTCATGGAAGCTTTCGAACACCGCAACGCCATCTACGGCACGCGCTATCCTAAGAACTTCCGTCCCGAACATATCTGCTACCGCAAAGAACAGTCGCCCGAAGAGTTGGCGGTTATCAATTATACGTCCGGCACTACCGGCTATTCCAAAGGCGTGATGCTGCCCTACCGCAGCTTATGGTCCAATATAGCCTATTGCCACGAAATGCTGCCCGTACGTCCCGGCGACCATATCGTATCCATGCTCCCTCTGGGGCATGTTTTCGGCATGGTCTACGATTTTCTTTACGGTTTCTCGGCAGGCGCACACCTTTATTTCCTCACCCGCATGCGTCGCCAAAGATTATCGCGCAGTCATTCTCCGAAATCAAGCCGCGCGTCATATCCTGCGTGCCGCTCATCGTAGAGAAGATTATCAAGAAAAACATCCTGCCACTCATAGACAACAAGATAGGCAAGCTGCTGTTACGGATGCCTATCGTCAACGATAAGATAAAAGCGGACATGCGCAAAAAGGCTATGGATGTCTTCGGCGGCAATTTCGATGAAATCATCATCGGCGGCGCACCTTTCAACGCCGACGTGGAACGCTTCCTTAAACAGATAGGCTTCCCCTACACCATTGCCTACGGCATGACGGAATGCGGTCCTATCATCTGCTCTAGCCGCTGGGAAACCCTGAAGCTCGCTTCGTGCGGAAAGGCCACTACCCGCATGGAAGTAAAGATAGATTCTCCCGATCCTCAGCATGTAGCGGGCGAAATCATCTGCCGGGGAAGCAACCTTATGCTGGGCTATTACAAGAATGCCGAAGCCACTTCCCAAATCATAGATGTCAACGGCTGGCTGCACACAGGCGACCTCGCCACAATGGATGCCGACGGCTACGTCACCGTACGCGGGCGCAGCAAGAATATGCTTCTCACTTCCAGCGGACAGAACATTTATCCCGAAGAGATAGAAAGCAAACTGAATAACATGCCTTACGTCTCGGAATCGTTGATTGTATTGCAGCATGACAAACTCGTAGCCCTGATTTATCCCGACTTCGACGATGCCTTTGCCCACGGCCTGCAACAAACCGATATAGAAAAGGCAATGGAAGCCAACCGGAACGAACTGAACCTGCTTCTGCCGGCATATTGCCAGATTACCAAAGTAAAAATACACTTCGAGGAGTTTGAAAAGACCGCCAAGAAGAGTATCAAACGCTTTATGTATCAGGAAGCCAAAGGCTGAAATTCCTAAAAAAGAGATAGAGAAAAAACGGCGGAATTAATATATGTGCACAGATAATTCGCCGATGGAATAAACAGCAAGCCTCCATCAGCCTCATTTGATATAGCAATTATACAGCAGCAATTCATAGATTTCCTTAGCTTCTTGTTCTTTCAGGCTTCTTATGGTAAAGGAGGAACCATTGGTAGAAATGACAAGATTTACTCTGTGATAAAAAGGAGTAAAAGGAGTAGCTGTCATGCGAACCACTTCCATGTTCGAATATTTGAAATAGTTTTTCACTTCTGCAAACTTTCCTGAATTGATTTCCACATAATCCTCTTTTAAAGTGATAGAACTCCGACGTACGGCAAAAATCCCTTTTATCAGGGATATCAGCATATAAACGACCGGGAGCCAAAGCCAACCGTAATATTGAAAATAGCATAAGGCTATACCGGCTGCAAGCGAAACCAACAGATCGAACCGGATGGTATAGCCTAATAAGCCGTATCCGGATTGAGCAGAAACGATAGGTTGCGAAGATGCATAATCCTTTCCCAACCACCAGTCCAGAAAAGTTGTAGCAGAGTCTGAACCATAAATTCTGACATCCGCTCCTCTATTCCTGTCAGTGGCATTCAATGCCTGTTTCAGCATAACAGTGCTGCAAGCCAACCATTTTTCTAT
>ENA-OUNI01000449-OUNI01000449.1-human-gut-metagenome-genome-assembly--contig:-NODE-449-length-19088-cov-1.819472_pt1 | contig 19088 bp, 20 predicted proteins | sample MGYA00242499_ERZ504580 | MGnify/ENA primary metagenome ERZ504580 (study PRJEB26092, sample SAMD00036315) | human gut metagenome | host: Homo sapiens | study: EMG produced TPA metagenomics assembly of... | reverse complement strand
CTACCAACTGAACAAGAACTCTCATAATTTCAATGCGATGCTCGGTATGTCTGTTCAGAAAATACCAGCTATATACATTCTATACGGACGGAAAAAATCAGCAATGAATCTTTCGGCATGGCAGGACTCGATAAGGGAAGCACACCAGCCGTAAATTCTTCCAAAGGCGAAAACAAACTGATGTCTTATTTCGGACGTATCAATTATAACTACGACTCCCGTTACTATATAACAGCTACCATGCGTGCCGACGGTTCTTCCAAATTTGCCCGCGGCAACCGTTGGGGTTACTTCCCTTCCGGCTCTTTGGCATGGGCTTTTGCGCGTGAATCTTTCATTGCCGAAAATGCCAGCTGGCTGTCAAACGGTAAACTGCGTTTCAGCTATGGCCAGACCGGTAACAACCGCATAGGCAATTATGACTATATGGCACACCTCATTACTGATGACGATCTTTACAAATATCCGTGGAACGGTCAGTTTGTACCGGGTTATGTATTGAGCAGCATGCAGAATGAAAAGCTGAAATGGGAAACAACCGAACAATTGGACCTCGGTCTGGACCTCGGCTTCCTCGATGGACGAATTAACCTGAATATGGACTATTACATCAAAACCACCAAGGACTTGTTGCTTGATGCCGATATATCTGCCAGCTCAGGCTTCTCTTCTGCTACCTTAAATGTTGGAAAATTGCGTAACAGCGGTTTGGAAATCACCTTGGAAACAACCAATATCAAAACTAAAGATTTCAGTTGGAATTCCAGCTTCAACATCGCTTTCAACAAGAATGAAATCATAGCCTTGAACTCAGGACAACCTTATATGACCAGCTATATCAGTTGGGATAACAAATATAAAACCACTCCGGCATATATCAGCAAAGTAGGTGAATCTGCCGGTAAAATGTACGGCTTCATCTATGACGGAACTTACAAATATGAGGACTTCAACAAGACAATAGATGAAAACGGCAAAGAGGTATATACCTTAAAAGAAGGCATCCCGTATTACGTAGCCGGTACTCAACCGGGAGACCCCAAATACCGTGACCTGACAGGTGAAGGCGAAATCAACGACAAGGACAAGACCACTATCGGTAACGGTCAGCCCAAACACATAGGTGGTTTTACCAATAATCTGGTTTGGAAAAACTTCGACTTGAACATCTTCTTCCAATGGAGCTATGGCAATGATATCCTCAATGCCAACCGCATGGTGTTCGAAAACCCTTCCGCCAAACAAAATACCAATATGTTTGCCGCCTATACTAACCGCTGGACTCCGGAAAACCCCACCAGCAACATACCGAGAGCCCGGGCGCAAGGTCCAATGAATACAGTTCACTCTATGTGGAAGACGGCTCTTTCCTGAAACTCAAGAACATCTCATTGGGATATAATTTTGAGGCAAAAACACTGAAGCCCTTGCATATAAGCAGCGCACGTGTTTACCTTTCTGCCGAAAACATTGCCACTATCAGCGGTTATTCCGGAAGCGACCCGGAAGTTTCTACCCGTAATTCTCCATTGACACCGGGCTTTGACTGGTCTCCATACCTCGCGCCTTCAGTATGTCATTGGGATTAAACGTAACATTCTAACCAAATATTAAAAATGAGACTGATATGAAAACAGTATATAAATTATTCCATGCAACAGTTTTAACATTATGCTCTGCCATAATGCTGAGCTCCTGCGACAGTTTTTTGGATACAAAGCCTTATGATTTCACCGCTCCGGAAACTTTTTATTCCAATGAAAGTGAATGCACGGCTGCTTTGGCCGGAGTCTATTATACTTTGGTCTACGAGAAGGTATACGGAAACAATTACTCATGCATGATATCCAACGTAGACGACCTGAGTTACTACCAGCGCCAAAGCGGACAATTGGCAAGTCAAGTCTATGGTAACGACCATAATCCGGGAAACCAACATGTATGGGGTACATGGGAGACTCTTTACAAAGGAATCAACAATGCCAACGTTTTTCTTGAGAATGTTGATAAAGCCGACATGGATGAAAGTGTGAAAACACGAATGAAAGGTGAAGCTAAATTTCTCCGTGCATATTTTCACTTCCTGTTAGTACAAGTTGGTACGAAGTACCATCCGCAAGACTCATTCAAAGATGTGAATAATTCATCCATAGAAGCAACTCCCCATGCCGATGCTTTGGATTGGATTATCGGAGAAATGGAAGAATGCGTAAACTTGGTTGATGACCAGACCTATGATAAGTCTCCCTCTTATATCAAAAAGAATACAGTAATGGGTATCCTTGCCCGCGTATACTTGTGGCGTGCCGGATATCCCGCCAACGGCGGACAGCCTTACTATGCCAAAGCTGCATATTGGGCCAATGAGGTAAAAAAATCGAATAAGCATAAGATGAATCCGGATATCTATGCTATCTGGAAGAACATGGCAGCCGACAAATATGATACCGAATACAATGAAAGCATCTGGGAAGCCGAATTTATCGGTAACCGTACTGCCGACGGCATAGGAAACTATACAGACGGGCGTATAGGAAATGTTATAGGCAATCTTCAAAAATGCACCAAAGCTACCGGTAAGGGATACGCCTATGGCTTTTATGCAGCCACTCTGATACTTTGGGATTTATTCGAAGAAAACGATAAGCGCCGCGACTTGTCCATCGCTCCTTATTGGTATGATGTAAACGACAACAAGAAAACATGGACAAACAAACAGATTGTCCAACGTTCATGTGGAAAGTTCCGCCGCGAATGGGAAACCTCTTCTATGAAAGAGAAGAGTTATACTCCTGAAAACTATCCTATTTTACGTTATGGTGATGTCCTTTTAATGCTGGCTGAAGCAGAAAATGAAGCCCATCAAGGACCTACGGATTAGCATACGAATGCATTAATGAGATACGCCAACGTGCAGGCATATCCAAATTGGAGGGTTTGTCCTATACAGACTTCCAACAAGCCGTCCGTGACGAACGTGCCGTGAGCTCTGTTTTGAGTCTCTGCGGAAATATGATCTGGTACGCTGGGGTATTTATGTAGAAGCCGTACACGATAAATTAGGAGCTGCGACTCAAGATAAACGCTGGGCTACAGGAAACCAGTTTATCGGTGCACGCGATTATGCAGCACGTACACAAGAAAAACACCAGTTCCTCCCCATTCCGACAAAAGAACTGGATGTAAACGGCAAATTGGAACAGAATAAATATTGGCAATAACCTAAATAAAAGAACTACAATTCTTCTAACCTTCAACTTTTTTTATTAACTTAACCGAAAGAGGTTGTTTCATGGCATGAAGCAGTCTGCCGTTCCGTCCGGAAAGAGATGGCGGCAGAATGCCTCTACATCGAAGACAACCTCTTTTTTTGCATACCTGCTAAAATTTCGCAATATGTACCGATTCTATTTGTTATATTGTCTGTTTTTATGCTTGGCAACATACTCTTTGCACAGACAACCGGATTTGAAAAAGGAGTGCCACAATCCTTCTGCACAGTACAATCAAACGAACTCTCTTCCTCAGAAGAGTTCTACAAAGAAGGGAAAAGAAGCCTTGCATGGCAATTCTCTCCCCGTTCCGTGCTCACCGTCAAACTAGATACTCCCCTACATCTGGACTCCATATCAAAAGAAAAGCGCGGGATTACACTATGGATTTACAACGAACAAGCCAGAAAAGATTCGCTGCGCTTTGAATTCTTCTCTCCAACGGGTCATGTATCTTATAGGTTCGGTTTCCGGCTAAACGCTCAGGGTTGGCGTGCCTGTTGGATAGCTTTGCCCACATGAAAGGAGATAAGCAAGAGAATACAATCGCCGGTTACCGTATCGTTGCTCCGGACAACAACGGACGCGTATTCTTCGACCGTCTCGTTTTCCCCGTAAAAGAAATGAATCAACGCACTACTCCCGACATGCAGATGCCCTACAATAATTCACTTACATTTAGAGACTTATGGCATTGGTGTCGTGTATGGCAATGGGAACAGCTGGAATATGACCTGCCTCTTCCTGCTACGCTGACTCCGACAGAGAAACAGGAATTACAAACCATAGAAGAACGGCTGACAAAAGTCCTGACAGCGGATAAAGTTTCACAAGGCAAAATCGACAAAGCCTATGCTACATTCCAAAAAGCACAGATACAACGCTCCGGAAACGGCTTTACAGGAGCTCCTCTTGTAGTTCCCGATGACAAGTTGAACCGCAAAAAGGGAGAAATATCCCTCAACGATCTGGAAACAATGCTCTCCGGATTTGCCTATGATGCCTATTACAATCAATCCAAAGATGCAGAACACAAATATTTTTAGTCTGGGACTATGCCATGAACCAAGGATTTGCTTTCGGAAGCGGCATGGGAACCAACCACCATTACGGCTATCAGATAAGAAAAATATACACCACAGCCTGGCTGATGCGCGACAAAATACGGCAAGCTCCCACATGCGATAATATCCTTTCAACACTATCGTTCTGGGCACTTACATGGAAACCCGGTAAACGGTCATGCGGCAAAAACCGCGACGAGTTACTGGATACATGGCATACATTGCTGATGCCTAAAATTGTTTCAGCCATGATGACAAAGGATGAGAGAGAAAGGGTTCGCGCACTGAAAGGACTTTCACGTTGGGTATCCACGTCGTTGAGATATACTCCCGGTACGATTGGAGGTATTAAGGTAGACGGTACACTTTTCACCATGGCGGCTTTTATCCGGCTATACACGGGAGCACTTGCTATGCTGGGACAATTCACCAATCTGACTAACAAGACTTCTTATCAATTGACCTTATCTGCCAGAAAGGTACTGAAATCCGCTCTTATCGCCATGCGCAACTATTGCAACAAATACGAATGGGGCGTAGGTATCAGTGGCAGACATCCTTTCGGCGGTTCCATGAAAGATGACGACATAGACGCTTTTGCCTACCTTGCCCTATCCGGAGACTTCTCGGATAAAGGAGAACCGTTTGATCATCAACTGGCCGCAGACTATTTGCGCCTTTGCAAACGTAATACCCCTGAAGCCGCTTACTTCAAACAACAAGGGATACTTCCGGCAACAGCGCCGCAAGGCTTTTTTGTATACAATTACGGTTCTGCCGGCATTTTCCGCCGCAATAACTGGATGGTTACGCTCAAAGGATATAACACAGATGTATGGGGAGCGGAAATTTACACAAAAGACAACCGGTACGGTCGGTATCAAAGTTACGGTTCGGTACAAATAATGGGGGCTCCTTCCCGCAAAGCCAGCGGTTACAATGAAAATGGCTGGGATTGGAACCGACTGCCCGGCACCACCACCATACACCTGCCCTTCGAACTGTTGAACAGTCCTCTGCCTGGTACTACCATGGCACGCTCCAAGGAAAAATTCGCCGGTGCAAGTTCTCTGAAAAACCAAAACGGAATGTTTGCCATGAAATTAATGGAACGAGACCTTAAAAACTTTACCGGCGATTTCGTAGCACGAAAGTCGGTATTTTGTTTCGATAACCGCTTAATCTGCCTTGGCACAGACATCAAAAACAGCAACAGCGACTATCCTACGGAAACAACACTTTTCCAACACGTCTTCCGACCGGGAAAAGATTTCATCAGGATTACCGGAGAAAAAGAACAGCAAATAGGGCTGCAACAGGAACTACCTGCCTCGGATACACAACCGGTCTGCCTTGAAGACGGCTGCGGTAACCTGTATTTTGTGAAAGACGGAAAGGTAAAGGTACAAATCACAGAACAGGAATCGCGCCACGAAAAGTTACGCACCCCCACTACCGGAACATTTGCGTCGGCATGGATAGCTCACGGAACAGCTCCCAAAGATGGAAGCTACGAATACATGGTATGGATACAGCCTTCTGGAAAAGAACTGAAGACCCATGTGCCGGCAGCCACCTACAAAGTGATACAACGCGACCGCAAGATGCATGCCGTAAACGATATTCTGACAGGCACCATGGCATACGCTGTCTTTGAAGATACCAAACCGGCTGCCGATAATGTTTTCTCTTTCTTGCCCGCAGAAACAATGGTGATGTATCAAAAAGAGAATAATGCCTTGGTAATGAGTGTGTGTACTCCCAACCTCAACATTGCGGAAAAGACATTCACAACCAAAGAACCCAGCCGTATCATAATAAAAGAGTTGGAACTGAAAGGTAAATGGCATGTGTCTGCTTACGACAAAAGAGTGAAAACGACATACCGGACCGGCACAACCCAACTGAGTGTGGAATGCCAGCATGGGCAACCTGTAGAGTTTACCCTGATTCAATAAAGCCTCAGCAGACAACCGGTCTACCTCCTGCCGATTGTCTGCTGGCAAAACTCCTCAATCATATCACAATTATCCGTATCTTTGCACCGTTACTCAAACAATGCCCATGACACTGACTGAAGAAACACTCCAATTTATCCGGGAGCATCGCAAAGACAACGTACGCAACCTTGCTTTACAAGCACACAAGTATCCGACAGTAGACGTACCTGCCGCTATCATCCAAATTGTGGGACGTCAAATTGCAGAAGAAAAAATACCCGCTTGGGCAGCACGGGAAGGTATTCTTTACCCGACACATCTTTCCATGGAACAATGCTCCTCGGAAGTAACGGCAAACTATAAGGTCAAAATAGTTTCAGACACGGGATACGGCAGCCGCAAAACCTTTACCGACCTCACCGGCGGTTTTGGCATCGACTGTGCCTTCCTATCTGCTGCTTCCAACAGTCCGCCTATGTGGAGCGGCAGGAAACACTCTGTACAATAGCAGCTCATAACTTTTCGCTTTTAAACTTAAAACAGGTCATGGTCTGCCATGAAGACAGCATCCGTTATCTGCAAATGATGGAACCCGTAGATTGGATATTCATAGACCCCGCCCGGCGTGATGGACACGGAGGCAAAACAATAGCTATCAGCGAATGTGAGCCTGATGTTTCCGCTTTGGAAAATTTACTGCTTGAGAAAGCGTCACACGTTCTGGTTAAGTTATCTCCCATGCTGGACCTTACCCTTGCACTGCATGACTTGAAACATGTACAAGCCGCCCACGTCGTTTCCGTCAACAACGAATGCAAGGAACTTCTCCTTGTATTAGAGCGCGGGAAGGAATTAGTACCTGAAGAAATCCCTATCCACTGCATCAACTCACTGCATCGCAGAAGGTTCAAAAGCTCTGTTCACCCGCCAACAGGAGAAAGAACATACATGCCCGTATACTCCCACATTGAAAACATACTTGTACGAACCCAATGCATCCATCCTAAAAGCCGGAGCCTTCCGCAGCGTTTCATCTATATATAATGTAGAGAAACTGCACCCCAACAGTCATCTTTATACTTCCGACGAGTATATACAGGACTTCCCGGACGCAAGTTCCGCATTACCGATAGCAGCAGTCTCAACAAGAAAGAACTTAAAAAGCTGATAGGAACGGAAAAGAAGGCCAACCTCACAGTACGTAATTTTCCTGCCAGCGTAGCCGAGTTGCGAAAACGCCTGAAGCTGGCGGAAGGTGGAGACATATACCTGTTTGCAACGACTCTTGCCGATGAGAAAAAGCTGTTGATTGCCTGTAAACAGCCTTAATATACAGTTAAAGCAAATAAAAGTAAAGTATATTCCAATCTTATAATCTGTCATTCAGTACATACAAGATAATTATATCGTCCCCTGATGCATCATTTGCAATTGGTTTGTAATATTATCGTTACCGTTTCTTCAAAATTCCGTAAGACAGACGTAATCCCATACCTATACTTTTGCCGCAGATTATTAACAGATAATAACAGGTATGAAACAAATTGTAAGAGCATTCTTATTCCTTCTACTATTCGCAGCGGCCAGCAACACGACAATGGCCGACGAAAAAGCAAATATCGTTAAGCAAGGTACGGTACGCGGCCGTATCATCGACGTAACCAAGCAAACTCTCCCGGGTGCTTCAATCTACATCGAGAAACTACACACAGCGTGACAAGCGACGTCAACGGCTTCTACACTTTCCCCAACCTCGACCCGGGAACCTATACAGTGAAGGTGAGCTATGTAGGCTACTCACCCGTAGAACTGAAAATTACAATTCCCGCCGGACGCACTTTAGAGAAAGATGTGGTACTGAACGAAGGAGTCGAACTTCAGGAAGTAGTTGTAGGCGGCGCATTTCAGGGACAGCGCCGCGCCATCAACGCCCAAAAGAGCAACTTGGGAATTACCAATGTGGTATCTGCCGACCAGGTAGGCAAATTCCCCGACTCCAACATCGGCGATGCCTTAAAGCGTATCTCCGGTATCAACGTGCAGTACGACCAGGGAGAAGCCGCTTCGGACAAGTACGCGGAACAAGCGCCGACCTGAGCTCCGTAACTGTCAACGGCAACCGTGTACCCTCTGCCGAAGGTGATACCCGTAACGTACAGCTCGACCTGATTCCGGCCGACATGATTCAGACTATCGAAGTAAACAAGGTAGTAACCCCGGATATGGACGCCGATGCCATTGGCGGCTCTATCAATCTGGTAACGAAGAACTCACCCTATAAGCGCAGCATTGCTGCCACCGCAGGAACAGGCTACAACTGGATTAGCGAAAAAGCCCAGCTGAACCTGGGATTTACCTACGGTGACCGTTTCTTCAATAATAAATTAGGCTGATGGTATCTGCTCCTATCAAAATGCCCCCTCCGGTTCTTACGACACCGAGTTTACCTGGGAGCAGGATAAAGACGGCAAAGCATACGTCAACGACTATCAAATGCGCCAGTATTACGTAACCCGCGAACGTCAAAGCTACTCCGCCGCTTTGGACTGGGACATCAGCACCAACCACAAACTCACTTTCAAAGGTATCTTCAATAACCGCAACGACTGGGAAAACCGTTACCGCACTAACCTGAAAGACCTTGAACCGGACGGCAGCGCCACCGTACGCATACAAACCAAAGCCGGAACGCCCGACAACCGTAATGCCCGTCTGGAACGCCAGCGCACGATGGATTTTTCACTTGGCGGTGAACATCTCTTCGGACTTCTTTCCATGGACTGGCATGCAAGTTATGCCAAAGCCAGCGAAGAGCGTCCCAACGAGCGCTACATCGACTTCCAACTCAAGAAACAGAAATTCGATATAGATCTGAGCAACGAACGCCAGCCTTTCGCATCTCCCAAAGACGGTTCTACAATGACCTTGAATGACGAATTCAGCCTGAAAGAACTGACCGAGCAACAGGAAGACATCAAAGAGCAGGACTTGAAATTCTCCGCCAACTTCAAACTCCCGTTCAAGAATGGCAACAAACTGAAATTCGGCGCAAAGGTAGTTCGTAAAACCAAAGATAAAGCTGTGGACTTCTACGAATATTCTCCGCTGGACGAAGATGCTTTTATGGAAAACAGCCTTAAAAATACTGTTGACCAATCCAACAAGCACTTTATGCCCAATAACAAATACCAGACAGGAATCTATGCCAGCAAGGAATACACCGGAGCATTAGACCTTAATAACCCTGCATTGTTCGAGAAAGAACAAGTACAGGAAGAACTGGCAGGTAACTTTGAGGCACGCGAAACGGTCAGCTCCGGCTATGTCCGCTTTGACTCAAAAATCACAGACCGCATAGAGCTGATGTCCGGCTTGCGTATCGAGAACACCAATCTGGCTTATACCGGACGTACATACGATCAGACGAAGACATCACCGGCAAGACCGAACGTCAGCGCAACAGCTACATTAATTTCCTGCCTTCGCTGCTGGTAAAGTGGAATGTAAACGATGACTTCAAGGTACGCGGTTCATTTACCCAAACACTGTCACGTCCCAAGTACTCGGCTCTTGTACCGAGCGTAAACATCAAGCGCTCCGATAATGAAATCACCATCGGTAATCCGGAATTGAAACCGACCACATCCTACAACTTCGACTTGAGCGCCGACTATTATTTCCGCAGCATCGGTCTGGTCAGTGCTGGTATCTTCTACAAGAAAATCGATGATTTCATCGTAGACCAAGTCAGCACCAACTACGAATATCAGGGTAATGTATATACTCGATTCACACAGCCCAAGAATGCGGGCAACGCAACCTGCTCGGAGTAGAACTCTCTTACCAACGCGACTTCGGATTCATCGCCCCTGCCTTGAAGTGCATCGGCTTTTACGGAACTTACACCTATACGCACTCCCGCGTAGAAGACTTCAACTTCGAAGGGCGCGAAAACGAAGAAGCCTCAGTATGCCGGGTTCACCGGCACACACCGCCAATGCTTCGCTCTATTTCGAGAAAGCCGGACTGAACATCCGCGTAAGCTATAATTTCGCTTCCGACTTTATCGATGAAATGGGTGAAAGCACTTTCTACGACCGTTACTACGACAAAGTGAACTACATGGACGCCAATGCAAGCTATACGTTCGGAAAGAAAATAAAGACTACATTCTATGCCGAAGCCAATAACCTGCTGAACCAGCCTCTCCGCTACTATCAGGGAACGAAAGACCGTACCATGCAAGCCGAATACTACGGTGTAAAGGTGAATGCCGGAGTGAAGATTAATTTTTAAACACATCACCACAGAGAGACAGAGCATTTTCTTTTGTAACACACTAAATGAAAAAACAATGCAACTGTATACCCTCTGCAGTGAATAAATAACATCCAAACAATGAAGAAAATATTCTTTTTACTATTCGTCGCCCTGCTGGGCAACTGGGCAAGTGCCCAAATTACCGATTATTCCGTATTCGACAAAAAGTTCAACTTCTATGTAGCCAATGACCTGGGACGCAACGGCTATTATGACCAGAAGCCCATTGCCGAACTGATGGGAGTATGGCGGAAAACGGCACAGATCCGGAGTTTGTACTCGCTACGGGTGATGTGCACCACTTTGAAGGCGTACGTTCCGTCAACGACCCGTTGTGGATGACTAATTACGAACTGATTTACAGCCATCCCGACTGATGATAGACTGGTTTCCTTTGCTGGGTAATCATGAATACCGCGGCAACACGCAAGCCGTACTGGATTATTCGAATATCAGCCGCCGCTGGACAATGCCCGCACGTTACTATACCAAAGTTTTTGAAGACAAAGGCATGACTATCCGGGTAGTTTGGGTAGATACCGCTCCGATGATAGACAAATACCGTAATGAGAAAGAGACTTATCCCGATGCTTGCCAACAAGATTACAAACAACAACTCGCATGGATTGATTCTGTCCTGACCGCCGCTAAAGAAGACTGGGTAATCGTGGCCGGACACCACCCCATTTATGCCGAAACACCGAAAGACGGAAGCGAACGCCGGGATATGCAGTCGCGGCTCGACCCTATACTCCGCAGGCACAACGTAGACATGTATATCTGCGGACATATCCATAACTTCCAGCATGTGCGCGTACCGGGCAGTAATATAGATTATATCACCAACACCTCAGGTTCGCTCAGCCGCAAAGTCAACCCTATTGAAGGTACCGTTTTTTGCAGTCCCGAACCGGGCTTTTCCATAGTATCTGCCGATAAAAAAACACTGGAACTGCGCATGATTGACAAACAAGGCAATGTACTGCACACTGTTACACGCAGCAAATAACCCGTTTTTTAAGTCAATAGGAAAATCCTGATTATACGAAGTTGTATCGGAAAGAACCAAACCATCATTCCGATACGACTTCTTTCAATTATTTCTTTTTCCGTAGCACCATCCTTCGGAGCCGTACTTACATTTACGTCACGCGTAACCATATAATGTGGAGATATAATTTCCGCCCCGGTTTCGGAACAATTCTCCGCATTTACAAGCGCAAACGGACTTCCTCTTGGCTCGTTTAATCAGAATTTTGCATTATCTTTGCGCGCAAAATAATATACTTCATGAACATTCTATTACTTATAGGAGGACTTCTCCTCATCCTGTTAGGTGCAAACGGACTGACAGACGGAGCAGCATCCGTTGCCAAACGCTTCCGCATACCCAATATCGTTATCGGACTGACAATCGTTGCTTTCGGAACATCAGCTCCGGAGTTGACGGTCAGCGTATCTTCCGCCCTGAAAGGAAGCGCCGATATTGCCATCGGCAACGTGGTGGGCAGCAATATCTTCAACACACTGATGATTGTGGGCTGCACCGCACTGTTCGCCCCAATTGCCGTAACCCGGAACACATTACAAAAGGAAATACCTCTGTGCATCCTGTCTTCCATTGCTTTACTGGTTTGTGCCAACGACATATTCCTGAACGGAGACAAGGCTAATACTCTCAGTATCACAGACGGCTTGCTTTTGCTCTGCTTCTTCGCTATCTTCCTGAGTTATACTTTTGCCATCGCCTCACACAGTCCCGAAGAAACAGCCGGCAGTGAGGAAACTATCAGGCAACTGCCACTTTGGAAGTCTGTCCTCTACATTCTGGGCGGGCTTGGAGCACTTATTGCCGGCGGCAGTTTCTTTGTTGACGGTGCAAGCGGCATTGCACGCAGCCTGGGAGTAAGCGAATCTGTTATCGGACTGACGCTGGTGGCAGGCGGAACATCCCTGCCCGAACTTGCCACATCCATTGTAGCCGCCTTGAAGAAAAATCCGGAAATAGCCATTGGAACGTAGTAGGCAGCAATCTGTTCAACGTGTTCTTTGTACTGGGATGCAGTGCATCCATCACTCCGTTACACCTGACCGGAATCACTAATCTGGACTTGTGGGTACTGGCAGGTTCCGGAATCCTGCTTTGGTTCTTCGGGCTGTTCTTTGCCAAGCGTACCATCACCCGCATTGAGGGAAGCATCATGGTGCTTTGCTACGTTGCATATACGACATTCCTCATTTATAACCTGTAAGACACCCGTTTTTAAAGATTTTCATGTATCTTTGCCGGCTCATAACAACATACAACTATGGCAATTACAATTAAAAGTCTCTACGAAAAAGGAATTGAAGCAGTTTATCCGCTTCAACTACAAACTATACAAAAACAATCCGTATTCGGTACCCGATCTCTACGATGATATGCTCAATACCTTCAACAAGAAGAAAAATGCCGCTTTCGAATTTTGCGAAGCCGATTATTTTCTTGCTTACAAGGATGATAAAATCGTAGGACGCGTAGCCGCCATCATCAACCATAAAGCCAACCAAACCTGGAACAAGAAAGAGGTGCGCTTCGGCTGGATTGACTTTATCGACGACCCCGAAGTATCGGAGGCCCTTATACATACCGTTGAAGAATGGGGCAAGGAACGGGGCATGACCCATATACAAGGCCCGTTAGGCTTCACCGATTTCGATGCGGAAGGTATGCTTATCGAAGGCTACGACCAGCTTAGCACAATGGCAACCACCTATAACTACCCTTACTACCCGCAACACATGGAACGCATGGGCTTTGAGAAAGATGCCGACTGGTAGAATACAAGATTTATATCCCGGATGCCATACCCGACAAGCATAAGCGTATTTCGAACCTAATCCAACGTAAATACAATCTCAAAATCAAGAAATATTCATCTGCCAAGAAGATTGCCCGCGACTACGGACAAGCCATTTTCGAGCTGATGAACGAAGCATACAGCCCGTTGTACGGTTACTCTGCCCTGTCACAGCGCCAGATTAACCAATACGTAAAGATGTATCTGCCCATTCTGGACCTGCGCATGGTGACGCTGGTTACAGATGCCGAAGACAAACTGGTAGCCGTAGGCATCTCCATGCCTTCCTTGTCAGAGGCTTTGCAAAAATCTCATGGCCGTTTGCTGCCTTTCGGTTGGTATCACCTGCTGAAAGCCTTGTTTATGAAACGCCGTGCCAAGATGCTGGATCTGTTACTGGTAGCCGTGAAACCCGAATATCAGAACAAGGGCGTAAACGCCTTGCTATTCTCCGACCTAATCCCCGTTTATCAGAAACTGGGGTTTGTCTTTGCGGAAAGCAACCCCGAATTGGAACAAAACGGCAAGGTACAGGCACAATGGGAATATTTCAAGACCGAACAGCATAAGCGTAGAAGAGCATTTACCAAGCAATCTAAAAACACGTAGTTCATCAGCATACAAAAGACCCGCATTTTGCCGGCACTACATCACCTTACCTCCCTTTCCGTCTAAGAGTTTGCAATTGTGCCGCAAATATAATGGTCTTACACACCATTTCCCCATTGATAAACATCCGTTTTCCCCATTATAAATATACCAATCTATCAAGGATAACTTGCTTTTGCCTATACCTTTTCTTCGTTTTCCAACTGCGGGATGTCCGGTTTGCATATGCGGGATGAAGAGCCCGCAATTGGCAACCGTGGAGCCCGCAGTTGGAAAACGAGGTTTTTCCTATAGCCTAACAACCTTTTCAACCATACTTTTTCCTATTAAATACCAGTAAACTGAAAAAAGTTTCAGGGCATATATTTGTTTACATAGGGTGTTTTATATTGATTTTCTTATTAACTTTGCGAAATATCAGTGCTTACAATACAAGATGTTTTCTATGGAAGATAATAATATGATGTTGCCGTTGGAAGGTTCTGCCGGTTATGAGGAAAAGACAACCGGTACAAATACCGGCAGCAGTGAGGTTGAATACAATGAAGATAACATTCGCCATTTGGACGACATGGAGCATATCCGTGTCCGTTCGGGCATGTACATAGGCCGTCTTGGCGACGGTTCGCAAAATGATGACGGTATCTATGTATTGCTGAAAGAGGTAATGGACAACAGTATCGATGAATTCAAGATGGGTGCCGGCAAACGAATCGAAGTCAACATAGAAGAAAATCTCCGCGTAAGCGTACGCGACTACGGACGAGGCATTCCGCAAGGAAAGCTGGTAGAGGCAGTCAGCAAACTGAATACCGGCGGTAAATACGACAGCAAGGCATTCAAAAAAGAGCGTTGGTCTGAACGGTGTCGGCATCAAGGCAGTCAACGCACTCAGCAGCCGTTTCGAGGTACGCAGTTACCGCGACGGCAAAGTACGCACGGCTATTTTCGAGAAAGGCGTACTGCAAAGCGACCTGACAGAGGACAGTACGGAAGAAAACGGTACGTATATCTTCTTTGAACCCGATAACACCCTCTTTACCAATTACTCCTTCCAGAACCAGTTTGTAGAGACACTGCTACGCAACTATACTTATCTCAATACGGGGCTGACTTTCATCTACAACGGGCAACGGATTATCTCCCGCCACGGTCTGGAAGACCTTCTGAAAGACAACATGACCAGCGAGGGGCTTTATGACATCGTCACCTGAAAGGGGAAGACATCGAAATAGCCTTTACGCATACCAACCAGTATGGAGAGGAATATTATTCTTTCGTAAACGGACAGCACACCACACAGGGCGGTACGCACCAGACTGCCTTAAAGGAACATATTGCCCGCACCATCAAGGAGTTCTATAACAAGAACCAGGATTATGCCGACATCCGCAACGGACTGGTAGCCGCCATTGCCATTGATGTGGAAGAACCGATGTTCGAAGTCAGACCAAGACCAAGTTAGGCTCTAACAATATGTGGCCCGAAGGCCCTACCGTGAACAAATATGTAGGCGACTTCATCAAGACGGAAGTGGACAACTACCTGCACAAGAATCCGTTAGTGTCCGAAGTCATGCTGCAAAAGATACAGGACTCCGAGAAAGAGCGCAAGGCTATTGCCGGGGTTACCAAGCTGGCCCGCGAACGGGCTAAAAAGGCTAATTTGCATAACCGCAAGTTACGCGATTGCCGCTTCCACCTGAGCGACGGTAAAGGCAAGGACCAGGAAGCGGAATCGTGTATCTTCATTACCGAGGGTGATTCCGCCAGCGGCTCCATCACCAAGAGCCGCGATGTAAACACGCAAGCAGTATTCAGCCTACGCGGTAAGCCCCTCAATTCCTACGGCCTGACAAAGAAAGTAGTCTATGAAAATGAAGAGTTTAATTTACTTCAGGCGGCGCTGAACATCGAAGACGGTATCGAAGGGCTCCGCTATAACAAAGTGATTGTTGCCACCGATGCCGATGTGGACGGCATGCACATCCGTCTGCTTATCATCACGTTCTTCCTGCAGTTCTTCCCCGATCTGATAAAGAAAGGGCATGTATACATCTTGCAGACTCCCTTGTTCCGTGTGCGCAACAAGAAGAAAACAAGCTATTGCTACACAGAGGACGAACGGGTGAAGGCAATTGAGGAATTAGGTCCGAATCCGGAAATCACCCGGTTCAAGGGTCTGGGAGAGATTTCACCGGATGAATTCAGACATTTCATCGGCAAAGACATGCGTCTGGAACAGGTATCCTTACGCAAAACAGACTTAGTAAAAGAGTTATTGGAGTTCTACATGGGTAAAAACACCATGGAACGGCAAAACTTTATCATCGATAATCTGGTTATAGAAGAAGATTTAGCATCATGAGAAGAGCAATCTTTCCGGGCACATTCGACCCGTTCACTATCGGCCATGCTTCGGTAGTGCGCCGTGCGCTGACTTTCATTGACGAAATCGTCATAGGAATAGGTATCAACGAGAATAAGAATACGCATTTCCCTATTGAAAAGCGCGAAAAGATGATACGGGATTACTACCGGGACGAGCCGCGCATCAAGGTACAGTCATACGACTGTCTGACCATTGACTTCGCCAAAGAAGTGGATGCCAGTCTGATTATACGCGGCATACGCACGGTAAAGGATTTCGAGTACGAGGAAACGATTGCCGATATAAACCGCAAGCTGACAGGAATTGAAACCATTCTGCTCTTTACGGAACCGGAACTGACCTGCGTAAGTTCCACTACCGTACGCGAACTGCTGCAATTCGGAAAGGATATAAGCATGTTCTTCCGGAAGGAATGGAAATGAGTGATGAGATGAAATGATTGGTAGTTAGTGACAAGAATAATGAAGAAGATTTTTGCTATTATAGTATGTATATGTGCCGTAACGGCACAGGCTCAGAAAATGGGCAATGAAGCCTCCGCAAGTTGCAAATGGCAGAGTTTGCCATAGCCAACCTCTACGTGGACTCCGTGGATGAGAACAGACTGGTGGAAGAGGCCATTATCAAGATGCTGGCGCAGCTTGATCCGCACTCTACCTACAACAATGCCGAAGAAGTAAAGAAAATGAACGAACCCCTGCAAGGCAACTTCGAAGGTATCGGCGTACAGTTCCAAATGATAGAAGATACGCTGCTTGTAGTACAGCCCGTCAGCAACGGTCCCTCGGAGAAAGTAGGCATTCTTGCCGGCGACCGCATCATAGCCGTTAACGACTCCGCCATTGCCGGAGTTAAAATGAGCACGGAAGACATCATGAGCGGTTACGCGGAGAGAAAGCTCGGAAGTCAAACTGACAATCGTGCGCCGCGGAGTGAATGACCCTTATTCTTCACTGTAAAACGGGATAAAATACCTATTCTCAGTCTGGATGCCGCATATATGATACAGCCCCGGACAGGTTATATCCGCATCAATCGCTTTGGGGCAACCACTGCCGAAGAGTTTCTTAAAGCATTAAAGGAGTTGCAGAAAAAAGGAATGAAAGACCTGATACTCGACCTGCAAGGAAATGGCGGTGGCTATCTGAACGCCGCTATCGACCTCGCCAATGAATTCCTGCAACAAAAGGACCTCATTGTTTATACGGAAGGCAGAGCCGCACGCCGCAGTAATTTCCATGCCAAAGGAAACGGAAAGTTTAAAGACGGCCGTCTCGTCGTTCTGGTGGATGAATATTCCGCATCCGCCAGTGAAATCGTAACCGGAGCCATTCAGGATTGGGACAGAGGTGTAGTCGTAGGCCGGCGCACTTTCGGCAAAGGATTGGTGCAACGCCCTATCGACCTGCCGGACGGCTCTATGATACGCCTGACCATTGCCCGCTACTATACTCCTTCCGGCCGTTGCATACAAAAGCCTTATGACAAGACCGCCAACCCGGACGGCACGCTTAGCGGGGAAAATAATCTGGAAAAATATAACCAGGAATTGATAGACCGCTTTAATCATGGCGAATTAATGCATGCCGACAGCATACATTTCCCCGATTCCCTGAAGTACCAGACAAAAAATTAGCGCGCACCGTTTATGGCGGTGGCGGTATCATGCCCGACTTCTTCGTGCCGATAGATACCACCCAATACACAGATTATCACCGGAATATCGTTGCTAAAGGTGTCGTTATCAAGACAACTATGAAATTTATAGAAAGCCATCGGAAAGAGTTGCAAAGCAAATATAAGAAATTCGAAACGTTCAACGATAAGTTCGAAATCAGCGATGAGATATTAGCAAACATGCAGACTCTTGCGGAACAAGAAAAGATTAAGTTCGACGAGAAGCAATACCAGAAGTCCCTGCCGCTCATCAAAACGCAACTAAAAGCGTTGATAGCCCGCGACCTGTGGGATATGAATGAATACTTCCAGATAATGAATACTACGGACAGCAGCGTACTACAAGCCTGAAGTTCTAAATGAAGGAGCGTATGAAAAAGTGGTAAGGTTATAACCTTATCACTTTCCAAACAACCAGCGGTTCAGCCAGCGGTTACATAGATATTCACAATCGCACAGCCTGCACCGATAGCCGCACCTGCCAGTACATCCGAGGGATAATGTACACCCTCATTCATACGGGACACTCCGACGGAACAAGCCCACAAGGCAGAAGGGGCTATTACGTACCACTTAGGATATTTTATGCACAGAGAAGTGGCAAGTGCGAAAGCCGATGCGGTATGCCCGGAGGGAAATGAAGGACTGCTCTCATGGCTATACGGATGTACCCTATCCGGATAGCGTTCATACGGACGTTCGCGGTCGACAAGATATTTCATACCATACGCCACCACAAAAGCACCCGCCACACTTGTTCCGACATATACGGCATCCTTCAACAAGTCCTTGTCCTTTTTAGCCCATGCCGTCAAAGCCATAGCTACCGGGACACCAATGGCACATAAGGCTCCGAACGGGAAATAAATTTATTGTAATTACGGACAAATTTATTATCCCAGCCATTAACCCGATGTAAGGTATTAATATCCCAATTCTGTGCAAAGAGATTTGATACAACAAAGGAAATAAAAA
>ENA-OUNI01000447-OUNI01000447.1-human-gut-metagenome-genome-assembly--contig:-NODE-447-length-19120-cov-2.941979_pt1 | contig 19120 bp, 26 predicted proteins | sample MGYA00242499_ERZ504580 | MGnify/ENA primary metagenome ERZ504580 (study PRJEB26092, sample SAMD00036315) | human gut metagenome | host: Homo sapiens | study: EMG produced TPA metagenomics assembly of... | reverse complement strand
ACCAGATGGAAGGCTTCCTCGAGGCCTACCTGCTGACCGGCCGTCACGGCATCTGGAGCTCCTACGAGTCTTCGTGCACGTGATCGACTCCATGCTGAACCAGCACGCCAAGTGGCTCGAGGCTACCGTCCGCGAGATTCCGTGGCGCAAGCCGATCTCCTCCATGAACCTGCTCGTCTCCTCCCACGTGTGGCGTCAGGATCACAACGGCTTCTCCCACCAGGATCCGGGTGTCACCTCCGTCCTGCTGAACAAGTGCTTCAACAACGATCACGTGATCGGCATCTACTTCCCGGTGGATTCCAACATGCTGCTCGCTGTGGCTGAGAAGTGCTACAAGTCCACCAACATGATCAACGCGATCATTGCTGGTAAGCAGCCGGCCGCTACCTGGCTGACCCTGGACGAAGCTCGCGCTGAGCTCGAGAAGGGCGCTGCCGAGTGGGAGTGGGCTTCCACCGCCAAGTCCAACGACGAAGCCAGATCGTGCTCGCCTCCGCTGGCGACGTTCCGGCTCAGGAGATCATGGCTGCTGCCGACAAGCTCAACGAGCTCGGCATCAAGTTCAAGGTCGTCAACGTTGTGGATCTGGTCAAGCTGCAGTCCACCAAGGAGAACGATCAGGCTATCTCCGACGCTGACTTCGCTGACCTGTTCACCGAAGACAAGCCGGTCCTGTTCGCTTACCACTCCTACGCTCGCGACGTGCGTGGTCTGATCTACGATCGCCCGAACCACGACAACTTCAACGTCCACGGCTACGAGGAGCAGGGCTCCACCACCACCCCGTACGACATGGTTCGCGTGAACAACATCGACCGCTACGAGCTCGTTGCCGAAGCTCTGCGCATGATCGATGCTGACAAGTACGCCGACAAGATCAACGAGCTCGAAGCCTTCCGTCAGGAAGCCTTCCAGTTCGCAGTCGACAACGGCTACGATCACCCGGATTACACCGATTGGGTCTACTCCGGCGTCAACACCACCAAGCAGGGTGCTGTCTCCGCTACCGCCGCAACCGCTGGCGATAACGAGTGAGTCTAGCCTCTATAGGCTGATCGCTTGAAGAAAACCCCAGAGGATTCGTCCTCTGGGGTTTTCTGTTTACTCTTCACCGTCTGTTCGCAACACCGTTTCATGAGATGCGTGTCTGTTACCGTTCACGCATTACAATGGCACATGGTGCGAAACAGCGCAGTCACACACCTTAAAAACAACGAATAGGAGCAGACATCGTGAGTCTAACCAGCGTCACCATTATCAGCCTGAAGCAGCAAACGGCCGCAACGTCGTGGCCCTTGGCGTCACCAAGCATTCGCAGCTGCCAAGAAGACGGCCGTGTTCCGTCCGGCGGTTTGCCGCAAGGAAACCTTCACCGACGTTCTTCTTGAAGCAAGCAACTCGGGGCTGAGCCGTGAACAATCCGTCGGTGTTTGCCCGAAGCGTGCACGCACCGACAAGGAAGGCTCCAGGGCCGATATCGTGGCCGCCTACACGGAAGCCATCGAAACCGCCCAGCCCGAAGCCGTGGTTGTTGTCGGAACGGACAAATCCGCCATCAACGACCCGTCTATCTTTGCGTTCAATGCTGACGTAGCCGCTGATCTCAAGTCCGTCGTGCTTCTTGCCGTATGCACCATCAACCGCACTCCGGAACAGGTCCTGGGCACTGTCGAGGCGTCGAAGACCATCATCGAGAATGCAGGCAGCAAGGTCGCCGGCGTGTTCATCACCGGATGCAAAGACGAACAGGTGGAACCTCTCAAGGAGGAGTTCGCAGCTTACGAGGTGCCGGTGTGGACGTTACCCGCCGTTGATTTTGACGAGGAAGACGCCGTGACCAAAGCCACGGAGGCATTCGAGGCGAATGTCAACGCCGAAGAGCTTATCTCCGCTGTTGAGGCTCCATTCGAGGCGCCGACCACGCCATACGCATTCCAGTACAGTCTGCTGGGCAAGGCCAAGGCAGACAAGAGAACCATCGTGCTTCCGGAAGGAACCGAAGACCGCATCATCAAAGCGGCCGACTATCTGCTTGAGCGTGATATCGTCGATCTGATCATCGTCGGAGACAGGGAAGGCATTCTCGCCCGCGGCGAGGAGCTTGGACTCAAATTCCTTGAAAAGGCGCAGTTCCAGGCCAAGGACGACGAGGAAGTGCTCGCTCCGATGGTCGCCAAGCTGTGCGAGCTGCGCGCCAAGAAGGGCATGACCGAGGAACAGGCTCGCAAGCAGCTCGCCGACGACAGCTACTTCGGTACCATGCTTGTGGTGCTCGGCAAGGCTGACGGTCTGGTTTCCGGATCCATCAACTCCACGGCCAACACCGTACGCCCGGCCCTGCAGGTCATTAAGACCAAGCCGGGATCCTCCCTCGTGTCCGGTGCGTTTCTCATGTGCTTCAAGGACCATGTCGCAGTGTTCTCCGATTGCGCCATCAACCTGAACCCGTCCGCTGAGCAGCTTGCGGAAATCGCCATCCAGTCCGCCGAAACGGCAAAGGCGTTCGGCCTCGATCCGAAGGTCGGCATGCTGTCGTATTCCACGCTGGGATCCGGCAAGGGACCGGACGTCGACCTCGTGGAGGAAGCAACCGCACTCGTGAAGGAGAAGGCTCCGGACCTCGCGGTCGTCGGTTCCATCCAGTTCGACGCGGCTTGGTCGCCGACCGTTGCAGCCACCAAGGCCAAGGGCAACGATGTGGCTGGCCATGTCAATGTGTTCGTGTTCCCGGATCTGTGCGCGGGCAACATCGGGTACAAGGCCGTCCAGCGTTCCTCCGGCGCAGTGGCCGTCGGTCCGGTGCTGCAGGGACTGAACCGACCGGTCAACGACCTGAGCCGAGGCGCAACCGTGCAGGACATCATCAACACGGTTGCCCTGACCGCCATCGAAGCCCAGTAAAACGCTATTTTGTAGCAAGCAAAGAGTAATCTAAAGTTTGGAAAGTCGCGCAAGCGGCACATCGATTAACACATGGAGGATGCCCACAATGGCGAAAACCGTCCTTGTCATCAATTCCGGTTCCAGCTCTATCAAGTATCAGCTGGTTGATCTTGAAACCGGTGAAGGTATTGCTTCCGGCCTGGTCGAGAAGATCGGCGAGCCGGTTGACGGCCACTACAAGCACGAGTTCAACGGCGAGAAGCATGAGCTGGAAGAGCCGATCCACGACCACGAGCAGGGTCTGAAGCGTGTGCTCGGCTTCTTCAACGAGTTCGGTCCGAAGCTGGACGAGGCCGGCATCGTGGCTGTTGGTCACCGCGTGGTGCAGGGTGGTTCCATCTTCCCGAACCCGGCTCTGGTCACCGACAAGACCATCAACCAGGTCAAGGACCTCGCCGTGCTCGCGCCGCTGCACAACGGTCCGGAAGCCAAGGGTGCTGAAGTCATGCGCGCGCTCCTGCCGGACGTCCCGCAGATCTTCGTGTTCGATTCCTCCTTCTTCTTCCAGCTGCCGAAGGCCGCAAGCACCTACGCGCTGAACAAGGAAATCGCCGACCAGTACCACATCCGCCGTTACGGCGCCCACGGCACCTCCCACGAGTTCATCTCCTCCGTGGTGCCGAGCGTCATCGGTAAGCCGGCTGAAGGCTCAAGCAGATCGTGCTGCATATCGGCAACGGCGCTTCCGCCTCCGCCGAAGTTTCCGGCAAGCCGGTCGAGACCTCCATGGGCCTGACTCCGCTCGAAGGCTCATGATGGGTGGCCGTACCGGCGATATCGATCCGGCCGTCGTCTTCCACCTGATCCGCAACGCCCACATGAACGTGGACGAGCTCGACGCTCTGTTCAACAAGCGTTCCGGCATGATGGGCATGACCGGCTTCGGCGACCTCCGTGAGGTTCACCGTCTGGTCGCCGAAGGCAACGAGGACGCCAAGCTGGCTCTCGACGTCTACGTACACCGCATCGTCGGCTACATCGGCAACTACACCGCTCAGATGGGCGGCGTAGACGTGATCACCTTCACCGCAGCGTCGGCGAGAACGATGACGTGGTCCGCAAGATGGTGTGCGACAAGCTCGCCCCGTTCGGCGTCAAGCTGGACGAAGAGAAGAACGCCACCCGTTCCAAGGAACCGCGCATCATCTCCACCCCGGATTCCAAGATCACCATCTGCGTCATTCCGACCAACGAGGAGCTGGCAATCGCCCGCAAGTCCGCGGCAATCGCAGAAGCAGGCGAAGACACTTACGGCAACGTCTTCTCCAAGTGAGCGAGGAGATCCCGCAGTCAAATGATTGACGGGACCGTATGAAGAGGACCATACGTTCCATTGGAATCAAATCCAATGCCAATGGGACGTACGGTCCTTTCTTTTTCGAATAATCCTTATGTTTCACCGCTTTTAAGGTTTCGATCGCCGAACGTTTCCAATCGTCCCAGACAACACCTTTCCATATCTGTTCATGATCGCATAATGGGGGAGGGGCTGGTAGTACGATACGAAACGTTGTGCCTAACGCGCATACGTCGCATGTTGAGAGAAGCGGTTGATTGTTGTGGTAAGACGTCGTTTTGTCGGTCTGAATGGCCTCAAGGGCATCGCCTTGATCGCGATAGTGTTGTATCACTGCGACCAGGGCACTCTGCGGGGCGGATTCCTAGGTGTTGACATATTCTTCACCATTTCAGGTTTTCTGATTTTCTCGTCGTTGCTGAATCATATTGATTCCGGCAAGGGAATAGGTTTCAAGGAATATTACCTCAAGCGTCTGCGCAGAATATACCCGGCGTTGATTCTGATGATTCCCGTCACCGTATCGTTGGCATGGTTCATCAACCAAGACATGTTGGTGGACATTAACAACCAGATAGTGACGGCTATGCTGGGTTGTTACAACTGGTATGCCATCGGCAGTGGCGCCAGCTATTTCTCGCAGATGAATCCAGACATGTTCCGTCATCTGTGGTTCATGTCGGTGCTGATGCAGTTCTATCTGTTGGCTCCTTTGCTGATCTACCTGCTTCGAAAAATTCTGGTACGTTGGGTGCCGGTGGCGGTACTTGCCGGACTTGCCGTGTGCAGTGCGCTTTCCATGGGATTGCAGTATCACCCGGGAACCGATCCAACCAGAGTGTATTTCGGTTCGGACACACATGCCATGGGACTTTGGCTAGGTGCCATGCTGGCATGGCTGCTGATGATCATACGGCGTGGCAACGGTCGTCCGGAAGAAACGGCGATCATGGAACGCGCTCGTCTGGTCTGGAGCAAGATCGGCCCTGCGGCGGCTTCTGTGGCATTACTGATTCTGTTATGGATGATGCAGCACGTTGAGCAGGTCCTGCTGCCTTCTATGGAGGGATTTTCGCGGCTTCGCTACTTTCAGTGGTTCTGGTCGCCGGTTCCATTCCTTTCGGATCTTGGATGCAGGATCTGCTGGTGTTCAAACCATTTGATGTGGCCGGCCGATATTCATACGGCATTTACCTGTGGCATTGGCCTTTATGGTTGTTCACCAAGCGATGTTCCCCCAGTGGGGTGCTCGGCATCTGGGATGGATGCTGCTAATCACACTCGCTCTTACCGCATGTTGTACCGCCATGTCGTGGAAGTTGGTAGAACAGCCCGTCGCCCGTGGCGGATTTATCGCATGATTCGCCCGCTGCCAGAAAACGGAATGTGGGATGTAACCAGATGCTGGATTACGATCGCCGTGGTATTGAGTACATGCTTGATGTCCGGATACGCGGTAGCCAACGCACCAAAGCAGACCAGTGTGGAACGCGCGTTGGAAGAGAATGCGAAAATGCTGAAAGAGCAGCAGGGCATGCACCTCGACTTCGATAGGAAGCATCCGCCAGCGCCCAAGAAACCCGCATACACCATGCCTGACGGGCAGCAGATGGTCGCATTCGGTGACTCGGTGATGCTTGCCTCCAGTAAAGGTTTGCAATCCGTTTTTCCCGGAATCACTGTTGATGCGGAAACCTCACGTTCGATGACCAAGGCATTGGGACTTATAGACCAAGCCAAAAGCCAGCCGGAAGGATTGCGCCAATGGGTGCTGGTCGGCTTGGCTACGAATTCAGCGGTGACCGATGGCCAACTCAATGACATACTGAACGACATTGGACCGGATCATGTGCTTGCGCTGATTAATGCGCATGCCCCCGTGTCTTGGGTCCCCGGAACGAACGACGCGTTGAGCAACTTCGCGGCCGCCCATTCCGACAACGTTGTTCTCGTTGACTGGGACGCTACGATTTCGGCGCATCCTGATGAGCTTGCCGGAGATGGTATTCACCCTGGCATGTCCAATACGCTGTACGCCCAGGCTGTCAAGGATGCGATTGCGAACTGGATCAAGCAAGGGCACTGAAACATCCTTCTTGCGAATCGCGGCAAAGCAGTTTTGCGATGAATATGAGGAATCCCCCTGACTCGTTTGAGCAGGGGGATTCCTCATAACCTTTTAGGATCTGAACGGACTCAGTCTTCCTGATGCTGCGGAGCCGACAGAAAATGCTCTTCACTCGGCAGCAGAGCATTCAACAGCACGGCCACAACGAACGCCACGGCGATGCAATTGGATGCGAAGATGGACTGGAACAGCGGCGGGAAGTTGACGAAAATGTCGCCGACCTGCGTGAAACCGATACCGATGGTGAGACTCAACGCCGCAATGGTGATGTTGCGCTGCGTATAGCCGGCCTCGGAAATCATCTGGAAGCCAGACAGGATGATGTTACCGAACATCATGATGGTGCAGCCACCAAGCACGGCCTGCGGCAGGGAATTGAACACTTCCGCCACGGCAGGCACGAAGCTGGCTATCACCAGAATCAGACCACCGGAAAGAATCACCTTACGGTTGACGACCTTGGTCATGGCGACCAAGCCGATATTCTGTGCGAACGACGTCAACGGCAAGCAGCCGAACAGGCCGGAGACGGAGGAGATGAGACCGTCGCCTGCAATGGCGCCCGCAGTCTCCTTATCGGTAGGCTGACGGTCGAGACCAACCTTGGTGAGCGCAGCGGTATCACCCAGCACCTCAACGGAAGACACGACATACAGCAGGGCGAAGGAGATGATCGCGCCCGGATCGAATTCAAGCTGGAACGGCATGAAATGCGGCACGGACACAACCTGCAGATTCGCGAAACCAGAGAAATCGACCTTGCCCATGAAAATCGCGACAACATAGCCGACAACCAAGCCGAACAGCACGGAAAGCTGCTTGGCAGTACCCTTCATCAGCAGCTGGAACGCCAAGCAGGCGACCAGCGAAATCAGACCGAGCGTGAGATTCTGCCAGCTTCCGAAATCCTCAGCGCCGGAACCGCCGCCGAAACTGGTGGCACCAACGGAAAGCAGTGAGAAACCAATCGACGTAACCACAATCGCGGATACGATCGGCGGCACGAAGCGACGCCAATACTTGGCCGTCAAACCAAGCGCAACCTCCAACAGGCCACCAAGCACAACCGCGCCGGCGACCGCGCCGTAGCCTTGGTTCTGGGCGATCGACATGGCAGCAGCTACATAGGTGAAGGAAATGCCAGTGACCATCGGCAGGCGGGAGCCGATCAGCCACACGCCATACAGCTGAAGGCAGGTGCCCAGACCTGCCACCAGCAGACCGGCTGAATAATCGTGGCAGACTGCTCGGCACTCATGTTGGCGGCGGAAGCACCAAGAAAATCGGAGCCAGATTGGCCACGAACATCGCCATGACATGCTGCAGGCCGAACGGGATGCCCTTCCAGAACGAAACAGGCGCGTCCAGGCTGCTAAGCGCTTCAAAGGAAACGCCCTTCTTCTCGTTCGTGTTGTCTTTCTTCTTCTCTTCTCTCACAATGAATCCTCTCTTATTCATGCTGCGATGAGTAACAGGTTGTAATGGTTTCTGATGCGCGCCCGTGAGATGCGACGATCAGGAGCGGAATTCGATGGTACCGGTTTCCGGATCCATCGACTCCACGATTGCCAGGGAATCAACGTCGTATCCCGCTGCGCGCAGCTCATCGCCGCCGCCTTGGAAACCCTTCTCCACCGCGATGCCGATGCCCTCGACCGTCGCTCCGGCATCATGGCACAGATTGATCAGGCCCTTCAGAGCCTTGCCGTTGGCCAGGAAGTCATCAAGCAACAGCACATGGTCGCCCTCGTTGAGATACCTCTTGGACACGATGACGGGGAATTCCTTCTGCTTGGTGAAGGAGTAGACGGTGGTGGTGTACTGGTCGCCATCGAGATTGATGGACTGCGCCTTCTTGGCGAACACCACAGGCGCATTGCCGAAATGACGCGCGGCAACACAGGCGATACCAATGCCGGAAGCTTCAATGGTCAGGATCTTGTTGATGGTTTTACCGGCAAAATGTTCCGCCCAAGCGGCACCCATGTGGTCGAACAATTCGACATCGCACTGGTGGTTGAGGAAAGCATCCACTTTCAGCACATTACCTGGCTTGACGGTACCCTGCAGGCGAATGCGCTCTTCGAGCTCCTTCATGAATCCCCTTAGATTGTTGGCCGCATAAGGCGGCGTTGATGTTGACATACGGTGAACCGCATATAAACGTTCAGCATACGCGCGTCAATTGACCATGCGAGTGTTGCGCTGACCTGCATGTGTGATAGACATGAATTTCGCAGTAATCGACTTCGAATCTTCATGGAAAGAGGAACCGGTGGAGCAGAATATGGGACCAGTCCTGTGCGATCCGCAAAGTCTGATCAAGGACCTCAATCCGCAGCAAATGGAAGCGGTGAAGTACTACGGACAAGCCCTGCTCATCGGAGCTGGTGCCGGATCCGGTAAGACCCGCGTGCTCACCAGACGCATCGCATGGCTGCTGGCACATGGTTTTTGGGCGAGCAGCATTCTCGCCATCACCTTTACGAACAAGGCCGCGGCCGAAATGCGCGAACGCCTTGCGTCCCTCGTAGGGCCTGAAGCCGAACACATGTGGATCTCCACCTTCCATTCCGCGTGCGTGCGCATCCTCCGACGTGACGGCAAGGAAATCGGTCTTACCTCAGGATTTTCCATTTATGACACGGCTGATTGCGAACGCTTGGTCAAGCTCATCAGCGGCGATTTGAACATCGATACGAAGCGGTATACGCCGCGCATGCTATTGGGCAAGATCTCGGATTGCAAGAATTCGTTGATTTCATGGCAGGACCAGCTGAAAAGCGTGAACTGCGACTACAAGCCAGGCCAGCGCGGATATCAGGTTTCGGCCGGCGACGTCGACGAGCTGGTCGCCGTGATGTATGCGGAGTACCAGTACCGTCTGGCCATGGCGAATGCCGTGGATTTTGACGATCTGATCATGCGCACCGTCGAATTGTTCCAGCGTTGCCCACAGGTGAGCGAATATTACCGGCATAAGTTCCGTTATATTTTCGTGGACGAGTATCAGGACACCAACCATGCGCAATATGTGCTCGTACGTGAGCTTTCCGGTATTGATTCGGGAGAACAGCCCGATCCACATATGCGAGGGGCAGGCCGTGTCGGACCGTCTTGGATTACGGTGGTGGGCGATTCCGACCAGTCGATTTATGCGTTCCGAGGCGCGGATATTCGTAATATTCAGGATTTCGAGCAGGATTTCCCTAACGCGAAAACCATCATGCTCGAACAGAATTATCGTTCGACGCAGACCATTCTCGACGCAGCCAATGCGGTGATCGCAAGAAATGAAAATCGTAAGCCGAAAAAACTGTGGACGGCACTTGGCGAAGGCGACAAAATCGTCGGATACGCGGCCGACAACGCGCAACAGGAAGCCGGATGGATCGCCAACGAAATCGCACGAATCCACAACGAGGAAGGCGTGGCGTATCGCGACATCGCCATCATGTATCGAGCCAACGCGCAATCACGCTCGCTCGAAGAGGCCATGATCAATGCCAACCTGCCGTATCAGCTCGTCGGCGGCACCAAATTCTACGAAGCAGGGAAATCAAGGATGCGCTCGCGTATTTGCAGGCCATCGTGAATCCTGCGGACAATGTGAACGTTCGACGTATCCTCAATGTGCCGAAGCGCGGACTGGGCGTTCGTGCGGAAGGACTCGTTGCCTCGTATGCTGATGCCCATGGCACCACTTTTTCGAAGCGATCGAACATATGGAACAGATCGAAGGCATGTCCACGCGCACGACGAAACCGTTGAGTGCGTTCCGAGACATGATGCATGAGCTTGCGGCTTTTGCGAAGGACCATGACACGAAGCCATCCGAAGTGGTTGCCGAAGTGCTTGCCAAGAGTGGGATTTTGGAAGAGCTGCAGCGCTCCGAGGATCCGCAGGACGCTTCCCGCGTCGATAATCTTTCCCAGCTGCAATCAGTGGCGGCGGAATTCGAGCAGAACACGCCAGACGCCACATTGGCGGGATTTTTGGAAACCACCGCGTTGGTGGCCGATTCCGACCAATTGCCAGGGGAGAACGAAGATTCCGGTAAGGTGACGATGATGACCCTGCATACCGCAAAGGGTCTGGAATACCCGTATGTGTTCCTGACCGGCATGGAGCAAGGCACATTCCCACACCAGCGTGCCATGGAAGACACCAGCGAACTGGCAGAGGAGCGCCGTCTCGCCTACGTGGCATCACTCGCGCGAAGCGACGCCTGTATGTGACACGCGCGGCCGTACGCGCGCAATGGGGGCAAGCCAGCGACATGATGCCCAGTCAGTTCCTCGATGAGATTCCAGACGAACTGATTGATTGGAAAAGACGCGAAGCCGGCGCCGAACGCATGCGTGCCAGCTGGCAGGATGACGACGACGAGTTCGGCGGCTGGGACGATGATGACGATTTCGGATCGATGTCATTCGGCGGTTCCTCGTATGGAAGTCGGATTATGGTTCCTCATACGGTTCCGGCTCGCGGTGGTCTCGTTCCTCATACGGATCGTCTTCATATGGGGCAGGGCGCTCGCAGTACGGCGGCCCGGTACGCAGGCTCATCATCCTCGTAGGTTCCACATCCCGGCGCTCGTGCGGAGGATCGGGAACCGGTTCCTCATACGGCTCGTATGGTTCGTATGGCTCCGGCAAGTCAGGAGGGAAATCGGGCAAGGTCACCACGCGACGTGTCAAGCCGAAAAACAAGCCTGTGGATTTAACCAAATCCTCATCCGCAAGCCCGGCCGTAGCATAATGATCTGAACATTGCAGACGTGCATGTCGGCGACAAGCTTACGCATGATCATTTCGGGTTGGGTACGGTCATTGAAACGCAGGACAAGGGCATGAATTCGGTCATTACCGTTGATTTTGGCAATGGTGAGGTCAAGCGTCTGCTGTTGCGTATGGCACCCATTGAAATGCTATGACGGAGATGAAGAACGGATGAAATCTCCTCTGTAGCACGAAAAGGAGGAAAAAACAAGACTTTCTTTTTCAAAGAGACCCTGCAATAATCGGCGGTGTTTGTCTTATTTTGAGAGGAAGCTATGAATAAGAAACTGTACGCAGGCATTTCGCAGATCGTGCTCGGCATCTTGATCGCCATCGCGCCGCAGACCTTCGCTCACGTATGCGCGGTCAAAGAAACGCCGATGGCATGTCATTACACGGCTCAGGCCGCGCTCGGCATCGGCATCGTGATCGTGGCGCTTGGCATTGTCGGCCTGTTCGTATCCGATCAGACCCGCGCCGGTCTTGACCTCGCCAATGCGGTGCTCGGCGTGCTGACCATCGCCGTGCCGACCGTGCTCATCGGCGTGTGCAAGGGTGCCATGATGCGCTGCCATATGGTCACCTTGCCGACGCTGATCGTGCTCGGCGTGCTGCTGGCTGTACTTGCGGCAATCGCGGCATATCTCGATCTCAAGCCGGCGAAGCGCGCCTGACCCAATATGACGCAACACATCACCCTTGGCGGGTTGCCCCTGGTCAATCTCAAACGCAAACCGTTTCGTACCGCGGCGCTCACCATCGTCGTCGCCATGCTTACCGTGGCCTTCTATGGTGGTTCACTGTTGTCCATGAACCTTGAAGCCGGCTTGAACAGCATGCAGGAACGTATGGGCGCCGATCTCATGGTCACGCCGCAAAACACCAAAAACGAAGCCGAAGCGTTGCTGACCAACGGATCGGCAAGCACGTTCTACTTCACCAACGAGATCACCGACGAAGTGGCAAAAGCCGACGGCATCGACGAAATCACGGAACAAACATATATCTCATCGTTGGCCGCCGCATGCTGCGACGAGAAAGTCCAGATCATCGGATTCAACCCCGATACCGACTTCGTGATCACCCCTTGGATCGCATCGCAGTTCGACGGCACGCTCCAGCGCGGCCAGATCGTTGCAGGAGCCAGCATCAGCGTGTCGGGCAACAACACGGTCAAACTCTATGGGCACGAATTCCCCGTGGCGGCGCAACTCGCCAATACCGGCACGTCGCTCGACGATTCCGTGTTCGTGAACATGCAGACCGTTCCCGACGTGGTCGGATATTCCGCCAAGGTGGGGCATGCCGCCATTCCGGAAGAATATGCCGACAAAGCCGTTTCCGCCGTGCTCATCAAGGTCAAGGACGGTTACTCCGCCCAGCAGGTCGCTTCGAACATCACCAAAACAACAGGAATCAAAAGCCTCGGATACGTGTATCGGGGGGCATCACAGCCACAACGAAATCCAATCTGAACGTGATCATTCGCTACGTGACCCTTTTCGTCGCGGTGTTCTGGGTCATGGGGCTGATCGTGCTGCTTGCTGTGTTCTCGTCCGCCATGAACGAACGTAAACGTGAATTCGCCGCGTATCGCATTCTTGGTGCCAATCGTTCCACTTTGGTCGGCATCATCGTGAAGGAATCGGCCATGATCGGAGCTTTGGGCGGTGTGATAGGCATTGCGGTCGCGTCGCTGGCGATTTTCCCGTTCAGCACGCTTATCGGACGGCAGCTGCAGTTGCCGTATCTGCAAACCAACATGTGGAATGTGTTGGCATTGATCGCAGTGAGTTTCGTGTTCGCGGTGCTTACCGGACTGCTCGCCTCCGTGACGACGGCGGTGAAACTTTCCGCTCCCGAAACCTATCTGACTTTGAGAGAAGGTGAATGATGGCGGAAAACACGGTTCTCGAAGTACAAGAGCTCACTCGCGAGTTCACCCGTCGCGGCAAACCGTTCGCAGCCGTGGACCATGTGGATTTCAGGCTGGGCCAAGGCGAGTTCGTGGCGATCGTCGGCCGTTCGGGCAATGGCAAAAGCACATTGTTGAATCTCATCACCGGACTGCTGAAACCCACATCGCTCTATCGACTTGGACGGCAATGACGTGACGCGGTTGAACGACAAACAAATGTCAGTCGTACGCAATCGGATCGTCGGATTCGTCACGCAAAGCCAGACATTGCTGCCGAACCTCACGGCACTCGACAATGTGATTCTTCCTTCCGTGCTGTGCAACGGCAAAACGGCGCAGCGCGATGTTGAGATACCTGCGGATTCGTCTGATGCGAAATCAGTGGAAGAAACCGTATCCGACGCATCTTCCGAACAGACGGTTGACGACGGACTTCCGGACGTCATCGCGGCGGCTCCGGTATCGAAAACACACAACGATCCCGTTCAGGACCATGCCATGGAACGTGCGCACGCATTGCTGCGCCGACTGCAGGTCGACGATTTGGCGGAATGCTACCCGAAAGAGCTTTCCGGCGGCGAAATGAGACGCGTCAGCATAGCGCGAGCTCTGATGAATGGTCCGAAACTTCTGATAGCGGACGAACCCACCGGAGATCTGGATGCCGAAAGCACTGCCATCGTCATGCGGCTGCTGCAGGAAGTGGCGCACGACGCACCGCAGTGTTGATGGTCACCCATGATCGGATGCCTTGACGTATGTGGATCGAATCTATCGCATGGACAGGGGAGTGCTGGCTGAAGCATAGCGGCGCCATGATGCATGACATGCCGAAGAGGGCGAAACGACGAGCTCGTCCCGCCCTCATGTGTATTATTAACGATTGGTGTGCGCCCGCAAGGAGCATACGTCTGGAGTCTTAGCCCATCAGTGGGTCGGCGGCCGATACGAGCTGTTTACGGCACGTGTTCAAGTCGTTCGTGCGCATGCACGAAGAAGCACTGGAGAGGCTGGCTCAGCGCATATCGGAAACCGGTGTGCGCTCCGTTCAGACAACGACAGAACAAACAAAGGATTAAACCAATGACGAACGTTCAGCGTTCTCGCCGTCAGGTGCGCCTTTCCCGCGCCCTCGGCATCGCTCTGACCCCTAAGGCTCAGCGCATCTTCGAAAAGCGTCCGTAGCTCCGGGTGAGCACGGCCGCACCCGCCGTCGCACTGAGTCCGATTACGCAGTGCGTCTGCGCGAAAAGCAGCGTCTTCGCGCTCAGTATGGCATCTCTGAGAAGCAGCTTCGCGCCGCTTACGAGAAGGGCACCCACACCGCCGGCCAGACCGGTAACGCCATGCTGATCGATCTCGAGACCCGTCTCGACGCCCTGGTCCTGCGTGCAGGCTTCGCCCGCACCACCGCTCAGGCACGTCAGTTCGTGGTTCACCGCCACATCCTCGTTGACGGCAACATCGTCGACCGCCCGTCCTATCGCGTCAAGCCTGGCCAGACCATTCAGGTCAAGGCAAGAGCCAGACCATGGTTCCGTTCCAGATTGCGGCCGAAGGCACTCACCGCGATGTGCTGCCGCCGGTTCCGGGCTATCTGGACGTCAACCTGCCTTCCCTGAAGGCCACCCTGACTCGCAAGCCTGAAGCCGAGGAAATCCCGGTGCAGGTCAACATCCAGTACGTGGTCGAATTCTACGCCCGCTGATCTGGATCTACATACTGTAAGAACATACAGTATAAGGACATACAGCAAGAGCCTCGCAATCGTCAGGATTGCGAGGCTCTTCGCTATCTCAAGCGCATGTGCGGCCTTTTTAAGCAACGGGAAGCCTTCAGTCGCCGATGATGCCGCCTACTATGCCGCTCACAATCGTCATAACAAGTGAGCCAAGCACAGACCATGCGAATCCGTCAATAGTGACGCCCACAGAGAAAAACGACAGCGCCAACCATGACGCAAGCTGCATGAACAGCCAATTGATCACCAGTGCGACCAGTCCGAACGAAATAATCGAGAACGGCAACGCTATGACATGGATAATCGGCTTTATGGAAGCATTGATAAGCGCCATGAACAAGGCGAACGCCGCGATGCCAAGCACAGGGGGCTCGCCAATGGCGTGCATGCCGGGCAGAACCGCAACCATAACGCCCGCCGCGACGGTAAGAATTAGCCAACGTGAAATAAAATGACCCATAACAACATCGTATAGCACGGATTTGCTCAAACCGTGAGGGTAGCATGGAACCCATGTTGCTTCATCTTCATCTTGTCCGACACGGGCAGACGTTTTTCAACCGATATAACAGGTTGCAGGGCTGGTCTAATTCTCCATTGACGGAATCTGGCATCGCCGACGCAGACAAAGCCGCAAACAAACTGAAGGAGTTCGATTTTGCCGCGGCATATTGCTCCGACACCACGCGTGCGCAAATGACAGCCCAGCGCATCCTCGACGTGAATGAGGCCGCAGGACACACCCGCCCCCAACTGGTCAGTGACATGCATTTCCGCGAACAGTTCTACGGCTATTTCGAAGGCCAGGATATGGGCGTGGCGTGGACCGCCGCGGGAGGCCGCACGGTGCGAAGAACTACAACGACATCGTCGCAAAGTTCGGTCTTGGTGCGACCCGCGACTTCCTTAAGGAAGCGGATCCATTCCACGATGCCGAGTCCGACGTGGAATATTGGTCGAGAGTCGAGGAGGGATTCGCGCTGATCGCTTCGAATCCTGCGCTGAGGGACAGTGATGACGTGTTGCAGATTTCCCACGGCAACACGCTGCTGAGCCTTATGCACCGTTTCGCGCCGGAAGGCTATGACCTCAGCGAACGCCCTGCGAACGGATCGGTCACCACGCTCGATTTCGACACCAGTAAGCCTATCGCTGAAGCGGTAACCGTCGTATCGTATAACCAGTGACCGGCGGACGAAACTTGCCTTAGGTCTGGGCTTTTTACTACTGTTATGCGCGTGTTGTGTTCGCGGGCAACCGTGGGACTGAAAAGAGGTACAAGATGGGTGTTGGAGAAATCGCCGGTCTGATTGCGGCAATCGCTTTCGCGATTCTTGCCGGTTTCATGATCTACCCGTTGATTCGTCTCGGCAAACTGTTCGACCAGCTCGCCGAGACAGTCAAAGAAACGGGAGATCATGCGATTCCTGCGCTTGATGAGAGTGTGACCACGGTGCAGCAGGTCAACAAGTCGCTGGAAGACGTCAACAAGATTTCCGCAGCGGCTTCCACAACCGCCAATAATGTCAGCGCCCTGACCGATCTGTATGGATCCTTCTTGGGCAAGCCGGTTATCAAGGTTGCTTCCGCTGCATATGCCCTGAAAACCACCGCGCAGTCCTTCATGAACAAGAAGAACGTCAACAGCAATAACAAGGGGGAGTGATGTTCAAGCGTCTCTTCTGGATCTCCATTGGTGTGGGCATCGGTGCGGTGGCAGTGACCAAAGCACAGGCGTACGTCAAGGCCAACACCCCTGATGCGGCTCGACAATTTCTGTTCGGGCCGGATCAAGATCATGTCGCCGTGCGCACCCTTGAAGGTTTGTTCAATGAGTTCAACGAAACGCGTCGAGCCCGCGAGGCTGAACTTAATACCAAATACGCGGATAAGATCAGCTGATCTTATTCCCGTAACGTACGTTCGGACAACAATCACGAATTCGTTTGAAAGGCACCAGGCCTTTCAGCAAAAAGGAGCTTAATCTCATATGCGCACTTCTGAAATCGCGAAGCGCTATCTTGATTATTTCGAAAAGCACGGCCATCTTATCGTGCCTTCGGCATCGCTGATCTCTCCAAACCCGACCACCCTGTTCACCATCGCAGGCATGGTCCCGTTCATCCCGTACCTCATGGGCGAGCAGACTCCGCCGAAGAGCCGCATGGCATCCAATCAGAAGTGCGTGCGTACCTTGGATATCGACGAGGTCGGCAAAACCACCCGTCACGGCACGTTCTTCCAGATGCTGGGCAATTTCTCCTTTGGTGATTACTTCAAGGAAGAAGCCATCCACTATGCGTATGAGCTGCTGACCACCCCGCAAGACAAGGGCGGCTACGGCTTCGATCCGGAGAAGCTGTGGATGACCACCTTCACCGACGACGAGGAAGCCCGTTCAATGTGGAAGAACGAGGGCGTTGACCCCGAACACATCCAGATCATGGGCATGGAGGACAACTTCTGGACCACCGGCGGCCCTGGCCCTGGCGGTCCGTGCTCCGAGATCTACGTGGATCGCGGACCTGAATACGGTGTGGAAGGCGGCCCGATCGCCGATGAGAACCGTTACATCGAAATCTGGGATCTCGTGTTCGAAAACTACGAGGTCGACAACGTCAAGTCCAAGACCGACCTGCACATCGTTGGCGAGCTCGAGAACAAGAACATCGATACCGGTGCCGGCTTGGAGCGTCTTGCCTATCTGATGCAGGGTAAGCAGAACATCTATGAGACCGACGAGGTCTTCCCGGTCATCGAAGCCGCCCAGAAGCTGTCCGGCCGCACGTATGGCGATGACGAAGCCATGGATGTGCGTTTCCGCATCGTGGCTGACCATGTGCGTTCCGCATTGATGATCATGTCCGATGGCGTACGTCCGTCCAACAACGGTCGCGGCTACGTGCTGCGCCGACTGCTTCGCCGCACAGTCAAGGCCATGCGCGAGCTCGGCGTGACCGATCCGGTCATGCCGACCCTGCTGCCGACCTCCAAGGCAGCTATGGAGCCGAGCTATCCGGAACTCAACGACACCTTCCACGATGTGTCCGAAGCCGCATATGGTGAAGAGGACGCGTTCCGTCGCACGCTGGAATCCGGCACCGAGATTTTCGACCTCGCTGTGGCCAAGGCCAAGGAATCCGGATCCGACGCCGTTTCCGGCGAAGATGCGTTCAAGCTGCACGACACCTACGGCTTCCCGATTGAGATCACCCTCGAAATGGCCGCCGATCAGGCGTCAAGGTCGATGAGGCGAAGTTCCGCGAGCTCATGGCCGAGCAGAAGAGCCGTGCCCGTGCAGATGCCCTGAAGAAGCGTCACAATGTGGATCTGTCGGTCTATGACGATTTCAAGAAGACGCTGGTCCAGCCCATCGACTTCCTTGGTTACACCGACATGTCCGCCCGCGCCAAGGTGCTGGGCATCATGCAGGAAGGCAAGGGCTCCGTCCCCGCAGTCACCGGTCCGGCCACCGTCGAAGTCATTCTCGACCGCACTCCGTTCTATGCGCAGGCCGGTGGCCAGCTCGCCGATCAGGGCGAGATCCTTTCCGACGATGGTGCTGTGCTCGAAGTCGACGATGTGCAGAAGCCGATCAAGGACCTCATCGTACACCAGTGCCGCCTGACCGAAGGCACGTTGGTTGTCGGCGCCGAAGTCAACGCCAACATCGACCTTGACCGACGCGGTGCCATCGCCCGCGCGCATACCGCGACCCACATGGTGCACAAGGCGCTGCGTGAGGAGCTTGGCCCGCAGGCCACCCAGCGCGGCTCTGAAGACGCGCCGAACCGTTTGCGTTTCGACTTCCAATGGTCCAGCGCCCCGAGCAAGGATGCGATGAACTCCGTCGAGGCGCGTGTCAACGAGAAGCTGCGCGAAAACCTTGCCGTCACCACGCAGGAGATGAAGTTCGACGACGCCATCGCCTTGGGTGCCATGCACCTGTTCGGCGAGAAGTATGGCGACGTCGTGCGCGTGGTCTCCATCGGCGAAGATGGATGGAGCCGTGAGCTTTGTGGTGGTACCCATATCGACCATGTGGCAAGATCGGTGCCATCAACATCATGTCCGAAGCCTCCATCGGCTCCGGCGTGCGTCGTGTCGATGCGGTTGTGGGCGAAAGCGCTTATGAGTTCAACGCTCGCGAGCATGCGCTGGTCTCACAGCTTTCCGACATGGTCAATGCCCGTCCGGACGAGCTTGCCGACCGTGTGAACGCACTGCTTGCCAGGCTCAAGGAATCCGACCGTCGTCTTGCGACATGTACGAATCCCAGCTTGCGGCTTCCGTGCCTGCTTTGGTTTCC
>ENA-OUNI01000445-OUNI01000445.1-human-gut-metagenome-genome-assembly--contig:-NODE-445-length-19146-cov-8.445712_pt1 | contig 19146 bp, 24 predicted proteins | sample MGYA00242499_ERZ504580 | MGnify/ENA primary metagenome ERZ504580 (study PRJEB26092, sample SAMD00036315) | human gut metagenome | host: Homo sapiens | study: EMG produced TPA metagenomics assembly of... | reverse complement strand
GAGAGCCGCACCGCCACAGGACTGCGCGGCGCCGATGCGGTGCTCGACCTGGTGCGCGGCATCAACGCGGAGCATGCCGATGAGCCGACCACCTGATGCTCGTCGGGCACGGCTCATGGCATGTGGCCACGATCGAGACCCTGCTCGGCATGGACCCCGACAACCTGAGCAACCTGGATGGCATGCGCAACGCGTTCTGGTCGACGCTCAGACCGGTATACCGGCCTTCGGGCGGCGTCGAATGGATGATGACGGCGTTCAACCAGGGGCCGGCGGTCGCTGCTCTGTGCGATTGGGAGAACGGCCCGCAGTCCCTGCACGGCCCGCACATGCCGATGTGGAAGCCGATCGAGGGGTGAGGCCGGCGGCGGGGCCGGCCGCGGCGGATTTGCAAGTCGTGGCATAGGGGCTATCCTTGTTGAGGCTTCCAGACGACGTGACATGCCGCCCGCGGTCCGGTCATGTCCGACTGTGCCCGGCCATGTTCGGTAGTGTTCGGTTATGAGAGGTGGGTGAGACTACATGTTGAGGATGTTCAGCACGATTAACGGCCAAGTGGAGCAGATCGAAAAACCTGAGAACGGCTCCTGGCTGTGTCTGTCCGAACCCACCGACGTGGAGCTCGCCACGGTCTCCCAGCAGACCGGCGTCGACCTCGCCGACCTGCGCGCCCCGTTGGATGACGAGGAACGTTCGCGCATCGACGTCGAGGACGATTACACGATGATCATCGTGGACATCCCGACCGTCGAGGAGCGCGGGGGCCGTGACTGGTACGAGACCATCCCTCTGTCGATCATCGTCACCGAAGACCTCATCATCACCGTATGCATGCAGGACACGCCGGTGCTGCACCCGTTCATGGAGGGAACGATCCGAGGGTTCAACACGTTCATGCGTTCGCGCTTCATCCTCCAGATCCTCTACCGCAACGCCAGCACATACCTGAGGTACCTGCGCATCATCGACCGCGAAAGCGACAAGCTCGAATTCAAGCTGCGTCACGCCATGCAGAACCGCGAGATCATGATGCTGCTTGAGCTGAGCAAGACCTTGGTCTATTTCACCACGTCGCTCAAATCGAACGAGATCGTCATGGAGAAGCTGACCACGCTCGCACGCATCCAGCAGTACCCGGACGACGAGGACCTGCTCGACGACGTCATCATCGAGAACAAGCAGGCCATCGAGATGGCGAACATCTACAGCGGCGTTCTCGCGAACATGACCGATGCCTTCGCCTCGATCGTCTCCAACAACCTGAACAACGTGATGCGCATCTTCACGATCATCTCCATCACGCTGTCGATCCCGACGCTGATCTTCTCCATGTACGGCATGAACTTCGTGCCGGGGCAGCTGGGCATGCCGTTCACCGGCAAGACATGGGGCTTCACGCTGATCATCGTGATATCCGTCGTGCTCTCCGCCGTCGTCGCGTGGTTCCTGACCCGTTCGCGCATGTTCAAGTGACGGGAACGGCATGACAGGGCTGCAACACACGAAGGCGGGGCGCCGGCGCATCATGCGTCGCTTTTCGGCGGCGCTGGCTGCGGTGCTGTGGACTGCGGGATCCCTGACCGCCTGCGGCTCCTCGAGTTCCCGGGATGATGCGAACGGCGTGTCGATACGGCAGCCGGAGGGGCCCACGGTGTCGATCGGCGTCGCCTCCGACCAGCCCGGTCTGGGCGTATGGCACAACGGCGGGTATTCGGGCTTCGACGTGGATGTGGCCCGTTACGTCGCCAAGGCGCTGGGATACGCGGACAAGCAGATCGTCTTCAAGTCGGTGACGCCCCGTTCCCGAGTCTCCATGCTGGAAAGCGCGCAGGTCGACATGGTGGTGTCCAGCTTCGGCATCACCGAACGGCATGAGTCGGCGGTGACGATGACCGGCCCGTATCTAATCGTCCGGCAGGATCTGCTGGTGAGGGCCGCCGACGCGGGCGACATCACCGGCATCAAGGACATGAACGGGCGCAAGGCGTGCGTGGTTGCCGGCAGCGACGTGACCGACGCCGTGCGCAGCCAGGCGCCCAAGGCGTCCATCGAGGAGCGTGACGACTACGGGCAGTGCCTGACGTCACTGCTCATCGGTGACGTCGACGCCGTAGCCGCGGGCGACGCCATCCTCACCGGCCTCGCGACCGTGAAAGGCAACGGATACGTGCAGGTGGTCGGGGCTCCGTTCGGCGAGGAGCGATACGGCATCGCGGTCAAGCACGGGAACACGCAGCTCGCCGACAGCATCGGTGACATACTGAGCGACATGATCGACGACGGCACGTGGCGGCAGGCCGTGCGGGGCATGCGCCGGCAGATCGGCTACACTGTCGACTCCAAGCTCAATCCGCCGGATCCCGCGGCATCGTCGGACACGGCGTCGTCGGACCCGGAGCAGGGCGACGAATGATGAAGGCCGGCGGGCTGCGCGCGGCTCGCCCCGTCGGCGTCGCACGTCGATTATCGACCGGATGCGCGGCATGCCATGACCTGCGTGAGGATGGTGTCCAGTTGCGTGGCGATAATCCTTGTCTATGAGTGACAACGAGAAGACCACGCAACCCGCGTCCACCGATTCCACCGAACCCGCATACCGTTACAACGCGGCACTCGCGCAGGACATCGAAGGCAAATGGCAGAAGATCTGGGATGACAAGGGCACGTTCTGGGCCGCCAACGTCAACGGCGACCTCAAGGACGGCAAGGGCCGCAACGCAGACGGCCGCCCGGCATACTTCGCGATGGACATGTTCCCATACCCGTCAGGCAAGGGCCTGCACGTGGGCCACCCGCTGGGCTACCTCGCCTCCGACGTGGCTCCCGCTACCACCGCATGAAGGGCGAGAACGTGCTGCACGCCATGGGTTATGACGCCTTCGGCCTGCCCGCGGAACAGTACGCCGTGCAGACCGGGCAGCACCCGCGCGTCACCACGCTTGCCAACATCGCCAACATGTCCCGCCAGCTGCACCGCATGGGACTGAGTTTCGACGACCGTCGCTCCTTCGCGACGATTGACCCCGGCTATGTGCGCTGGACCCAGTGGATCTTCTCGCGCATCTACGATTCCTGGTACGACGAGGACGCCGTGAACCCCTCCGGCTCCAAGGGCTCCGCCCGCCCGGTCAGCGAGCTCGTCGCCAAGTTCGAATCCGGCGAGAAGGCCATCCCCGGCCATGAGTCCGACGGCAAGGCGTGGGCCGACCTCGACCAGGCCGAACAGCAGGACATCCTCAACGACTTCCGCCTCGCCTACATCTCCAAGTCCCCGGTCAACTGGTGCCCGGGTCTGGGCACTGTGCTCGCCAACGAGGAGGTCACCGCCGAAGGCAAGTCCGAACGCGGCAACTTCCCGGTCTTCCAGCGCGAGCTGCGCCAGTGTCGATGCGCATCACCAAGTACGGCCACCGCCTCATCGAGGACCTCGACGGCATCGACTGGCCCGAGAAGGTCAAGCTCATGCAGCGCAACTGGATCGGCGAATCCCACGGCGCCTCCGTGCACTTCACCGTGGCCACCGCCGACGGTAGCAAGGACATGGAGATCTACACCACCCGTCCCGACACCCTGTTCGGCACCACGTTCGCCGTCGTCTCCCCGGAGCATCACCTGCTGGAGAACGTGCCCGCCGAATGGCCGGCCGACGTTCCCGAGGATTGGAAGGGCGCTACGCCACCCCGGTCGAGGCAGTGAAGGCCTACAGGCTCGCTGCCGAGGCCAAGACCGCCAAGGATCGTGTGGATGAGGCGGCGAGAAGACCGGCCTGTTCACCGGCCTGTACGCCACCAACCCGATTACCGGAGCCAAGCTGCCGCTGTTCACCGCCGACTACGTGCTCATGGATTACGGCACCGGCGCCATCATGGCCGTGCCGGGCGGCGACCAGCGCGATTACGATTTCGCCGTCAAGTTCGGTCTGCCGGTCATCCACACCGTCAAGCCCCTGCCCGAATCCGGCGACGACCTGGCCAATTACGAAGGCAAGGCCCCGTTCGTCTCCCACGACGGCATCGTGATCAACTCCTCCGTCGAGGCCACCGCCGCCAAGGGCGACGCGCTGAGCCTTAACGGCCTGCGCGTCGATGACGCCATCGCCAAGGTCAACGCCTGGCTCGAATCCGCCGGCGTGGGCAAGGGCACGGTCAGCTACCGTCTGCGCGACTGGCTGTTCTCCCGCCAGCGCTACTGGGGCGAGCCCTTCCCGATCGTCTATGGTGAGGACGGCACCCCGCACCTGTTGCCGGACTCGGCTTTGCCGATCAACCTGCCCGACGTGCCCGACTACGAGCCGCGCACCTTCGACCCGATGGACGCCGAGTCCAACCCGGAGGCGCCGCTGAGCCGCAATGAGGACTGGGTCAAGGTCGAGCTCGACTTGGGCGACGGCAAGAAGACCTACTATCGCGACACCAACACCATGCCGAACTGGGCCGGCTCCTGCTGGTACTACATGCGCTACATCGACCCGTCCGACACCGAGCACATGGTCGAGAAGGACGAGTTCGACTACTGGATGGGCCCGAACCACAACAAGTACTCGGGCGACGAGGGCGGCGTGGACCTGTACATCGGCGGCGTCGAGCACGCCGTGCTCCACCTGCTCTACTCCCGCTTCTGGCACAAGGTGCTCTTCGACCTCGGCTACGTGGATTCGGCCGAGCCGTTCCACAAGCTGTTCAACCAGGGCATGATCCAGCGTACGCCTACACCGATGACCGTGGCCAGTACGTGCCGGCCGACGAGGTCGTGGAAGGCCCCGCCGGGGCTGACGGCGAGCCGACGTTCACGTGGAACGGCGAGCACGCCAACCGCGAGTTCGGCAAGATGGGCAAGAGCCTGAAGAACATCGTCACCCCGGACTACATGTACGAGAACTACGGTGCGGACACGTTCCGCCTGTACGAGATGAGCATGGGCCCGCTGGACGAGTCCCGCCCGTGGAACACGCGCAACGTGGTCGGCGGCATGCGCTTCCTGCAGCGACTGTGGCGCAACGTGGTCGACGAGACCTCCGGCGAGGCGCACGTGACCGAGGACACCCCGGATGTCAAGACCCTGAAGCTGCTCAACAACACGATCGCCGAAGTGACCGTGGAGATGGAGGCATGCGTCCGAACACCGCCATCGCCAAGCTCATCGTGCTCAACAACCACCTGACCTCACTGCCCGCCGTGCCGCGCGCCGCCGTCGAGCCTCTGATCCTCATGCTCGCACCGATCGCGCCGCACATCTGCGAGGAGATGTGGTCCAAGCTCGGGCATGACGAATCCCTGTCCGCCGAGCCGTGGCCCGTCGCCGACGAGAAGTACGTCGGCCATGACACCGTCACCGCCGTGGTGCAGATCAAGGGCAAGGTGCGTGCCAAGCTTGAGGTGCCGGTTGACATCGACCCGGCCGACCTCGAAAAGCAGGCGCTTGAGGCGGTCGCCGACCGGTTGGGCGGCAAGACGCCGCACAAGGTGATCGTCAAGGCCCCGAAGATCGTCTCCATCGTCCCCGCCGAGTGATTCCGCCGGCGACACGCCGAAAATGTGGATAACTCCCGAGCCTTCGACCACATAGGCCGATTCGGCTGGACTTCATGCCCATGTTCCCTCACGCTGGAAGCATGGGCATTTCTCATTCAGGGGATCAAACGGCGACTCGGCGGTTGCGCGGCATGGACGATGGCCGCCACGCCGGGATTCCTGCCATGCCCGACGTAATCGGGATCGGAACATCTGTCGCGACGGATGCCGGAACGGGCGTGCCTCCTCCTCCGGCGTCGGAACCGGGGGATTTTTCCAGACCGGTGCCGTCGCATGGCGAGAGTCATACCGAGAAACATGCCGACGTGGCCGATTCCACTGCGCCTGCCGTCGAGCCAATAAGCCGTCTGATGGGTGTGCGCCCTGACGACGGTATGCGGGGCCAGTGCGCGAAGCGGGACGTGCCGCGGCTGAGATTCCGCCCGTTCCACGCGGTGACGGTGATGCTGGTGCTGACCACGGCCCTGTGCGCGAGCCTGACGATGCTGCTGCAGCAGTCCCTGCGGTACGTGTCGGCTCAATCCCATAACGCCGCGATGCAGAACGCGGGAGGGAAGGAAACGGGTATCGCCGAAACGTTACCCGGTGGAAGTGACGGCAGCGACTCCGTGAATGGCGACGGGTCGAACTCTGGCGGAACGGGCTCCGATCAGGAGAATTCCGGTGGGGCGGGCGACGCCGAATCGCAAGGAGACGGCGTGGAGTCCTCCGCGGGCAGTCAGGCTGCGCAGAACGGGCGATCATCGCAGCAGGGGAATGACGGTTCGGACGATGGGGCCACCGCAGATACGAGGATCGATCTCAATACCGCGACCGCAGAGCAGCTGGATTCCATTCCCGGCGTAGGGCCGGTGACCGCGCAGCGCATTCTCGATCACCGGCGCAGCATCGGGAGGTTCACCAGCGTCGACCAGCTGCTGGATGTCTCCGGCATCGGCGCGAAGACGCTCACCAAGATACGGCCGTGGGTGCGTGTGTGAGGTGGGGGATGAGGAGACGGTACATGCGGGATGACGGGCATATGCAGGGTGGCGGCTGCCACGACCGCCGTCGGAGGAACCATACTGGAAGGCGTCGCGACTCGACCGATGGGCATCGGGAACGCCCGTCATCGCGGGCCTTCGCCATCCGCCGCGAAAACGGCGGTAGGGACTTCAGGATGCTGCCGGCGGCTCTCGCCGCGTGGATGGCTTCGGCGGCGGCTCACCAATGGTGGCGATGGCTGACCTTGATGGATGATGACCCGATGTCGGTCACGGGGTATGCGATTGGTGCGCTGGCTGTGATGCTGCTGCCGGTGGCCCTCGTTGTGCCGTCGCTGGCGGCACACGGGCTGATACGCCGTTGCGAGCTCGCTCGGGGATGCCGTGGCCGTGATGGCCGTGGCCGGACTACTGTCGGCCGCCGCAGGCGGTGACCGCGGACAGTGTGCGCTGGCATGATGCGGCGCATGTCCAGGCCCGTGACGGGCCCGCCGACGTGGTGGCCGTGGTGCGGGTGCGCTCCCCGGCCGTATCGTCGACGGTGAGGGGTTCCGATTGCCAGGTTGACGGGCGCGTGGTGTCGCTGTCCATACGGCGATCCCCGGCGAATCCGCTGTCGGAACGCTCGCCGGTGCCTTCGCGCGCCGATATCCGCGTGCTGTTGTCGGGAGACGTCTGTTCGGCGCTGACCGACACGGCGGTCTACCGTTTTCCCGGCACGCTGAGCACGGCGTCGTATGGCCGTCAGCCGCTGTGGCTGACCTGTGACGATATGCGCGTGCCGGATGTGGTTTCTGCGCCTTCCGGAACGGCCCGCATCGTCAAGGCCATGCAGCAGGGGCTACTGCGCGCCTGCGACCGCCTGTCGGATCAGGCGCGCGTGCTGGTGCCGGGGCTGACCGTCGGCGTGCTCGGGCAGGATGCGGTCCGGGTGCGCGATACCGCATCCGGTGCGGCGTCACATGGGTCTGAAGAAAGCCTGTCATCGGGGACGGAACGTGTCGGCAGCGTCGATGCCGCGTATGCGGCGCTACTCGAGGAGCAGTTCCGGCGCAGCGGCATCATGCACCTGATGGCGGTGTCGGGAGGGCATTTCATGGTCATCGCGGGGCTGGTGCACAGGCTGTGCTCCCGCGTGCTCGCCCCTCGATGGGCGACAGGACTGGTGATGGCGGTGTCGGACGTGATGCTGGCGATAGTCGTGTTCCCGTCCGATTCGGTGCTGCGCGCATTGCTCATGGGACTGTTCGGCGCTGCCGCGGTGGCGGCCGGCCGTCGAGGGCAGTCGGTGAGTTCGCTGAGCTGGACGGTGATCATCGTCCTTCTCATCGCTCCCTCGATGTCGGTCAGCTACGGTTTCGCGTTGTCCTGCGCGGCCGTATTGGGCATCGTGCTGTTCGCCGGCCCCTTGACCGATTGGCTGGCGTGCATGCTGCCCCGATTGCTGTCGGCTCCGCTCGCCATGACCATCGCCGCGCAGTCGCTCACCCTGCCGATACAGATCCTGATGGATCCGCAACTGCCTCTCGCCTCGGTGCCGGCGAATCTGCTCGTCGGTCCGGTCGTGGGATTCGCCACCATGGCAGGGCTCGCCGCGCTGTTCATATCCTGGCTGATGCCGCAATGCGGATACGTCCTGGCCTGGATTGCGGGATGCGGCACGTCCGTCATGGAACGCGTCGCCGCGATGGTGTCGGACAACGAGTTCGCGACCATGCCGTGGGCCGGTGGCATACCGGGTGCATTGCTGATGGTGTTGGTCGAATCGGCGTGCGCCACGGTGCTGATACTGGCCACCCGATGGTTGCGTTTGCTGAGATCCGACGGATCCGGCGACGGCGGCCAGTCGTTCCGTCCCCGTCTGCGTGACCGGATACGGATATGGTGGTCGCAGACCGTAACGATGTTCGATGGCGACACCGACGGAGGAGACCGGCCGGTGCCGCACACGAAAGTCACGGCGGGAGCCATTCCCGTCGCATCGATGACGGGAGCGCATGACGGCTCTTGTCCAGCTGTATGGGAAGATGGAGACCATGGCAAACAAGGCAGGCTCGCAAGCCCCGTTCATCATCGTGTTCGGCGGTGACGCATATCTCAATAAGCGAACCGGGCGCGATCTCATCCGCCGTGCGCTGCACGATCGGCCCGACGCCGAGCGCATCGACCTGGATGCGACCGGCTGCGACCAGTACGCATTCGATGAGGCCGTCAGCCCTTCCCTGCTCGCCGATGTCGCCGTGGTCGTCGTCGACAATCTGCAGAACGCCGACGACAAGCTGGGCGAATCCATGGTGCGCTACTGCCGTCAGGCATGCGCCGATCCGGGTGCATCCAGCATCGTCATCTGCCGGCATGAAGGAGGGGTCAAGGGCAAACGGCTGCTTGACCAACTCGTCAAGGCGGGCGCGTGCAAGGAGACGGTCGCCGACCTGAAGAAACCGGAGGCGAAACTCAACTTCGTGCTGCAGATATTCGAGGGGGAGCACCGCCGCGTCGAGCCATTGGCCGCCCAGCAGCTCGTCGCGGTGCTCGGCGAGCGGACCGGAGAAATGGCCGCCATGTGCTCCCAACTGTGCTTCGATTTCGATGACGACCCCATCACCCTGGATATCGTCAACCGGTACCTGACCTCGAACCCGCAGGTGACCGGTTTCTCCGTGGCGGACAAGGCCATAGCCGGCCGCACGGCCGAGGCCATCATCGCCATGCGTTCCGCCGTCGAACAGGGAACGGACCCCATCGCGCTGATCGGCGCGCTCGCGATGAAACTGCGCACCATCGCCAAGGCATCCGCAGTCAAGGCCGGCACCATCACGCAGGCCCAGGCGAAAACGAACCCGTGGGTGCTGAAAAACGCCATGAGACAGCTTTCGGGTTGGACCTCGGCGGGACTCGGGCAGTGCATCCGCATGCTCGCCTGGGCGGACGAACAGAGCAAAACCAACGGGGGCGACCCCGTATACGCGCTGGAGAGGTGCATCGAACTGATCAGCACAAAGGAAGGGACTGACCGCGCCGGAGAACGGCGCCCTGCGGCGAGGCGACCACGGCCGGGTGCCCGCAGAGCATGCATGACATGAACGACGACATCGAAATTGAAACAGGAACGGCAGGGACGGGAATGAAAGAAACGATGGAAACAGCAGAAACGGGCAACGCGGCGTGACACGGAATCAGGGAGCCGACGCCGCGCATCCCGTCGTTGTGCGCGTGCCCACCGACGACGACATGCGCGAACTGGGCCGGCGTGTGGCCTTGCTGCTGCACGGCGGCGACGTACTGTTGCTGTCGGGCCCGCTGGGCGCAGGCAAGACGACGTTCGCGCAGGGCATCGGCGCCGGATTGGGCATAACGGAACCATCGTGTCGCCGACGTTCACCATCGCCCGCGAACTTGACGGACGATTCGCCGACGGGTCGCACGCCCACTTGGTGCATGTCGATGCGTACCGCCTCGGCGGCGACGCCTATGCACCCGGACAGGACGTCGAGGAAAGACTGCTGGACGAGTTGGAATCGCTCGGTCTCGACGAGGAGCTGGAGGACCCCGGAGCCAACACCGTGATCCTGATGGAATGGGGCGAGCAGATGGCCTCCACGTTGGCTCCGGAACGTCTGGAAGTCCATATCGACCGCCCGCTCGATGACGGGCAGGACGACAAAACCGCGGAGAGGCAGCCGACAAGCGATGGCACCAGAGTCGTCACGCTGGTACCGGTCGGCCCGGCGTGGGATGGGGCGCGCATCTCGCGATTCACGACCCCGACCGCCTGATGATGGTGACGGACGGACGATGTAGACTCGTACAGGTTGCGTATGAACGGGAGGGACAAATGCAGGCGACTGATGGTTGCACGTTGGTGATCGACACCTCGTACGGTTCGACCGTGGGAGTAGTGGGTCATGAGCATCGTGGAGACCGATTCGCGCACCCACGTCGAGAAACTGCAGGTCAACATCGCCCGTGCGATGGATGCCGCCGGGCTCGGTCCCGCGGACATCAGCTGCATCGTCGTCGGCGTCGGCCCGGCCCCGTTCACCGGACTGAGGGCGGGGCTGGTCACAGCAAGCGCTCGCCTTCGCCACGGGGGCCCGGCTGATCGGTCAGAACATCCTCGACCCGCAGGACGCCATGTTGCGCGCCGCCCTGCGCGGCGATGCCGTCATAGCGGACGCGGCCGGATTCCTCGCGGATGTGTCGCATACGGCGCAAAATGGCCAGGCGGACGGGAGACCGGAGCCGGAACATCACATCACTCTGTGCGTGAATGACGCCCGTCGCAAACAGTTGTACTTCTCCCTGAACCATGAGGCTGGCGTGACGGGCTCAGAGACGGATTCCTGCCATTGGATCGCTATGGACATCGACTACCCCGGCCATATCGTGGAGCGGGTCAACGCCGAGGTACGCCGTCGCGCGGAGATTGGCGGCATGCGATACATCGTGGACGTGGTCGGTCACGGGGCGGCCCGATACGCCGACGCATGGCAAAGCTGGATGCTCTCGGCTCGGTGGTCGAGGGATCCATTCTGGATGCGGGGGCGGCCGGCTTGGCGATGTTCGCCGAGATGGCGCTGAGACATGCGGACGACGAAGCGCCCGTCGAACCGCTGTATCTGCGCCGGCCCGATGCCGAAGTACCCAGCCCGCTCAAACACGTGCTGAACCATGCTGGTGCGCAGAGGGCGGACTGATGCTGCGCGAACTGGACGATATCGGGCGGAAGACGGCCGTCGGCGCGATAAGGGCGCTGGAAGTCGAGCTGTTCGGCAACCATGCGTGGAGCGAGGCCTCGATCAGGCAGGAGCTCGACGCGCCGGCACGCGTATACGTCTTCGACGTGGACGAGGCGGATGGGCGCGACACGGACCGTGAACCCGCCATCCGCGGATTCGCCGGATACTGGTATGACGGCGACGACGCGGAGATCATGGACATAGGCGTCAGCAAGACCCATCAGAGGCAGGGCATCGCGGTCGCGATGATGAATCACCTGATATCTCGCGCACGTCGACAGGGAGCCAGACGGATGCTGCTCGAAGTCAGCGTCGTCAACGACCCGGCCATCGCGTTGTACCACCGGTTCGGATTCCAGCGCATCGGACTGCGCAAACGGTACTACCAGCCGGAAGGCATCGACGCGTATGTGATGGCGCTTGACCTTGAACCGCGCATCGTCGGGTTCAGCGGCAATGGCGGTGTGGCTGTCGCCGCCGGTGATACGTCCGCCGCCGGCGACATGACGAAACAAACAGGACAGGAGACGCAACCATGAGCGAACCGATCGTACTGGGCATCGAATCGACATGCGACGAAACCGCCGCTGCAATCGTACAGGGGCGCACGCTGCGTTCCAACGTCGTCGCCTCGTCGATGGAGGAGCACGCCCGTTATGGCGGCGTGATTCCGGAAATCGCCTCTCGCGCGCACGCCGAGGCGTTCGTGCCGTGCGTGTCCCAGGCGCTCTCCGACGCCGGTTGGGACTCGGCGACGTGGATGCCATAGCGGTGTCGGCGGGCCCCGGCCTCGCCGGATGCCTCGCCGTGGGTGTTTCGGGTGCCAAAGCGCTTGCATGGGCGGCGAACAAGCGTTGTACGGCATCAATCATGTCATCGGGCATATCGCCGTCACGCAGCTGCAATTCGGGCCGTTTCCTGAGGACACGCTGGCGTTGATCGTGTCCGGTGGACACACGTCGCTGCTGCATGTGCGCGATGTCGCGCGGCATGTCGACGTGGTCGGCACCACGTTGGATGACGCTGCGGGGGAGTGCTTCGACAAGGTCGCGCGTTTGCTGGGCTTCCCGTACCCCGGCGGCCCGCATATCGACCGTCACGCTCAGCTGGGCGATCCCAAGGCCATCAAGGTGCCGCAGGGCCTGACTCAGGGGAAGGCCGGTGCGGCGCATCCGTATGATTTCAGCTTCTCCGGCGTCAAGACCGCCGTCGCACGGTGGATTGAGGAACAGCAGGCGGCGGGGCGGGACGTTCCCATTGACGACGTGTGCGCTTCGCTGGCTGACTCCGTGGCCACGGTTCTGGCCCGCAAGGCCATGCGCGGGTGCGAGCAGTATGATTCCAAGACTCTGATCGTAGGCGGAGGGTTCTCCGCCAACTCGCAGCTGCGTGCGAAGCTGCTCGAATACGGCGAGCGGGCCGGAGTCGAGGTGCGCATCCCTCGGCTCAAGCTGTGCACCGACAATGGCGCGATGGTCGCCATGCTCGGCGTGAACCTCGTAGAGGCCGGCGAGGCCCCTTCCTCGCCCGATTGCCCCATCGATTCCGCCATGCCCATGAACAAAATCTGCATGTAGCCCCTCCGCGAGGCCCGTGGCCGCAGGCCATCCCCACTTGCAGGGCCCGGAGAGCTGTCGCGAAGCGACTGGGGGTGGTCATCCTCAGCAATGCGGCGGATAGTCACTTGCGTCCCCACATTGCCACACCATCGATATTTCGCGTCAAAATCGCATTGTGTGGCTTTCCATCTGCATACCGCGCGATGTGAGCCTTCACATCGCGCGGTATGGCCGACATTCGAATCATAGGACGGCCATTTTGCAATGATTCGGGATGGTTCTCGTCTCCGTCCCTTGCCACACCATCTTAAAAATCATCAGAATTCGCATAGTGTGGCACGCGGAGGCGCACACACGACGGCGCATGCGATGCATCGGTGCGCAGGTGCGGAATGAGCGCGGGAAAGCAAAAACCCTCAACGTTTCCGTTGAGGGTTTTCTATGGCTCCTGCGGCTGGGCTTGAACCAGCGACCGTCCGATTAACAGTCGGATGCTCTGCCAACTGAGCTACGCAGGAATGATTTCCTGTGCTGAGCTAACTGCTGTGCACAAGATGAATATATTACACACAAATCACATGGATGCAACTTGAGTGCTCGCCTCGGCGTGTCGCCTGTAATTCCAATGGTTGATTGATGACGAGAACTGACAGTCGGATGCCACGGGCACAAGCAAATTATCGGTTTATCGACGGTTTCGCCCGCGAATCATCGGGCATTGTCAGGCGATTCCAGCAGCAAGTGCCGTGCAGCAGCGGTGCGACACGCCGAAATGTGGATAACTCCCGAGCCTTCGACCACATCGGTTGTTTTTCGCCCTCCGCCGTGCATCGGTGTGCGATGCTGGGGATGCCGGGGCGCGGGGACGTTCCGGCGACCGACGACGGAATGGGGGAGAGACTGATGCTGAATGATGATTTAGATGGGCAGCGGGGAGCGTGGCACCATCCTCAGGTGCGGTATGACCGCCATGCCATACGGCGCAGGCAATTCGCGCTTCGCCGCAGGGAGCGTTGCAAACGGACCATGATCCGGCTGTGCTGCATGTCCGTTGCCGTGATGTTCGCTGCGATGATGAACTGGGCGCTATTGCGGGTGCCCTCCGCATCCGCCGGGGAAGAGGTCTTCGCCGCGGTGACGTTATGCGCAGGACGACAGGCGGCGTGTCGGGCGGTATGGCTTTGGCCTGTGGGTCAGCCGGCCGTCATCGCGGATTTCGACCCACCTGACCGGCCATGGCTTTCCGGGCATCGCGGTGTGGATCTGCAGGCATCCGACGGCGATGAATTGTATGCCCCTGCGGATGGCATCATATCGTTCGCCGGGAGTGTCGGCGGTAAGTCGGTCGTCAGCGTCAACACGGTGACCTTGTGTCGACGTTCGAGCCGGCGCATACCGAGGCGTTGCCGGAACAGCCGTGAGACGCGGCGACGTCATCGGCGAAGTCGGAGGGGCATCCGACCATTGCGACGGCCGATGCCTCCATTGGGGAGTCAGGAGGGTCCGACTGCAAAACGAGGGGACGGCGACGACATATCTTGATCCGCTCGCCCGTGTGAGACCCATGCGTATTGGCCTGAAACCCGATTGACGGCGATGCTGCCCCGAATTCGTATGGAAAAGCCGTACAATTGAACGGTGGCGATGCAGATGCCACCCGTTCGCCGGAACGACCGGCCCACAGTCGAGGGGAGCGCTGAAATGCTCAAGGAATATACGCAACCGGTCACCAAGCCCATTGACGGCGATAAAAACGTGTTCTCGGTGGTGGTCGAACGCGCTGAACGCAAGCCCGACGAGCCGCTGGTCTCGTACAAGGACGGTACCGGCTCATGGCGCTCGTTCACGGCCGCCGAATTCCGCGACAAGGTCATCGCACTGGCCAAGGGCCTGATCGCCCGTGGCGTCATGCCAGGGGACGCGGTGTCGATCATCTCTTCCACCTCATGGCAATGGGCTGCGCTGGACATGGCCATCATGTCCATCGGCTCCCTCACCGTGCCCGTCTACGAGACCAACTCGCCGGCTCAGGTCGCCACGATCTTCAATGACTCCCAGGTGACGATGGCGTTCGCCGAGAACGATGCGCAGCGTGACAAGATCGAGTCCGTCCGCTCGCGCTGCAGCACGCTGAAAGACGTGTACGTCATCGATTTCGGTGCGCTGAACACGCTGGAGGAATACGGGCGTGGAGTGAGTGACGAGGAGTTCTGGGAGCGCGAGCGTCTGGTGAAGGGTGACGACCTGGCAACCATCGTGTACACGTCGGGCTCCACCGGCATGCCGAAGGGCATTGAACTGTCACACGGCAACTTCGTGTACGTCACCTATGCCGGTACGCAATCCATGCCCGACATCGCCTATGGGCGTGACCGCCGTCTACTGCTGTTCCTTCCGCTGGCTCACGCATTCGCGCGGTACATGGTGCTGTACTGCTTTGCCGGTGACGTGGAGCTGGGGCTGTCCAACAACCTCAAGACCATTCTGTCTGATTTCGGCGAGTTCAAGCGTCCTTCATACTGGCCGTGCCTCGCATCTTCGAGAAGGTGTACAACGCCGCCTCGCAGAAGGCGGGTGCCGGCATGAAGGGGCGCATCTTTGCCAAGGCCGCGGCCACCGCACGCGAATGGTCGCACGCGCAGCAGGAGGCAACGGGTTCTCGGCCTCGCTGCGGATGCGCCACGCCATGTACGACCGCCTGATCTATCGCACGATCATGGGCGTGTTCGGCGGCCACTGCGAATATGCGGTGTCCGGAGGCGCTCCTCTGGACGGGGCCATCGCACACTTCTTCAACGGTGTCGGACTGCCGCTGCTTGAGGGGTATGGCATGACGGAGACCTGCGCCCCGGCCATGGTGAATCCAACCAAGGGATATCGCATCGGCACGGTCGGCCTGCCGCTGCAGGGGGTGTCGGTAGGGCTCGGCGAGGACGGCGAACTATGCATCAAGAGCCGTGCGGTCTGCGTCGGATACCATAACCATCCTGAAATCACCCAGAGCCAGATCGTTGACGGATGGTTGCACACGGGGGACCTCGGCGACATCGACGACGACGGGTTTGTCACCATCACCGGACGCAAGAAGGACCTGATCATCACGCAGGCGGCAAGAACGTGTCTCCGGGTATATTGGAGGCCAGCGTGATGACATCGCCGGTGGTGGACCAGTGCGTCGTCATCGGTGACCGTAAGCCGTTCATCGCGGCGATCGTCTCCCTGGATCTCGATGAGACCAACGCCTGGCTGGCCGCGCAGGGTGTGGAGCAGGTCTCCGACCTCGCCGAAGCCGTGCGCAACCCGATCGTCTACGCCGAGGTCGAGCGCGCGGTCAACGCCGCCAACGATCTGGTGTCGCGGGCAGAGTCGATTCGCAAATTCGAGATCGTGCCGGAGCCGTTCACCGAGGAGAACGGACTGCTGACCGCCAGCATGAAGGCACGCCGTCAAGCGGTGATCGACCACTTCGGCGAACTCATCGACACGCGCATTTACGCCCCGAAGGGCCGCTGAGCGGAGGTTCAGCCGGGCAACGAGTCGGCCGTCACCTCAACCGGTTCCCGTCATCATGACGGATGGTTGGGGTGACGGCCGACTCGCGTATATCCCGGTATTGCCGCGCCTGCTACATTCCCTGTGACGCGCAATCCCTGCGTCTGTCACATCCCCGCGTCGGCCAGAGTGATGTAGCCGGGGTCGATCAGCGTGCTCTTGAGGTTCGACGCGCTGACCGCGACCAGGTCGGGGCGCAGCGTCGGCATGTTCTTCCCCGCGACGCCCGGATACGTCCCCTTGGTCAGGTTCTGCGGCGATTTCACCGCCGTGCCTGATTGATTTTCAGGCACATCTGCGCGAGCTGCGTCGCGGCGCCCTTGCGGTCCTCGACGGCGGTCATCCATTGATGGCCGCTGACGAGTTGCGGCAGTTCGTCGACGTACGCGCCATATCCGGTGATGATGGGCCACTGCGTGTCCCTGGCCTTTTCCGAGGCCGACCCGTCGTTGGCGGCGTCGCCGTCGTTTTCCGGCGCTTGATCGGATCCGGCACCTTCTTGCGGTGGAGATCCTGCTTTCCGGTGATGTTGCCGACGATTCCGGGCAGTGTGATGGAGGGGTTGATGTCGGCCGCCGAACCGGTGTATCCGAGATGGTCGAGCGCGTCGACCACTCCGGAAGCCACGTAATCGTTCATGGCGATGATGCCGTCGATTCGGGTGTGCGAGGCCGAATCCTTCTGTTTGAGACGATTGGTGATCTCGTCGGTGATGCGCGAATCCTTGTCGATTTTGAAGGCGACCGACTCCCACTGCCCGTCGGTCGTGTCGGCCGTCAGCAGTCCGGACGGACTGTATGCCGTGCCCTTCTTGAAATACGGCTGCAGCACGGACCAGGCGCTGCGAAGGCCTCCTTGGCGAATTCGTCGTCACTGCCGTCAGCGGATGCGGTGTAGGGCAGCAGGATCTCCACGGCCTCGGATTGTCCTTGCTGATGGTGTCGAGTTGCAGTTTGTCGGCAAGCTTGCTCGCCTGGATCTGCCCGATGCGTTCGGCTGTCGACAGTTCGACGAAAGCGTCGGGGGTGAAGTCCTTCACTGGATTGGCCACGAGCACCACGTGCATGCCCGAGTCCTTGGCCAGCTGCAATGCGTTCGCCATACGGGGCATCGATTGCGTGGCCGTCGAGTCGGATGCGTTATCCGAGCTGGATGCATTCGCCGATTCGGATGTGTCAGTCGATTCCGATGCATCCGTTGAACCGGCCTCGTCTGAACCGGTTCTATCCGTCGCCGTGCCGCTCGTTTGGCTGACGTAATCGCCGTATTGCCGGGTGGATGTCTGCGTTTCGGCTGCGGGCGCGACGATCAGCGTTATTTCCTTCTCGTCAGCACCGTCTTTCTTGTTGGCGCTGTCTTTCCCGCTTTGCGCCGACACCGCATGATTGACGACGTAATCCTGAATGTCCTGGCTCTGCTTGGCGAGGTCACTGGATGTGGTCGTGGTGATGTTCGCGGATTTGAATCCTTGCTTCTTGAGCTCGGAGGTGATGTCGGGCACCAGTTTCGCCCACTTGTTCAACGGCGTGTGCTGGGAGAGGGTGATGCCGTCCGATGGGGTGAATATCGCCACCGCCCCGGTGGATTGCGTGACGGTGCCGCCGTCCGGAGTGTTGGTATCGTCCGTTGACGCGCATCCCGCCGTCGTGAGCAGAAGACCCGTCGCCATCGCGGCGGCGATGAGTTTCAGACAAGACACCATGCGTCGTCCTGACATGGTCACGCCCTTTCAGTCATGCGAATACTGTAACTTTCGATTGTAGCCTCACCATACGCACAAGGCCCGCATCTCGTGTGGGGACATGGGATGCGGGCTTGATGGCGATGGATTGCCGGCGGCGATCACCGGTGGCGGGAGCCGCCGGAGAACCCCGCCCGGCCGGTCACGCGGTCAGCGCCTTGGAAAGGTTCTCGTCCAGCGCGTTCATGAAGCCCTCGGTGTCGAGCCACGCCTGATCCGGTCCCACCAGCATGGCCAGATCCTTGGTCATCTGACCGCCTTCGACGGTGTCGACGATGACCTTCTCCAGCGTCTCGGCGAAGTGGCGGACCTCGGGCGTGCCGTCCAGGTCGGCGCGGTGCTTGAGTCCGCCGGTCCATGCGAAGATCGAGGCGATCGGGTTGGTGGAGGTCTTCTCGCCCTTGAGCCAGCGGCGGTAATGGCGGGTCACGGTACCGTGCGCGGCCTCGGCTTCGACGGTCTGGCCGTCCGGGGTCATCAGCACGGAGGTCATCAGGCCCAGCGAGCCGAAGCCCTGAGCCACGGAGTCGGACTGCACGTCGCCGTCGTAGTTCTTGCACGCCCAGATGTAGCCGCCGTGCCACTTGAGGGAGCTGGCGACCATGTCGTCGATCAGGCGGTGCTCGTAGGTCAGTCCAGCCTCGGCGAACTTGTCCTTGTAGTCGGTCTCGAACACTTCGGCGAAGATGTCCTTGAACTGGCCGTCGTAGGCCTTCAAAATCGTGTTCTTGGTGGACAGGTACACCGGGTAGTGGCGCATCAGCCATAGTTGAAGCAGGCGCGAGCGAAGCCGCGGATCGAATCGTTGACGTTGTACTGCACCTGGCCACGCCGCCGTCCTGGCCGTAGTCATAGACCACGTGCTCAATCGGCTCGGAGCCGTCCTCGGGAGTGAAGGTGACGGTCAGGCGTCCGGCGCCGGCACCTTGAAGTCGGTGGCCTTGTACTGGTCGCCGAAGGCGTGGCGGGCCACGACGATCGGCTTGGTCCAGCCGGGCACCAGACGAGGCACGTTGCTCATCACGATGGGCTCGCGGAAGA
>ENA-OUNI01000444-OUNI01000444.1-human-gut-metagenome-genome-assembly--contig:-NODE-444-length-19148-cov-1.956574_pt1 | contig 19148 bp, 23 predicted proteins | sample MGYA00242499_ERZ504580 | MGnify/ENA primary metagenome ERZ504580 (study PRJEB26092, sample SAMD00036315) | human gut metagenome | host: Homo sapiens | study: EMG produced TPA metagenomics assembly of... | reverse complement strand
GTTTTGGCGGCGGATATGCCATGCTGTCCATGATACAAGGTGAGGTAGTCACCCGTTACGGCTGGCTCACACCGCAGGAGTTTACCGACATCGTAGCAATCAGCCAGATGACTCCCGGTCCTATCGGCATCAATTCGGCAACCTATGTAGGCTATTCCACGATAGCCGAACAATACGGCACGAGCATGGGAGTGCTTGGGTCTTGCGTAGCCACTTTCGCCGTAGTGTGCCTTCGTTCATCCTGATGCTCACCATCAGCAAATTCTTTCTGAAATATCAGAAGCACCCGGCAGTAGAAGCCGTATTCAGCGGACTTCGCCCGGCGGTAGTAGGACTGCTGGCATCGGCTGCGCTGGTGCTGATGAACACGGAGAACTTCAGTTCGCCCCAGGAAGATATGTACTCTTTCATCATCAGTATCATCATCTTCCTTGCAGCTTTCATCGGAACAAGAAAATATAAGGTCAATCCCATACTGATGATTATAGTATGCGGAATAGCAGGACTGATACTTTATTGATAGTTGACAGTTGATTCCTATAGCTTCACTTTCTTGCTTACAGACTTGGATTCGTTGTGCAGGCGGTCGAGCGCCGTAACCACATAACGGTACTTCGTCTTGCCATCCTCATAAGGCAACTTATAGAAAGTGTTGCGCGTAACAGCCACAATGTGCGAAGGGTCGTCGATGTCCACCTTCTCTTTCGAAGCAAAACGGTAGACAACATACTGTACCGGACGGTTCATTTCATCCTTAAACTTCGGAGCGGTCCAGAAAAGGATGTAACCGTCGGCAGTCCACACCGGTTTTACCTTGCGCACCTTATCCGGGGCTTCATTGTCCATAAAGTCAAATACGGGCGGCAAAGCCGGATACTTATGATACTCGGCAACCAGCGCATCGCGGTATTTGCCGGCATTCTCCACTACTGCGCTGGCAGGCCATTGGCAACTGCCGCCGATTGTCTGATATGCCGCTGCAAAGCCATCTTGCGGGGAAGCTGATTGACGGACGGATTCTTCGGGTCGGCATTCTGTACCGTATTCATTACAGACTGGCCGATAAACAAAGGACGGTTCTCCGTATGCTTTGCCCACCACTTCACCAAAGTTTCATAGTCGCAGCCGGATGTCCTATCTGCCAGTACACTTGCGGTATGTTATAATCAATCCAGCCTTTGCGTGCCCACAGAAGTACGTCGGCATACAAATCATCATAATTCTGCAAACCGTTTGTGGCGCTGCCCAGCGGGTCGCTGCTCTGATTGCGGTAGATACCGAAAGGACTCACGCCGAACTTCACCCAGGGTTTCAGTCCGCGGACCGTCTCATGTATTTTCTGAATGAGAATATTCACATTACTGCGGCGCCAGTCCGCCTTATTGCTGAAACCGCCGCCATAGCGTGCAAAGCTGGCATCATCCGGGAAATCCTTTCCCTTGATAGGATAGGGATAGAAATAATCGTCCATGTGAATGGCATCCACATCATAGCGCGACACGATGTCGGTTATCACCTTACAGATATGATTGCGGCTTTCGGGAAGCGCAGGGTCGAAGTAAAGCTGGTCGCCATACGTCACGAACCACTCCGGATGCGAATTATAAATATGGATGGGCGAAAGCTCGTTCTTCAACGAAGTCTTTACCCGATACGGATTAATCCAGGCATGAAACTCCATGCTCCGCTTGTGGCACTCCTCAATCATAAACTGCATAGGGTCCCAATAAGGTTCCGGGGCTTTGCCCTGCACACCTGTTAGGAAACGGCTCCACGGTTCGTACTGCGAAGCATACAACGCATCGGCTTCGGGACGCACCTGAAAAATAATGGCATTGATACCTGCACCTTGCAGGGAGTTCAACTGATTTATCAAGATTTGCTTCAACCGGTCGGTCGGTATGCCACGGAACTGTCCGTTTACCGCCTGAATCCATGCAGCACGAAATTCACGTTTAGGATGTGCGGATGTGGATACGAACTGTGCCTGTACAGCCAGTGAAAGGCAGCAGAAAGCCAGTAACAAGAGGAGATTTCTCACTTTCATTTTATTCTTTTTAAATATTGTGTCGCAAAGATAATGATTATCTTTGCAACTCAATTCATTTTCAATCGTCTTATGGCAAAAAATACATCTATCATCATAAAGGGGGCACGCGTCAATAATCTGAAAAATATTGATGTGGAAATTCCCCGCAACAAGCTGGTCGTCATAACCGGACTGTCCGGTTCCGGCAAGTCCTCGCTCGCATTCGATACACTCTATGCCGAGGGGCAACGGCGCTATGTGGAAAGCTCAGCAGTTACGCCCGCCAGTTTTTGGGACGTATGAGTAAGCCCGAATGCGATTTCATCAAGGGTATCCCCCCTGCCATTGCCATCGAGCAGAAAGTAAGCAGCCGCAATCCCCGTTCCACCGTAGGCACTTCTACCGAAATCTACGAATACCTGCGCCTGCTCTACGCCCGTGTGGGACGGACTTTCAGTCCGGTCAGCGGACAGGAGGTAAAGAAACACTCCACCGAGGACATCGTGAACTGCATGCTCCGGCAACCTGAGGGAACACGCTATACCGTGCTCACCCCGATATTGCTCCGCGAAGGACGTACCTTGCAGCAGCAACTGGAAATAGACTTGAAGCAAGGGTTCAACCGGTTGGAAGTGAACGGAGAAATGGTGCGCATTGACGAGTATCAGCCTAAAGACGGTGACACCGTATTCCTATTGGTAGACCGCATGACGGTTTCCGGCGAGAAAGATGCCGTCAGCCGCCTCACCGACTCCGCCGAAACCGCCATGTACGAGGGTGACGGAGCCTGCCTGCTGCGTTTCTACCAACCGGACGGCACTACCAGCCTGTACCGTTTCAGTACCAAGTTCGAGGCGGACGGCATCACGTTTGAAGAGCCCAACGACCAGATGTTCTCGTTCAACTCCCCCATCGGCGCATGTCCGGAATGCGAAGGCTTCGGACGTGTCGTGGGCATCGACGAACATCTCGTCATCCCCAACCGCTCCCTTTCCGTATACGACGGCGCCGTGGTGTGCTGGCGCGGCGAGAAAATGGGCGAATGGAAAGACATGGTGATACGCGGTGCGGAGAAAGCCGGATTCCCCATTTTCACTCCCTACTACCAGTTGACAGACGAACAACGCCGCATGCTGTGGGACGGAACCCGCTACTTCGAGGGTATCAATGCTTTCTTTAAAATGTTGCAGGAAAACCAGTACAAGATACAATACCGCGTTATGCTGGCGCGTTATCGCGGCAAAACCCTTTGTCCCAAATGCCACGGTACGAGGCTGAAGCCCGAAGCCGGTTATGTACGGGTGGGCGGACGCAGCATCTCCGAACTGGTAGACCTGCCCATTACCGAACTGAAAGTGTTCTTCGACAACCTGAAGCTGGACAAGCATGATGCCGACATTGCCCGCCGCATCCTTATAGAAATCAACAACCGCATCCGCTTCCTGCTGGATGTAGGTTTGGGATACCTCACCCTGAACCGCCTCAGCAATTCGCTGTCCGGCGGTGAAAGCCAGCGTATCAATCTGGCAACTTCCCTGGGAAGCAGTCTTGTGGGCAGTCTCTACATTTTGGACGAACCGAGCATCGGACTTCACAGCCGCGACACGGACAAGCTGATACACGTCTTGCGCCAACTGCAACAGTTGGGCAATACGGTGGTCGTGGTGGAACATGACGAAGAAATCATCCGGGCAGCGATTATATCATCGACATCGGTCCCAAGGCCGGACGTCTGGGCGGCGAGGTTGTCTACCAGGGAGACATGAAGGATTTGCAAAAAGACAGCAACAGCTACACCGTGCGTTATCTTCTGGGCGAGGAAACCATTCCCGTGCCCGAAAGCCGTCGCCCGTGGAACCAGTATATTGAAATCACAGGCGCCCGCGAGAACAATCTGAAAGGCGTGGACGTACGCTTTCCGCTCAATGTAATGACCGTAGTCACCGGCGTATCGGGTTCCGGTAAAAGCACACTGGTGCGCGATATCTTCTTCCGCGCCCTCAAACGCGAACTGGACGAATGCACCGACCGACCGGGCGAGTTTGCCTCTATCAGCGGAGACCTGCGAAATCTGCGCAACGTAGAGTTTGTAGACCAGAACCCCATCGGCAAGTCCTCGCGTTCCAACCCCGTAACCTACATAAAGCCTACGACGAAATACGCAAACTTTGGGCAGAACAACCCCTCGCCAAACAAATGGCTATACCGCCGGCCATTTCAGCTTCAACAGTGAAGGCGGCCGTTGCGAGGAGTGCAAGGGCGAAGGAACCATCACCGTAGAGATGCAGTTCATGGCGGACCTTGTGCTGGAGTGCGAATCCTGCCACGGCAAACGCTTCAAGGCAGATACGCTGGAAGTGAAATTCCATGATGTCAATATCTACGATGTACTGGAAATGACCGTTAACCAAGCCATTGAATTCTTCACCGCACACGGACAGAAGAAAATCGTGAAGCGCCTGCAACCGCTGCAAGATGTGGGGCTGGGATATATCAAACTCGGCCAATCGTCCTCTACCCTCTCCGGCGGTGAGAACCAGCGCGTAAAACTGGCTACTACCTCAGTATGGAGAAAGCCGACCCTACGCTATTCATCTTCGACGAGCCTACCACCGGCCTGCACTTCCACGACATCCGCAAACTGTTGGAAGCCTTTGATGCACTGATACGCCGCGGCCATTCCATCGTTATCATCGAGCATAATATGGACGTAGTGAAGTGTGCCGACCATGTTATAGACCTCGGCCCCGAAGGCGGAGACAAAGGCGGCTATATCGTGGCAACCGGTACACCGGAAGAAGTGGCGGCATGTGCGGCAAGCTACACAGGGCAGTTCCTGAAGGAAAAGTTGACTGCTGCAAAATAAATAGATAAGAATGTATCAAAAACTAACAAGAGAACTTTGAAGGACTGTATTGTATAAAACGAGGGTATAATTCAAAATACACTTGATAATTTCTTTTAGGCACGGATTACATGAATCTCACAGAGAAAGAATAAAGTAAATCTGGTAAATCTGCATAATCCGTGCCTAAAAAGAAATAAATGGTAAGTATTTCTCTATTTTGGTACACTCTCTGAATATCCGGAAAATATCACAGTGAATCACTTGTGAACGCAACGTACGGAAAAGCCGTATGCCCGACTGTTATTGCCTACAGGATATACAGAACTATTACTGAAATACAAAAGTACTCCATTACCTCCCGATGTAGATGCTGACCAATATCCACCGTTATTACCTGTACTCTGAAGAACAGCCGTACCTGAATTACGACTACCGGCGGCTGGATACCAAGCAGTTCCGCTATCGTCTGTTAATTCATACAAACGACCGGCAGTTCCCACTTGATCCGGCAGTGCAGCTTTCCAATCAAAAGGTCCTATTTCCGAATCATAAGAACCTGCATTCTTTACACCACTGAAATTTCCATCGCCAAATCCTGCCCAAGCATTAGTCAAAGCACCATAACCGGAAACAGTACCCGGCAATGACCAACCGGCAGGGGTAGGACTAAAGACATCTAAATCCGATCCTGTCCAAAGATTATTATCCTGCTTAGTCCAATCACCACCGCCATTCTTAAAATAGAAAGTAGTAGGATTCATTACTGCATCTTTCAGCTTATTTTCAAAGTTGTCATTTGCTACGGGAGAAGGAAAGGAATAGGTTTCATTATTCGCATCATAAACCGTTAACATTGTATTAGTACCATCTCCTGAAGCAGGAAACGGGTCTTTACGTCCCCATTGATATTGAAGTCCATACAACTTAACTGCTTCTTCCGTTGTCTGAAGCTGTCCGGTATTTTCCCGCTATAAACAGCACCGAGATTTCTATCCATAATCCCCCGATAAATTACCGCTTGTAAATGAGATACCTTCATATTTATGTACCTCTCCGTTTTCTACTATTCCGTTAATTGCCGGTTTGTAATCCGTTAACCAAATATGCCAAGACCACAAAATATCACCGTTCTTGAAAATCTCCCATCTTCCGTCGCACTCAATGCAATCACTGCATTGTTACCATTCTCTACACCCTCTCCAAAATTAATTTGGCAAAATAATTCTTCATACCCGGTGCATTATCCGGAGATATCCAAGAGTCATCCGGCATCGTGCCTACGATATTGCTATTCTCGTGGTTCATTGTTTTCCATAATGTCACAAGTTCCCATTTACCGCCACGAATCACCTTGTCCAGTTCATCCACGTAAGCCTTTCCGTCATTCAACGATTTCTCAATGTAAGTCCAACCTTTTCGTACCTGTGACAGAGGAATATAGAAATCACCCTCATTATCCTCTACATCCACCATATAGCAGTTAGCAGGAGTTTGGGCTATGTCCACCAACTTCTCGTTTCCTTCATTCTTCACAATAGACGGGTCAAAGAGAGGAATCACCTTGATATTGGTTACCGCACCGTCTTCCGTATTGTCACCGTAAATATAGGTAGTGACATTATACTGTGCATTGGCACGGATGTTCATGTCACCGGCATTGTTACCGCCCAAGTATATCGTATACTCCACCTTGCGCATAATCCCCGAGTTGGTAGTATAGGTAAGATCTACGAGCAGGTAAGTGAGTCCCTCAGCACTTCCTATAACCTCAGCCAGTTTGGCTGCATTGCTCTTATCCTTGTAGTTGGTAATTCCATCATAACTGCCGCGTGCATTCTCCGGCATATACGCTACGAAAGTCGCCATATCGGTATTGCCGCTCATACTCTTTTCATCGTTAGCATCGAAACTTACGAAACCTTTCTCCGCATAAGTCGGATAAGGCTGTTGTACATCCGGCCAAATGCCGTTCAATCCGCCCACAGGCAACGCCGGACGATTCTTCTTGCTTGGCAAAGTCACTTCCAACGGCACATTATGCAAACTGATGCCATTGACCACGACAGAAGGCATCTCTCCATCCGCAAGCCTGAAATTATCAGTGTTCACGGTAAAGTTTATTTTTGCCAATGCACGAGTGAGTGATACATTGATTTGATTGGTCATACCATCCACGATTCCATCGGTATAAACACCGTACATAGGGATGTAACCGGTACTTACCAAAGCATCCTTACTCTCATAAGTCGGCTTATAGTTCAAAAACTCCGTATAAGTAGTCACGCCCTGCCCGTTTCCGGCTTCCTCTTCCGATATCAAAGCCGGCCAGTTTCCCGTCATGGCTTTTACATTGGCAAGAAAACAGATGATATTCTCATTGCCGTTCTCCACAAAAGTACCGGTAAAGGGGTCCGTAGTACCTTTGGCAGTGAAGGAATCCCTTCCACCGTCACAGCCTGAGCAAAAGACAAACCTTCCAGTTGTATCGTTTTCTTCAGTCTGCCCTCCTTAAATACGAGTACGGTCATATCTTTGATACCGCTTTCCATTACCGAACGGGTATTTACTTGCGTATAGTCCGGAGCAGCAAAACTGATTCTCAAAGCAGTGCTGCCATTGTTCAGTGCAGACCGGGAAGTCTCCATATCTTCTGTGCACGATACTGCAAGACATACGGCCATTGTCAAGAAAACCATCTGTTTGATTCTTGTTGTAAACTTGTTCATATTAGTATTGATTTTAAATTAGATATCTGTTCCACTTACCTGTCTTGTAACATCCGCAGGATACCTGCCTTCCTCGGTCTGCCACTTCACGCCTGTAAAATTATCGAGGGTCACATACGTTCCTCCATCATTATCGAAATCCTCATACTTGCCTTCGGTACTTCCCCATGACGTAGTGTCAAAACCATCCACCTCGATTAACAAACGGTTTTCAGTACCATACGCTCCTTCTACGATCCGATAGGCAATGCTGTTCCAGCCGCCTACACTCACCAGCACCCGATTTCCGGTATCGTAACCTCCCTCGACGGCCGTCCATGAAGCAGTATCCCAACGGTCTATGCCAAGCAACAGATCAATCCTGCCTTCTTCCGTATCAGGTCTATGCCGAACTCTACAACAAAAGTATAACGGTAGCCGGGATTAAATGCCGGAAGCTGCACATTACGGGCATTAAGCGCCACACCGCCACCGTCTATCAACAGATTGAAAGTAATATCCATTGTATTATGCCCTTCGGAAACACTTTTCAATGGACAAGGCAATACATAACCGTCTCCGGAACGTGCTACATTCTTATCCGGCTTATTCTCATCATAAGGAGCATTTACTTCCACAGCTTCGGTTTGCACGGTCCGTACTGCGTACGAAGTGTTGTATCCGCCGGTCTGCACTACATACGCACTTTGCGTGGAGCACTGCCCCCGACAAGAGGCAGGTTGGCACTCGACGGCAGACAATAATTGAACACGATGCCGTCTATCCCCAAGCAGACCTGCCTCTTGTTCCCCTTCAACAACATATCGAACACCTCCTGTTGCAACCGCGCTTCCACTTTGACAGCCGCACCTAAATGAGGCAGGTTTCCATTCCTATCCGGTTCTCCGTCGGAACCATCGCCCTCAAAAGTAACTTTCACTTTACGGACGCCTCCAGTTTGTTCCGTAACAACACCCGACGCACGTCCGGCAAGTATATCCTGCCCGTGAGTAACCCCCGAAATAAACATTCCGTTCAACACCCCGAAACTCGTTCCTTTCGTACCGTTGCCAAGTTCCAAACCTTCCTGCGAAGAAGTATTTGCCAATACTACGACATCATAGATATAGCCGGCCTCCACCAGCAATCTGCCGTCGGCCACTACCTTACCGTTTACTCTGGCAACCGTGACGCCTGAAAGGGCTGTTTCCTCTTCTCCCAAGCCCGTTGCCATACCTTCGGCTACATAAATCAATGCCGGACCGGCAAAAGCCTCCGTTCCGGGAGCATCCTGACGGCGGGCATAAGCAAGAATCTCCACGGGAGTACCTTCATTAAAAGCCGTACGCGTGGACACGGCTCCTCCTCCCGCGCTGATACAGAGTTCCACCTGCCCGGCGGTATTGACATCTCCCGCCGTCCCGTTTCCGTTGTGCGAACATCCGACGGATATCAACAACAGGAAAAGCACTGAAGCCGGTCGCATCCAGGTCACACCTTTAAACTTCACTTTTTTCATTCCATCTCTATTTTAATACAGTATTTCTTTCCCATTTCGCCCGATTTTGTCAGGCATACCGTCTCCGTCATAATCTTTCCACCCTGTATGCCGATGCCGACAAAGATATCACCTGTGCCATCGGCCGCAAGTTTCAGTTCTATATCAAGCTTCAAGCCGGCAGAAAACTCCCGTCTCCGACTGCTTCATCCAGTAACTTGCCGAATTCGGCAACTTCGGTTTCAATCGTCCTGCCGTCATCCAATTTCAATGTCAGTACAATAGGAGTTTCCGACAGCCCCGAAACAGCAGGACTAAAGACCCCGAAAGAACGAAAACCTATCTCCGCTATCCGGTTATTAAAAGCAGCCTCTGCCGGATATATCCCCATGGATTCCTGGTGGTAAGGCTCTTTGTCCCGTGTACGGGAAAGATACCGTCCGAGAACAATACCGGGAAAATCGCAACGGACAGACACAATCGCCAAATCCGTATTGTTCGTAACCTGCATGCCGATATCCTGAGTCAATGGGTCTGCCATAACGTGTATACGGACAAAGCGCCTTCCACCACCTCTATTTCACCTCTGAAAGCGTAAACAGGCCCCGCTCCGCCAATCGCATATTCTCACCGGAACGAACGGTTACAACACTCTTTGCTATTACTGCCGCTTTCTCATAACTGTCCATATCCACCGTTTCTACATTGGCTGTTTCGGAGTTGAAAGCAAGCACTTTATACTTTCCTACCGGAAGTTTGCCCTCGAAGCCGCCTGACGGGACAGCACTCTCCACTATGGGAGTACTACCGTCTGCCGGATAAAAATGAAATTCCAACGTTTCCGCATCACCGTGCACAATATCTCCCCAAGAAGTCCGGATAGAGATACCCGTATCCAAAGGTCTTATTCCGTGAAGTTCACGTTCCGTACAAGCATAGAAAGCAAGCAACAAGAAAGAAAACGCCATAAAGCCTCCATGCGATTTTAATATACCATTCATAGTTCTCAATTATAAATGTCTGTTTATATTTATCCGTTATTTCACTTTAAAGCGATAGCCCAAACTGATGCTTATGCCCGTAAGGTCAAAGCGCGACTTACCATAACGGGCTGTTTGGTAAAACTCTCCGGCAGGATTAGGCTCATAGGGCATCACGGTAGCATGCAGGTAACCGCAGGAAGCGCTCAACTCCAATAACCAGTTTTGACAGAAAGCAAACGACCAACCGGCAGAAATACCAGTCTCCCAATAGTGTCCAGTCTTGTTGTCCGTAGAACGTTTCAAATCGCCGTTGTACCTACGGCGGATATCAAAATCACCGATACGCCCGTAAACGCCTGCAAAAGGGCCTTGAAAAAGCCCGTCGCCATAAAACCAAAAACGCGGTTGCAGGGTATATGCACTTACACCCCAAAACCTGCCTGTGCCATAGCACCCCTCAAAATGACTGTACAAGCCCGAAACCGATATTGACCACCGGTCGGAAAAGAATAGCTCCGCCTCAAGATTGGGCATCACCGTAGCATACTCAAAATCCGGAGTAAATCCTGTGAGAGAATACAGATTGGTTTTCACTGCAACGGAAATTCCGTAATGCGGGGCATTGCCTTTTTTCTCACCCGCATACAGATAAACGGGAGCAAACATACCGGAAACGACAAACGACAGGAGAAGCAATAATTGTTTTTTCATTGTCACTGTTTTTATATTCAACCTAAGCCCGATACCGAACTATTGTTTGTTTTTAGTTTGCATTATGAATATACAATACTATTATACGCTTATTCTGATATCGAACCCGCACCATGTTCATATTTGTCAATATAAAAGAAGCGACAATCTGTTCCGTTACTTTTTACGTAACGGAACAGAACGATAGAAAGCTTTTCCAAGTCTCAAAAAGGCATTCTATCTGAAGAAACTGAACATTTTCTCGCTCTGCAAGAAGAGTAATCCGTATCTCTGTTTTTATATTCAATGGAGACAAATACATTATTGTCTAAAAAGAAGGAGTAAAAGAAGAAAATCGCTTCAATCCAGAAAATTATCAAGGCAAATACATATTATTTGCTGCAAATTCATAAAATAAACAACTTATTGTTTTATGAAAATAAATTAATTGCTTATATTGCACGCAAATACAATTCCCGTTACGTAAAAAGTAACGTATACGTATAAATCTGTCAATCAAACAGTTTTACTGACACGAACCGTTTCAACACACCTTCAAACACATACTTCATTGTCAATTTATTTGCCTTGTCAAGCAGTGAATCCTCATAGCGTTTCAGATATATCTCCGTGGTCTTTATGCTGCTGTGCCCCAATCCTTCGGAAATCACGGATAAGGGAACGCCGCAATACTTGCTTTGCGTAGCCATGTATAGCGCATGGAGTAAGACGTAACTTTCTCGCTGACACCACAACGCGAAGCAAGGCACTTCAACCGCATGTTGAATTGACGCAGCGAACTTTGATAAGCTGTGTACAAACCTTTCCCATTCAAATTTTCCGGAAGGATGTCCAACAGATAAGGTGAAGCAGGAGAAACAGGGGCATAAAGAGCCAAGAGTTCCGCCGCTCGCCTGTCAACTGCAATGGAGAGTCTGACCCCCGTCTTTTGTCGGCGCAACACAAGGCGTCCGTTCCTATAGTCGGACTTTTGCAGATGCGCAAGGTCTACAAAAGGCATCCCCTGAAAACGGAGCATCAGCTCCAAAAAAGCACGGGCACGTTCCAATTCTGGTGAAAGCCCGCCCGTGTCACCGGTAAATATCGAACGCACATCTTTCACATCGAGAGCACGCTTACGTTCGGAAGCTCTTCCGGTAAACACACCCGTGAACAGGCGCGGAACGTAAGGAGCAATGCCCGCCTCCACTCCGCGGTTGTACGTTGCCCGAAGCGTATGCAGGTAAGTGCCCACCGTATCCCAGGACAGTCCGCGCAAACGCAGCCATTCTTCGTATCTTTTCAACAAGCCCGGAGACAAGGAATACATAGTTACCTCCCGCTTCTCGCAACGTATCCGATTTCCGGAACATGCACACTCTCCCGCAATATACTTCTCAAAAGAATTAGCGGTGCTACGGTACACATGCGCCGTACCGTAATGTCCTTCCTTTTCCAAGGAAGCAGCCACCTCTCTTACAAATAATGTCAATAGTTTCTTCTTCATATCAGTTGATTTATATACTGTATACACGACTTACACGAACGCACAATCCGCATAAATGTTTATCAATCGGACCCGCAGCAGGACTTGCCCCCGCCCAACCGGTGATACAATACATTATATACTTTTCCAGAAGAGAAGAGACGAATGCAAGGAAAAACAAAAAAGCAGATGTACCGCAATACACCTGCTTATATATTTCGCCTGATTAAAGGCATTGGAAAACCCTTTTAGAAGTAGAAACCGAATCCCACTTTCAGACCGAACTCTGAACGGTCTTTATTTATATCCCAATAAACGGCAGGCTCGATAGTGACCGTACGCGACAGGAAGAAAGCATAACCGCCCTCCATGCCGAAGCCGAAACGGGTTTTATCGCCACCGTCCCAGTTGTAACGGTTCAAGTTTACATCAGCTCCCAGAAATACACCAATTTTGTTGAAATAGTAACGTCCGCCCACACCCAACGTATAGACATCCGTTCCGCCGCCTTGCCATGTAGCGCCGGCATCCAGCAGCAAAGCCACGTTATCGATTAAAAAAGCACCGCCCTTGACCTCAAGACCGAAATGAGCCTTATCCGTTTCCGTATTGTAGGAAAAATTAAGCCCGGTAACGGAAGGGTTGACGAACCACTTTCCTTTTTCAAACTGCGCATGGGCAGCCACTGTGCCAATAAGCAGGCATACGATTAATGCAAGTCTTCTCATCTTGTTTTCGTTTTTAAGTGAATAATTATTTTCGTTCTATTTTATCTTCTTCACGGCGCTTACGCTGCAACTCCTCTTTTTTGCGCAGCACCAGCCACAACGCCAGTACGATGACATACGAAGCGATTACGGTTACATATTTCTCCGTATTGCTGATTTCCGTATTGCGCGGCAGGAAATACGCCGCGGTGGCAGAAACATAAATAAGCAGGGCTACGGTCAGCCCGGTAGATTTCTTGAGTTTCTTCATCGGTTTAAGAGTTTTTTAGTCTGTTTGTCTTTTCTTCCATAGCACGAACCATACCAGAGCTATCGCCACACCGGCTGCTCCTATGCCGTAGGATGCCGGATGCGACAGGCCGAAACCTTCGGGCGCTATACAGATATACGTTGTACAGACGCAGGTCATGAAAAGGGCAGGTATCAGCGTCAGGAAATACAACTTCCTCGCACGCACCAGATACACTGTGACAGCCCATAGGGTAAAGACGGACAAGGTCTGGTTGGCCCATGCAAAGTAACGCCATATCATATCGAAACCGTCCTTATCGCGCAGGCTGTACAGCAACAGTCCGATAGCAGCCAAAAACATCGGTATGCAGATATATAAACGGCGGCGCATCGTTTTTTGTTCCATCCCCAGGAAATCTGCAACGATAAGCCGTGCCGAACGGAAAGCGGTATCGCCGCTGGTAATGGGGGCTGCAATCACACCCAGTATAGCCAGTACGCCTCCGATTGTTCCCAACCAGTCTTTCGTAATGGCATCCACAATGACGGCGGCATTCGTCTCCGCCATTCCGTTTTCATGGAAGAAGCAAGTAGCGGCGGCAGCCCAGATAAGGGCCACGATGCCTTCGGTAATCATGGCTCCGTAGAATATGGGGCGTCCATGACGCTCGCTCGTCATGCAGCGTGCCATCAAGGGGCTTTGCGTGGCATGAAAACCGCTGATAGCCCCGCACGCGATACTGACAAACATAATGGGAAATACAGGCAGCGCCGAAGCGTTGGGATGGGTATTCTGCAATCCGTCCCATACTTCCGGCAATGCCGGATGCTTCACGTAGAGCATAACCAAAATGCCCACCGCCATAAACAGCAGCGCAATGGCAAACAGCGGATATATCTTGCCGATAATCTTATCCACCGGCAGCAAGGTGGCAAGTATATAATAGATAAAGACCACCACAATCCAGAAAACGGTGTCCAGCGTTTCCGGCGTCAGGCTGGCAAGCAGTCCGGCAGGGCCTGCCACAAACACGGCTCCCACAAGTATCATCAGGACAACGGTAAATCCGCGCATCACCTGCTTGGTAGTCACGCCCAGATAACGGCCTATAATCTCCGGCAGCTCTCGCCCCCGTTGCGCAACGAAAGCATTCCTGCAAAATAGTCGTGCACCGCTCCGGCAAAAATACTACCGAACACTATCCACAGATAGGATGCCGAACCGAATTTCGCTCCCATGATTGCACCGAAGATAGGTCCAGGCCTGCGATATTCAGGAACTGTATCATAAAGATTTTCCACGTAGCAGCGGGATATAGTCCACCCCGTCGCTTTGGTAATAGCAGGAGTCTTGCGGTCGTCCGGTCCGAATACGTGTTCTATAAAGCGTCCGTAGATGAAATAACCTGCAACCAACGCCAGCAGGCAGAGCGTAAATGTAATCATGGCGTGCTAATGTTTAATGTACAGCAAGTGTTAATAATGTATTTTATGTATGCAAATGTAACGGTTTCTAACTAAACTACGCAATTTTATCAGGTGATTTACGTATCTTCGCCGTGAAATATAACAGAAATAAAGAAGTAAAAAGGAATTTGTTTCACCGCAGAGGAGAAATCATCATTTACCGAAAACAAGACAGCAACATGAAGAAATCAAGCCTTATACTATTATATATCTTCTGTCTTCTTCCCCTTGCCGCCCAGCGGCGCCCAAGCACGAGGTACGTGCCGCATGGGTCACCGCCGTCTACGGACTAGACTGGCCCCGCACCCGCGCCACCACGCCCGAGAGCATCCGCAAGCAGCAGGACGAACTCGTAGAGATACTGGACAAACTGAAAGCCGCCAACTTCAACACCGTACTGTTTCAAACCCGTACGCGGGGCGATGTGCTCTACAAATCGTCCATCGAGCCTTATAACTCCATCCTGACAGGAAAAACCGATGGCAACCCCGGCTACGACCCGCTTGCCTTTGCCGTAGCCGAATGCCACAAACGCGGTATGGAATGCCACGCCTGGATGGTGACCATTCCTTTGGGCAACCGCAAGCATGTCGCCGCCCTCGGCAAGGCATCGGTCACCAAACGCAAACCCGCTATCTGCGTACCTTATAAACGCGAGTATTTCCTCAATCCCGGACATCCGCAGACCAAAGAATACCTGATGAGCCTCGTCCGCGAAGTCGTGGAACGTTACGATGTGGAGGCGTGCATTTCGATTACCTGCGCTACCCCGAACATGCCCTGCGCTTCTCCGACAGCTATACCTATAAGAAATACGGCAACGGACGCGACCTCGCGCAATGGCGGCGTGACAATATCACGGAAATAGTCCGTTATCTCTATAAAGGCGTCAAGGCGCTGAAGCCTGGGTAAAGGTAAGCACCTGCCCCGTGGGTAAGTACCGCGACACCGCCCGCTATCCGTCACGCGGCTGGAATGCGTTCCACACCGTCTATCAGGACGTACAAGGCTGGCTGGGCGAAGGCATACAGGACCAGATATATCCTATGATGTACTTCCGCGGCAACGGTTTCTATCCTTTCGCCCTCGACTGGCAGGAACAAAGCAACGGCCGGCAGATTATTCCCGGACTGGGCATCTACTTCCTCGACCCCGGCGAAGGCAACTGGACTGTGGACGAGGTGGAACGGCAGATAAACTTCACCCGTGCACACGGCCTGGCGGGCGAAGGCCACTACCGCGTGAAGTACCTTATGGACAATACGCAGGGGTTGTATGACATACTTCAAGAGAACTACTACACCGCCCCCGCCATGCAACCCGCCATGCCGTGGATAGACAATGTGCCGCCAACCGCCCCCACGCAACTCAACGTCGGGAAGTTGGCCGACGGATACTGGAAAATCACCTGGCAAGCCGCCACTGACAACGATAAGCGGAATGCGCCGACCTATGTAGTCTACGGTTCCGATACGTATCCCGTAGATACCGCCAACCCGGAAAATATACTGGCGCAACGCATACAGGGAACCGAATACATATATGCCCCTATCCGCCCCTGGAACACCCGGAAATACTTTGCAGTTACCGCCGTAGACCGTTGCGGCAACGAAAGTCCCGTCTGCCAATAGGAAACACAAAGGCAATGCGTTTATAGTCAAAAGGATGCATGTACCAAAAGAATTCCTCATTTGGTACGTCTCGTACCTGACTGTGGTACGACGTGTTTCTTACCATGGTAGGACGTGTACCTTAGTAAGGTACTTGACGTACCAAGCGGCAGGTACATCAGGTACCAGCCACTTGAAATATGCATCAATAGCAAGAATCATATCCGGACATACGCTCTGTAACAGCTTTTACCCGTAACGGGCACTAACGGCAGATAGCCGGAAGCAAGTCTGCCCTGCTCCACCGTCAACGGATAATCGTGCACATCCTGTTCGTGCCGTGCACGCAATGTTTCATTATCGGGAACGTATTCAACAGCAAAACATCCCTTACTGCCGAGAGCCACAAACCTGTCGTAAAACAAGCGGGCCACAACACCCATATTCATACGCATGTTTATCTCCACGCAAGGATGCACACGATATCCGTTCTCCTTGTCTGACCGGCAAACCATCATATCCACTCCCAGATAGCCGGTATACGTGTTCCCATAGATTGAGGCCAATTCCGCACGCAGCGCTTCGCGTATACCCGTCAACTTCTCAAGGGACAGACAGCATGCGATACTTCCTCTATCTGTCCGTCCGATGCAAGCAGATTGCCCGTATAGGCGCCATGCTCATTGGTGGAGAACACGGAATAGCCCGCAAAGCGCACTTCGCCCCGTCCGTCCGAATAGAACTCAAGCGCAAAATCCTTCACCTTATTATATATGGGTTCTGCCGTAAGACACCCCTGCTCTCTCAAAACCCGTTCACACCAATTGGAGACGGGCTTCGTAAACCCATGCAGACACCAGTTCAGCCCCTTTCCGCTACCCGACCAGTACTTTGAGCAGGCAGGCGTGCATTGCATTCACCGTGCGTTCACAATCCGCAATATTGTTTAGGAGCGTATGTTCGCCGCAGGTGCATTCGGGATAACGGTCCACCATGCACCGCGTCACCGCCACGGCCTGCAGACGGGAAGAGAGCAGCCTGTATTCCGCAAGAAGTTGGGGAGAAGGCAGTCTGTCTTCACGAACTCCCCCTTTCAGAAAGAACCTGCGGATGGCAGGATTCCAGCCCCACGGCACAATTCGGGCTTCGGCATAATCGGGCAACTCAGGCTCGGTGACCAGTTGCACCTGCAACCCGAAGAGTTCCCGCATCCGCTTCAAGAAATCCGCATTGTAAGCGGAAGGCGCCAGTACCGCACTGCCCGGAGCGGCATACCATATCGGCAGCAAAGCCATGTCCTGCGCCATGCGGCGGGCGGAAGCGGGGCTATGTAGTTCGCTTCGTTATTGGCAAGCGCAAGGTCTGAATCCGGATTGAAAAGATATAGTTCCATCGATTATAGTTCATAATTATTCGGAACTGCAAACTTACAGAGAAAAAGAACAGCATACAAATATATAAAACTTAACTATGAAATAAGATATTTTGCTATCTCTACTTTGCAATTCTATAAAAAAGGCGTATATTTGTCGCCCGATAAACCGAATTTAAAGCATGGAAGCATTTTACCGAACACACGCTTATCTGGTAGAGCATACAAATGCCCCCGTTCGCCGCGACCTCATGGATGAGATTGATGGAACGACCGTCTTATCGGTATCAAAGGCACCCGAGGCGTAGGCAAGACCACATTCCTGCTGCAATATGCCAAAGAGAAATTCGGTACCGACCGCTCCTGCCTCTTTATCAACATGAACAACTTCTACTTCTCCGGTCACAGCCTGGTGGACTTCGCTTACGAATTCCAGCGCGCGGCGGAAAGGTATTGTTGATAGACCAGGTGTTCAAGCACCCCGACTGGAGCAAGGAGCTGCGCTTGTGCTACGACCGTTTTCCCAATCTGAAGATTGTATTCACCGGCTCGTCCGTGATGCGCCTGAAAGAGGAAAATCTGGAGTTGCGCGACATTGCGAAAAGTTATAACCTGCGCGGTTTCTCCTTCCGTGAGTATCTGAACCTGCAGACCGACATGAAGTTTCACGCCTACTCACTGGAAGAAATCCTGAGCAACCACGAACAGATAGCCAAAGGCATTCTGTCCAAAGTACGCCCGCTGGACTATTTTCAGGACTATATGCACCACGGCTTCTACCCCTTTTTCCTCGAAAAGCGCAATTTCTCGGAGAATCTGCTGAAGACGATGAACATGATGGTGGAAGTGGACATCCTGCTCATCAAACAAATAGAGCTGAAATATCTGTCAAAGATAAAAAAATTACTATATTTGTTGGCGGTGGACGGCCCGAAAGCGCCTAATGTGAGCCAATTGGCCAACGATATACAGACATCCAGAGCTACGGTGATGAACTACATCAAGTATCTGGCCGACGCACGGCTTATCAACATGGTATATCCCAAAGGAGAAGAATTCCCCAAAAAGCCGTCGAAGATAATGATGCACAATTCCAACCTGATGTACTCCATCTACCCCGTAAGGTGGAAGAGCAGGATGTGCTGGAAACGTTCTTTGTAAACACCATGTGGAAAGACCACAAAGTGAACAAAGGCGACAAGAACATTTCGTTCATGGTGGACGAAGTGATGCCTTTCAAGATTTGTCAGGAAGGCATGAGGATCAAGAACAATCCGGGAGTGACGTACGCATTGCACAAGGCAGAGATAGGCCGGGGCAATCAGATACCTCTCTGGCTGTTCGGCTTCCTGTATTAGATTTACAGACAAAGAGTTTTTTTTACTTAATAAATTCAATTTAGTTATGACTAAACAGAAGAAATTCATTACTTGTGATGGTAACCAGGCTGCTGCACATATCTCGTATATGTTCTCGGAAGTAGCTGCCATCTACCCTATCA
>ENA-OUNI01000443-OUNI01000443.1-human-gut-metagenome-genome-assembly--contig:-NODE-443-length-19149-cov-4.215750_pt1 | contig 19149 bp, 20 predicted proteins | sample MGYA00242499_ERZ504580 | MGnify/ENA primary metagenome ERZ504580 (study PRJEB26092, sample SAMD00036315) | human gut metagenome | host: Homo sapiens | study: EMG produced TPA metagenomics assembly of... | reverse complement strand
GGCAGCAGCTCACCGAATATATTTATGATTATGGATTGGGCCTGCAAACGGAGAAAGTTCTTAAAGTCATGAAATGGATATGGACTACTGGGATGCAATGGACAATGCCTAATGGTATTGCGTTATGCAATTTTTCTATCTAATTTAATCTTGCATTCTGATTCTGTATGCGACATTTTACGTTCAATAGTAGATATTTCCGAATCACGGAGGGTATGGGTAAATACCCTCTTTATAAAAGTGGCGGTCTGTAAGCGTGGCTTACTGAATGCCTTGCCGATATTCCATCCAAAGTGCATGATGTCAATGGTCTTTAACTGAGAATCGACCTTTATTGGTTCAACTTTAGGCAGAGTATCTAACAAGTAATATTCTGCCACATATCCACACAAGCGATTAAGTGCCGTTTCATCAAGATAGGAAACCAAAGTTTGTTTTGTGTATGCGATAACCTTATTGAGTTTTTCTTGTGAGGCACGTTCTTTCTCTGCCATAGCGTTTGCACGAAGAGTCTCGTATTCTGATGGCTGGTCGGATTCTTCGATAGATGTGTTGTTGGTAGAAGGCGTGGTTTCCTCCTTTGGAAGTTCTGCACATCTTCGTTGGGTTCGTAATATGATAGAGTAGAAACTTCTTCTGTTATGTCAGATGTAGTTTCGATTTCAATTTCGGGTTCAGGTTCAGAAATGATAGGTTTTGAATTTATAGAACTTCCGGCAAGTTCCGAGTTTGCTGCTGGAGCTTCTACGACTACAGCCTTGTTGCGATAGCATTCAAATCTCATAAAGCACTTCTCTATTGTAGGTGAAAGGAGTTGTCTGAATACCATTTGCAGATTGAGATAGATAGCTCCCATGATAATGGAGCTTACCACTAAAATGAGGTAGCTGCTGAACTCATCCCAACCATAGTGTAGCACGGTCTGGCGGGCTAAAACACCAATGATTGCGATTGTACCAAAAACAATCAGATGCAATGTTATATGTTTCTATCTTTTTCTGCTCCATAGTGGTATGTATTAATCGTTTGTGTGCAAATATATAGGATTAATTTTTGAAAAAATCCATAGTTTTGCCTGTTAATGGGCTTTTGACGATATATTTCATCACTTTTCACCACGTTACACTCTTAATAATAAGCGCATTGCAAATTTCTTGTTTTTGGATGAAAATAGTTGGGTAAATAGGCTTGTGTATCTTAAAAACAAAAATTATCTGCATCATTTAATGTAAACAATGCAGATAATCAATAGGGTATAGAGATATTGCTTATTAGCAATACAATGTATGGTTTGTATCCTTGTTGAAATATAACAAGAGGTTGTAATCTTGTTTACGAGCGACTTTGTTTATTAGCTATTTCCTAAATGCTGCGGAATGCCCGGTGTCTATCTGATAGGATAGGGCTATAACCATATCGAGATTATACACATCGGCATTGTTCCCATTCTCCAATTTGATGTACTTACAAACTTCGTGGCTCCTCAAAACATTAGCTTTCAGGATTCTCTTAATTGCTGCATGGATAGTCCAAGCAGTTGTATAAAACAAGTCTGCAAGCTCCCAAGCGGTCATCCATATTTCACCATCGGAAATATGGATGCTTTGTTCGTTGTTTGTTATGATTCCTCGTTTCATAGTTATATCTATTTGAGTGATATTTTATTGGCTGTTTCTCGTTTCTTGGAATTGACCAAATCGGCATAAATCTGAGTTGTGGACACATTCTTATGCGTTAGCATCTTTGATACCGTGTAAATATCTGTACCTAAGGATATTTGTATGACGGCGTAGCTGTGCCTGAAGCAATGGAAGCTTATCGGTTTCGTTATTCCTGCTTTTTTGAGCCAGCTTTTCAGCGGATAATTAATCATGCTCCGTTTCAAATCCTTGAATACTTTGCCTGTTCCGGGTGTTCCGCATAGTTCGTAGGCTTCGTAACTGATGGGGAGTGTCGCTTCCGTTTGTGTTTTCTGTGTCCTGATGCGCAAGCAATAACCTTGGTCGGGAGCGATAGTGAAATCTTCCCATTGCAGATTGAGAATGTCACTGATACGTAAGCCTGTCAGACAAGCGAATAGAGAAGCAGCTTTCAGAACAGGAATGTCGCAAGGTGTGGCAGCGAGTTGCTTCACTTCGTCCAGCGTCAGATACTCTTTCTTCACATCTTGTGGCTCTATTTTATCAAGATAGTCATTGATGTTTTCTCGAAACCATTTGTCTCGATAGGCAATCTTTAACAATCCTCTGAATGTAGAGTAGTAGCCGGATGCCGAATTGAGGGAAATGTGGCGGTTGCTGTGTTTGAGTTGCTTGGCGTTCAGCAAGTACTCACGGAACTTCTTGCATAAATCCACATTCACATCGCCAAAGGTACATTGTCCCTTGACGAAGTTGTAGAAATGCTGATAGACAAACTGCCATTTCTGGTCTTTATTCCGGCACATTTTCTTGAAGTAGGCGAGGAAGTCGGCTTTCTGTTTGGTCTTATCCAAGAAGCCAAACTCTTCATTGATGAGCGATTGTACCCGGATGCAGCGGATAGCCTCTGCCTTGTTCAACATATCGTTGTTGAACTCCCGTTCCATTTCGTTCTTCGGATGGGCATAGATGTAGATGCCGAGGTATTCCCTGCGGCTCATCTGCATCGTTTCGGGGTTACGGACTGCCGGATAATAATCCAGATACAAGGAGATGCGATTATTCCGAATCGCTCTCTGACGAACTGTTACTTTTGTACATGTGTGTGACATACTGTTTGATATTTAGAATTTTACATTTGTTTGGTGCAAAGGAATAAGGTGATTCAATGGTGGGTATATTCACCAAGAAATAACTTATTCAATCTTTGGGGCTGCAAGCAACTTATCTAATTCGGGCTTGGAGATAAACGTGTATTTGCCTTTCTTGACCTTGGGGATATTATGGTACTTCGCATAGTGATAGAGTTGGTCACGAGTGAGGTTGAACTTCTCCATCGCTTCGGCTACCGTATAATATTGCGGTTCTTCTGGTATGGCAATTCCCTTGGCTATATCTACGTGCTTCTTGGAATAGTACACCATGATGCCCTCTTTCTTCTTGGGGATGGCATTCTTGGAAACGAAACAATAGATGGCAGATAGGGTCATGCCGAACTTCTCCTGCATTTCTTGGGAGCTGTACCATTCGGTAATGTCTGGATTCGGGGCTTTCTTGGCAAAGTAAGCGTCAATATGTTTCTTGCTCCAGTAGGTCTTACCACGATTGAAAGTTCGGGGGATGTTGTTCTTCTTGGCTACCACAAATATCCATGACTCGTTTACATGATATTTCTCTTTGACTTCTGCGGTGGTGTAGAAGTCGGTGATAGGGGCTTTCTCAATGGGTACTCTCTTTTTGTATTCCGCTGCATTTTCAAACAGAAGCTCTATATCTTTTCTTCTGACTAATGTCTTACCTTTGAATTGAACTACTTTTATGATGTTATCTGCCATATAGCGATAAATACTGGCTCGACTAATCCTTAAGAGTTTTGCTGCTTCAGGTGGGGTATAGAATTCCTTGTCCTCAATAGATGGTTTTTCCGTCTTTATTGAGAACTCTTTTTGATAAGTCGCTATACGCTCTTGCCTAATCCGTTCTTTATAGGCTGCATTGTTGCACCTATGAGAACAATAGTTCGTAGTCGTTTTGCGAGCTATGAAAATTTGCCCACACCATTTGCATTTCTTCTTGATTTCGATGTTGCTGCTCATTCTTTTCTCCGTTTATTTCTCCAATTTTGTTTCAGTGCGTCTCACCACGTCTCACTGTGTCTCAAATCTCTACTACCTTGCTGGTGAGAAACAAGGCTTTAACAAGCGAGCAACAAATGCGGTACAAAAATGAGCTGAATAAGCCCTATAAACGATAACTATCGCTTATAAGGCTAAAAGAAAGGCGCTCAAAATGAACGCCTTGATAATCGTTGATGATATATGCTAATCGTTGGTAATCACCACTTACTTGCCGACGCAAAAATGTTCGAAAATATTCCCAAGTACCATATCGTTCGTAACTTCCCCTGCAATATCGCTTAGATGGAAAATGCATTCGCGGATATCTTGTGAAACAAAATCTCCGGATAGATTTTCTGCTAGTCCTTGTTGGACCGGTGGATGGCTTCCAAGGCATGGGTCAAAGCCTCGTAGTGGCGTATATTCGTGACAATGACATCGTTTTGGGTAACCGTGGGCAGGTTAGCGGCAGAGATTAGCATTTGCTGAAGCTTGTCGAGGTTGGTACGTCCTTTGGCAGAGATGGAGATGCATTGCACATTAGTAGCGGCCACGGTGAAACTGGAGTTGGGGATGGTTGAGGCATCTTGCACCAGATCGGTCTTGTTGAATACGAGAATGAGCCGTTTCCCTTCGCAACGGGGAAGTATCTGGGTAGTTAGTTGTGGTATCCGTGAGACGGCATTCGTGGCATCAACTATCCAGAGCACGATTTCCGCCTGCTCCAATTTCTGGAAGGTTCGCTCAATTCCTAGGTTCTCGATGGTGTCGTTCGTTTCGCGTATGCCTGCCGTATCAATAAATCGGAAAGTTATCCCGCCAAGATTGACTGTGTCTTCTATCACATCGCGGGTTGTCCCGTGTATGTCGCTTACAATGGCTCGTTCCTCGTTTAGTAGTGCATTCAACAGGGTGGATTTACCAGCGTTCGTTTCGCCGATGATGGCTACGGGCACGCCGTTCTTGATGGCATTGCTACACTGAAGGATTGTACTAAACGGGAAATTACCTGCTCTATGCCGTCTGCTAGGAGACATAGCTCGGAGCGGTCGGCAAATTCCAGTTCTTCGTGGTCGCTGAAGTCCAGCTCCAGTTCTATGAGTGATGTGAAGTGCAGCAATTGGTCGCGTAGTGAGGCCAGCTCTTTACTGAACCCACCGCGCATTTGGCTCATGGCGAGGCGGTGAGTGGCGGCAGAGGTGGAGGCGATGAGGTCGGCCACGGCTTCGGCCTGGCTTAGGTCCATTTTGCCACCCAAGAAGGCCCGTTGCGTGTACTCACCGGGAGCGGCCAGGCGGCAACCATTACCGATGAGCAGTTGCAACACCTTCTGAAGAATATAGCTCGAACCGTGGCACATGATTTCCGTGCTATCCTCGCCCGTGTACGAGTGGGGGGCACGGAATAAGCTTACAAGTACTTCGTCTATGATGTTTTCTTCTTCATGGATATGACCGAAGGTAAGTGTGTATGGCTTGGCATCCTTCAGCTTCTTCCCCTTCCGGCAGGGGTAAATATGCGGGATGTTATCTCTATGGCATCCGGTCCGGAGACACGGATGCATCCTATGGCTCCCCCTTGGGCGGTGGCTATGGCACAAATGGTATCTTGGTTCATTTTATCCGGCTTATTTTTATTCAGCAAAGATAATGGTTTCTTTACAAAAAAGAGAGATGGTGATTCAACTTATGGGCTTTTATCGTAACTTTGTGCAAATCGATAATGGATAGATGCTTATAAAGCCTAATCCGCCTCTGTGCCCATTGTGGGTATAGCAGGACATTGCTACACTATACAGACCAGCAACGGGCACGTCAGGCAGGATGTGATGAAGTCATTACTAAACCTTACTCCTAGGATTGGCTGAAGGAAAGGAGGAGCATTTCTTGAAGGATACTTAGATACGGTCGAGTACTGTTTTGATAAGAGTATCTATCGTATTTTTGTATCCCGTGTTCGCTTCTTTTATCAGGCGGTTGGCAATGACCATGCATACCGTCATGGCCTTGTGTCCCATCAGACGGCTCAAGCCTGCCAAGGCAGAACTTTCCATCTCGAAGTTGGTGATATGGTAGCCGTTGTATTCAAATTTTTCAATCTTCTCGTTCTGATGCGGGTCGGCAAGCGGCACGCGTAACTCGCGTCCTTGAGGTCCGAAGAAGCCCCCGGCGGCAATCGTTACGCCACGTACCATGTCGTTTTGTGCGATGCGGTCTATCAGTCAGTGCTTGCATCAATGACGTAGGGGGCAGGGGCACACATGTTGCCGGACCATCCCATATGGTTGAGGAAGGCACGCTCCATGGGTAGGTCGCACACGGAGTTGCGTCCGGCATAGAAGTTGAGCAGACCGTCGAAACCGATGGATTTTTCAGAACATACAAATGTACCACCGGAGTGTAGGGTTGCAAGCCGCCGCAGGTGCCGATACGTACCAGCTCAAGGCTACGTAGGCGGGGCTTTTCTTCGCGCGTCTCGAAGTCGATGTTTGCCAGGGCATCCAGTTCGTTCATCACGATATCGATGTTGTCACATCCGATACCGGTGGAAACCACCGTAATACGTTTCCCCTGGTAAGTACCGGTGATAGTCTTGAACTCGCGGCTTTCCACTTCACATTCCTTGTTCTCGAAATGGGAGGCAACCAGTGCCACCCGTCCGGGGTCACCTACCAAGATGACTTTGTCTGCCAGCCATTCGGGCTTTACGTGAAGATGAAATACAGAACCGTCTTCATTGATGATCAGTTCGGAAGAGGCGAAATATTTTTTCATTTGATTGAGCTTTTAATCTTTTGTTTATAAATAGAAACGCCGGGAACCGATTCTTGTTCACCGGTTCCGGCGTTTCTGTCAGTTACTTTTCGAGTTATTTGCTCAACGGCTGGCTGGTATTGCCCGTCGTCGGTTTGGCAATGTTTTCGCGCATGGAAGTGTCGGCTTCTATATTCTTCATCCGGTAATAGTCCATGATACCCAGATTGCCGTTGCGGAATGCTTCGGCCATGGCCTTGGGTACTTCCGCTTCTGCCTCGATAACTTTGGCACGGGCTTCCTGGGCCTTTGCCTTCATTTCCTGCTCTGTGGCTACGGCCATGGCGCGGCGTTCCTCTGCCTTGGCTTGAGCAATGTTCTTGTCGGCATTGGCTTGGTCTATCTGCAGGGCGGCACCGATATTCTTACCTATGTCAATATCAGCAATGTCAATGGACAGAATTTCGAATGCTGTTCCTGCATCCAACCCCTTGCGCAATACCAGTTTGGAGATAGAATCTGGATTCTCCAATACCGATTTATGATTCTCTGACGAACCGATGGAGGAGACAATACCTTCGCCTACACGGGCCAGAATCGTGTCTTCTCCGGCACCTCCCACCAATTGGCGGATATTGGCGCGCACCGTTACACGGGCTTGGCAATCAACTGGATACCGTCTTTGGCAACAGCCGTCACGGGAGGGGTATCGATTACTTTGGGGTTAACGGACATCTGTACGGCTTCGAACACGTCACGGCCGGCAAGGTCGATGGCGGTTGCCATCTGGAACGGCAGCTCGATATTGGCTTTAGAGGCGGATACCAGTGCGTGTACCACCCGCTCTACGTGACCTCCGGCAAGGTAGTGCGCTTCCAGTTCGTCGCGCGTGATGTTTTGCAATCCTGCTTTATGAGCTTCAATCATGCCGGGCACAATGATATAAGGAGGAACATTACGGATGCGCATCAGGAAAAGTTGTACCAGCGAGATGTTTACTCCCGATACTTTGGCGGACAGCCACAAGAAGAACGGTACATAATGGAAGAAAAGTACCAGGAAGATAATGCCTCCTATAATGAGGAAGGCGGTTAAATACATTGTGCTTGGATCCATGAGATTAAATATTAATTGTTAGTTATAAATAGGTTGATTTCTGAAATTTCACTGCTTGAGCCGTTCCACTAAGAGGACTCCGTCGGCAATACGCTCTACGATAATCGGAGTCTTTTCGTTCATGAAGCCATCTGATGACTTCACTTCCACGATGTCTCCGTTGATTTCGGCATAGCCGATAAGAGCCAGGCGGGTAGTGGTTACGCCTATATCGCCTACCTTGACTTTTTCCTCGGCACTACGGTCTACTTTGGAGGTGATGTTTTTTTCAATGCAATTTTGTCGAGTGTCTTGGAGCGCATGAACCATACCAACGAGCCGATACAAGCCAGGGCAGATATGATAAGCGTAATGACACCTGCCGTGGTGCCCATATAGGCAAAGGCATAGTAGTTGGCAAAGATGATGCAACCTCCTGCCAGAAAACCGGCAACGCTGATGCCCGGAATTACGAATAATTCCACTAAGAACAAGATTACTGCTCCTATAATCAATGAGGCGATAATGAGTATATCCATAGTTGTCTTTATTTGGTGGCTTGTTTTTCCAGGTTGCGCACTTGAATGGCAGTTTGCTCCATCTCAGTGGACAATTGCCGTACACGTTGCTCCAGGTCGAGGATGGCGGCGGACATCTTGTCCTTTTCCTGCTTGTTGGCTCGGGAGTATTCCGAACGCATATCTTCCAGTTTCTCCTGCAGTTGTTTGTGGCTCTGCTCCAGCTGATTGTATTTGCCATACAAGGCTTTGGCCTGCGGGGAACGGAAATCGTCCAGCTGGTAATAGGTGGAGTGGTCATCAATGACGAATTGGAAATCGTGCTTCTTAGTGGTCCGCGGCTTTGCGTTGGCAGCGGTCCGAAGCCTTTCTCGGGCGGCCTTTACCGCATCGGTGTCCGTCCATGTGTCCTTGATAGAGTGAAGTTGCGCCAATGATATCATCTTGTCCGGTCCATCCCTTCGTAGTTGTACACTTGCTTGGATGAGTTGGGAATGAATACATAGATGCACACTTTGCCTTCGGGCTGGTAGCGGTCGGAGGCAAACCATCCCAAGTCGTTGAATTCGTCAATGACGTACATATAGTCGTTGTAGGGCGAATTGAACGGCATGCCCACATTTTCCGGCATCAGATAGGAGTCGGTATTCGTATTGTAACGGGTGACGAAAATGTCATATCCTCCCATCGAGCCAGGGCCATCCGAAGCATAGTAGATAGTGATACCGTCCGTAAGTACATAGGGATAGTCTGCATTCATGGCCTCATTGATGCTTCCGGGCAACAAGCTGCCATCACTCCATTTGTCCAGCAACTTGTTGCGCGAAAGGATACTGAGGGTGCTGTCCGGTTGCATTTCGCTATAATATAGTTTATTGCCCAGCTCCGTTTCGTATACCGTTCCGCCTTCCTTACCGGAATCATTGAAGTAGGTGTCGTACATGAACAGCTTGCCCGATTCGGGGCTGATTTTGTATGCATCCAGGAATTTTTCCTTGTCTACCACAAAGCTGTCGATGAAGCAGACCTCTTCCACACCTTTCAGCATGCGCAAGTTGGATTTGCTTTTTTCCAATAATTGTTCGGCCTCTTCGGTGGAGCGTTTTCTCTTTCTCAGGTCGGAAATGTAGGTCTCATAAGTCTCGATGGCTTCTTCGAACCGATATAAATCATTGTATGCCCGGGCCAAATAGAGTTGCCCGCTGGGGACGCGTCTCTTGACGGCGCTTTCCAGGTGTTTCAAGGCTTCTGCGGGTTCGCCGGTTTCCAGGCAACATACACCGTACCATAGGTTGTAATTTCCATTGCCAGATTGTGTCTTGACGAGTTTTTTGAAGGCGGGCTTGGCTTCTTCGTATTCTCCCTTCTCGTACAAGGCTTTGGCTTCTGCCAGGCTTTGTGCGGAAATTGTTATGCTCAAAAGGCCGAATAGAAAGAAAAGGATATATTTTTTATTCATATTGATACATGCTGATTTGTTCAGAAGGTCAAAAATACAAATTTATCGTGAATAAAGCTGGTTTCCGTAATTCTATTTTGTTAATTCTTCTTTAAATCGTTCTTTTGCCTTACTTTTGCAACCGGAAGAGCTATAATTCATAACTTATAACTCATAACTCGTATCAATGGCACGATTTACTGAAGAAGAAAAGATGTTGCGCCGCATAGACAAGCGGTTTAGCAAAGGTGTGGTGGAATATGGGCTGATAGAGGACGGCGATAAGATTCTCATCGGGCTTTCGGGAGGCAAGGACTCTTTGGCGCTGGTGGAATTGTTGGCACGGCGTGCCCGTGTCTATAAACCCCGTTTTTCCGTTGTCGCCGTACATGTAGTGATGAAGAATATACCTTATCAAAGTGATGTGGACTATCTGAGGGAGTACGTAGAGTCGTGGGGAGTGCCTTTTGTTCTCTTTGAAACGGAGTTTGATGCCACGACAGATACCCGCAAGTCTCCTTGTTTTCTTTGCTCTTGGAATAGACGGAAGGCATTGTTTACCGTAGCCAAGGAGCAGGGATGCAATAAAATCGCGTTAGGCCATCACATGGATGATATTCTGGAGACCTTGCTGATGAATATCACCTATCAGGGAGCGTTCAGCTCCATGCCTCCTCGGCTGGTAATGAAGAAGTTTGATATGACGATTATCCGTCCGATGTGTCTGGTACATGAGGCGGATTTGATGGAGTTGGCGCAAGTGAGGGGGTATCGTAAGCAGGTGAAGAATTGTCCGTATGAGTCACAATCCAGCCGTAGTACAATGAAAGGCATTCTGAAACAGTTGGAGGAAATGAATCCTGAGGCACGCTATAGTCTATGGGGGAGTATGACGAATGTGCAAGAGGAATTGCTGCCTGCAATCATTAATCATTAATCACTAATCATTAATCACTATATGAAAGCATTTTATACCATTTTGCTATTGATTGTATCTAATATTTTCATGACGTTTGCCTGGTATGGGCATCTGAAGCTACAAGAGACAAAAGTCATCTCCAACTGGCCGTTGTATGCCGTGGTGCTGTTTTCTTGGGTAATAGCTCTGGCTGAGTATTCTTGTCAGGTTCCGGCCAATCGGATAGGCTTTTTAGGCAATGGAGGCCCGTTCTCATTGATGCAACTCAAAGTGATTCAGGAAGTAATCACTTTGATAATCTTTACGGTGTTTACAACGGTTCTTTTCAAGGGGGAAACGCTGCATTGGAATCATTTTGCCGCTTTTGTATGTCTGGTACTGGCGGTATATTTTGTATTTTATAAATGATGGGTTAATCGCATTTGCACATTATTTCATATACTTCTCCATTCCTTTTGTTAAGAACGTTTGAAGCTTTCCTTCTTCATCCGTATAAATGAAACAGGCGTCGATATCCGGATGTGCATCCGCCACGCGTTCTGCTTCTTCCAGCCCCATCACCATGAATGCCGTGGCATAGGCGTCTGCACTCATGCAATCTTTGGCGATGACGGTGGCGGACAAGATGCTGTGCTGTACCGGATAGCCGGTACGCGGGTCGATGGTATGCGCATATTTCTTTCCGTCTTTATAGTAGTAGTTGCGATAATTGCCCGATGTAGCCATGCCTAAATCTGTGACTTGCAGCACTGCTTGCAATTCTTGGTTCACTGCCAGTGAGTCGTCTATCGGCTTGTTCAAACCGATGCGCCAAAGTCCATTTTGAGGGTTTTGCCCGTGAACAACTACTTCTCCGCCTATATCGACCATGAAGTTGCGGATACCTTTCTTCTTCAGAAGTTGGGCTATGACATCTACTGCATATCCTTTTGCCACAGCGCTGCACGAGAGCATTATACGCGAGTCTGTTTTCACCACTTTCCCTTCATCGGACAATTTTACTTTTTCGTATCCTGTCATCTCCAGCAGGCTGTCTATCATGGCAGAGTCGGGGAAGTTACCCTTCTTGAAGCCAAATCCCCAGGCATTGGCAAGAGGGGCAACGGTGATATCGAAGGCACCATCGGTCTCCCGGGAGATTTCCATGCTACGTCGGAAGACGTTGGTAAAGAATGTGTCGGGCACAATGTCCTCGTTGCGGTTGATGCGCGTAATGGTCGCCGTGTCATTGAAAGGGGACAAGGAACCGTCGAAACGTTTGAGTTCCGCTTCTATCTCCGCCTTCAGATTTTGGTCACATTGATAAGTCACTTTATATACCGTACCGAATATCAGTCCGTTATCCGTCTGATAAGGAGTGACTTGGTTGTGGCGGGCAAGTATCCAGATGGTTCCCAGTACCAGTAGGGCAATCCATAAAAAATTCCGTTGTACTTTCTTTTCCATATCCTATCTGAGTTTTTACTTTTTAATTAAAAGAAGAGATGCTCTACCAATATCTTGGTACCGATGATGACGAGGATAATCCCTCCCCAAAGTTCGGCGCGCAGTCTGCGGGCTATGCCACATCCGAAACGGATGCCGAACATCAGGCCGACCATCGACAAGGCGAATGATACAAAACCGATAATGCCGATGGGGGAAAGAATAGCCGAGAATTGCTTGATACCGAGGAATGCAAACGAAACACCTACCGCCAATGCATCGATGCTGGTTGCCACGGCCAGAGCGAGCACCACCTTCAGGCTGGTAGGGTCATACTCGTGCTTGCAATCTTCGTCCTTGAAGGATTCCATTATCATGCGTCCGCCCAGGAAGGCAAGGATACCGAATGCAATCCAATGGTCAATACTTTCTATCAGGTGGCTGAAAAAACTGGCGCCTATCCATCCCAGCAGAGGCATCAAAGCCTGGAAAAAGCCGAAGCTGATGGCCATCACCAGCATAGGGCGCAGCCGGGCGCGTTTCAATATAATTCCGCTGGCTATAGAAACGGCGAAACAATCCATCGCAAGTCCTACGGCCAGTAGCCAAATCTCTAACCCTGTCATAAGTCGCTTAAAGAGGTAGTTTATAAGTTATCGTATAGGTTACTCCCATCGTGTTGGAGCCATATTTCCCGAAACCGGGCACATACCACGGGTCACCGTATTCATCGGCCGAGGCAGACAATTTGAACTTGAAGCGTAGTGACCAGCCATGTACAATGCCTTCCAGACGTGCGCCCGGATACCGACACAAAATTCCGCCATTGCATGGAGCCTTTCATTCCTTTATGGTTATAGGGCAGGCTGCCTCCCCATATCTCGTCGTCCAGATTCGGATTGCCTACGATGCCACCATATATCGGGTCGTCCAGTCCCAAGGCGTCTACATCATACTTGAAGCTACTTACACCGTAACGCAAGCCTACGAGTAGCATGTGTCCGTGCTGCTTCTTGTATAGCGTGTTATAGTCCATTCCTATGCGGAAGTAGGGGGCGTTGCTTTTGTAGTGTATGCCTTTGTCACTCCAGGTGTCCGTGGAGCCATATCCCAGTTCGGCAATAGGGAAGAAGCGATTCTTGAGGTTTACGTCCACGGCCACTTCGGAACTCAGAAAATCTCCTCCAAATACGGAACTTCCGATTCCCCACAAGTCCAAGCCGACGGACATGCCGTTGTATAACGGATAGTGCACTTCTTCTTTCGCGTCCTTCTTCTCCTTCTTGGGAGGTGCTCCCTGGGGGGGGACGGTAGGATTCCCGTTCTGCGCCCGTAGGGGGAGGAACATCAGCAGGCAGAGTGCCAGACTAATAGAATAACTTAAGATTTTCCTTTCCATAGATGCCTGCTTCATTGTCTTTGATGTATATCGAGTCCAGAGAGATGCGGGTGCACGTTACGTCTGTGATGGCCTGCTTCATCTGATAGCCGCAATCCATTGATAGGAAATAGGGGGTGTTGGTGTGGCGTATCACCATCGTGTCACTCTTGGTCCGGCTGTACTTGAATATCAGCTTGGTGGAATCCTCCGTATAGCGCAGTGGCAGGGAGATGTCGTGTACCTTCTTCTGGTTGTTGATGATGATGGAGTCGGTGCCGTATGCTGTCACGGTGAGCGAGTCGAGCGTGTCGTTCTCCACGTATTGGGTTTCGGGGTCTACTCTATAAAGAATGCAATTCACCATGGGGCGTGCCGTCATGGAGCAATCTGCCTCCTCCGAGCAGGAGATAGCTATGCTTATTATCGGGCAAAGGATAGCTCCGAGTATGACAAGTCTGACTAATTTTTTCATCGTTAAATGGTTTTCTCTATTTGATATTTGTTTCGTTCCGGGGCATTACGTGAAATCAGCTCTCCGAGGAATCCTGCCACGAATAGTTGTGTGCCGATAATCATGGAGGTCAACGAGAGGTAGAAGTAGGGAGAGTCCGTCACAAGGCGGTAGGGCATGCATGGTGCATGTAGTACAACTTGCTGACACCCACTATGACCACGGCTATGAAGCCGAAGATGAACATCAGCGAACCCAGCAATCCGAAAAAGTGCATGGGCTTGATGCCGAACCGGGAAAGGAACCAAAGGGAAAGCAAGTCCAGATACCCGTTTACAAATCGGTTCAGCCCGAACTTGGTCTTTCCGTATTTGCGTGCCTGGTGGTGCACCACTTTCTCGCCGATTTTCTTGAAGCCGGCGTTCTTGGCCAGGTAGGGGATGTAGCGGTGCATTTCGCCGTATACCTCTATATTCTTGACAACCTCTTTGCGATATGCCTTCAGTCCGCAATTAAAGTCGTGCAGGTTTTTGATGCCCGATACTTTGCGGGCGGTGGCATTGAACAAATTGGTGGGGAGGGTCTTCGACAACGGGTCGTAACGTTTCTGCTTCCAGCCCGATACGAGGTCGTAGCCCTCTGGGTAATCATGCGGTAGAGTTCGGGTATTTCGTCGGGACTGTCCTGCAGGTCGGCGTCCATGGTTATCACGACGTCGCCTTGTGCTTGTTCGAAACCACAGAACAATGCCGGCGACTTCCCGTAGTTTCGGCGGAACTTAATGCCCCGTACCTTGTCCGGAGCTTGTGCCTGCAATTGCTCGATAACCTGCCACGAACGGTCGGTACTTCCGTCGTTAACGAAAATCACTTCGTATGAAAAGCCGTTGGCATTCATCACCCGCTCAATCCATGCGAACAATTCGGGGAGTGATTCTTCTTCATTATATAGTGGTACGACAACTGAAATATCCATTGATGTATGATTTTTCTATTTTACAATTGAAATAACATTTCTTTTTGCTGTTCCGTCACTCTGCCGGAGCGTCGTCTTTCTTGCGTCTCATCACGAACAAGGCGGTGGGGAAAGCCAGTATCGAACCCCAAAACACATTGGACGATATCATCTGTAGCGTAATGTCGATAGGGCTGAGCAGTCGGGCTGTTTCCAGAGCTTCCTGATAGGTGGCGATGTACGAATCCATTCCCGGCATGTTGCTTTGGGCAAGCGTGTCTACCATCGTTTCGCACGTGTTTATCACATATCCGTGGTCTATGAATCTGAAGTAGATGTAGTGTGCCACGGCGGCAAGCAGCGCGGCAAACATATACATGAAAACGGTGAATACCCATGCATGCAGGAAGCTGATGCCGCCTCCGCATACCTGATTACGATACATCCGTGCATAATAATATCCCATAAAAGGTACGCATAGCGTGAGTCCCATGAAAAGGAAAAGTAAAAAAGGAACCGACAGCCCCACAGGAAAGAGTATGAACTTCAATATCCAAAAACCTCCCATATAGGTACCGAACAGCATTGCGTATCGTTGCATGTAACCTCTATTTTCTGCCATCTTTCTTAGAAATAATGTGCAAAGGTACAAATATAGTTGGATTCAAGGGCAAGCCGATGTGTAGATTTTAAATAAATTAGAGGATTCTTTGCGGGGCAAAAAGAAAAAAGCAGGTAACACTTTCGTATCATCTGCTTTTCTTTCGAGCCTCTTGTCGGATTCGAACCAACGACCCCGAGATTACAAATCACGTGCTCTGGCCAACTGAGCTAAAGAGGCGGGTGGGTAGCTTGCTATATCGCGCCGCTACAACCAACTACCTTTGCTGCGATCAAGCCCTGGAGGATTCGAAGGGAGCTGGCCGTATAGGACTTACCCGTTTTCGTTTTGCGGTTGCAAAGGTAGGCATTATTTTGAAATCTGCAATAGCTTGCGGCGATTTTTTTATTTGTTTTTTTAGATTCTCTATTCTATCCCTCTTCACGGCTCCTTATACAGATACTTTGGAGGGGAGGTACGGATTCTTTCCGGCATTACGATGGACAAATATTCCTTTTACTAAAAAGTATTCGTCCGATATGTGTAACCTTATCGTCCGACAGTTGTTGAATTATCGTCCGACAGCTGTCGACGATAATTCAACAACTGTCGGACGAATACTTCTTAGTATACCGGAATCTAAAGTATAGTAATGCAAAAGATTGCCATTCGAGAAGAAAATAATAGTCGGGGACGAAAAAACTGATAGGCTATTGTGCGCTACCTTGAAAATAAACATTATTTTTGTACAACTAACTATATAGTCATTATACGCATGAACAAACACATATTGTCATTTTACCTTTTTTTCTGCCTTTTTCTTTTTCTCCCTTTGGTCGAAGCAATTGCCGGTTGGAATAGCTTTATCGTCAATTTTGATAAAAGTGTTTATGGCAAGGGGACCAGACTTGGCAGATAGCACCCTATGATGACAAGTGGGTATATTTCGCCAACAAGAACGGTATGGTGCAATTTGATGGCAATGTCTGGAATGTGTTTCCATTGAACAATGCTTCCGATGTGCGTTCCGTTCTGGCTTCTGCCACCCAAAAAAGAATTTATGTGGGGGGCATCAATGAGTTCGGCTATTATGAACCGGATGCGGACGGTTCTTTGGCCTATCATTGCATGTCCGATACTTTGGAGAGTTCCGTTCGTTTTCTTGGAAACGTGTGGGGCATCCATGAGACTGACAATATCTTGTATTTCCAAGGAGACGGGTGCGTGGTGAAGTACCTGAACGGAAAATATACCGCCATTGAAATGAATGCCAAGATAGACTGTTCCAATATGGTCAATGGTATTCTTTATATCGGTACGGACAGGGGCGTATGGCTTTTGGTTGGAAACACTTTTTTTCCTCTTCAGGGTGCTGATGCGTTGGCTTCCAAACGTATTCGTGGCATTATACCTTATAAGAAAGGTGTTCTGGTGGTGACTGCATACAACGGACTTTACTATTGTGACGGGCGTACGATGGAACCGTTTATCACCGGTGCCGAAGAGTTTATGCGTGAGAATGAAGTCTTTTGCGTGGCCAAAAAGGATGATAAGATTGCCTTGGGAACCATTCATAAAGGATTGGTACTGGTGGATTGCAGCACCATGCAACTAAAATATTTCAATGAGAACAACGGCTTGCGTAACAATACGGTGCTTTCTGTCTCCTTCGATACGACCGGAAACCTCTGGGCCGGTCTGGATAGCGGCATTGACTACGTCTGTCTGAGTTCTCCTTTTACGAATCTCTATTCCTATCCCTATTCCTACGGCACGGGATATACGGCGGCTGTAGAAGGCGGCTATCTTTATTTAGGTACCAATCGGGGTTTGTATTACACCTCTTATCCGGTACAGATGAACGGTGATTTGCCGGATATCCGTCCGATGCCCCAATCCAGCGGACAGGTCTGGAACCTTTGCCGTATAGGTGATGAACTCTTCTGTCTGCACGACCGTGGTATTTTCCTTATCAATGGCACTTCCGTAAAACGCGTGACGGATATTGCCGGCGCCTGGTGTTGCCAACTTGTGGCAGGACGTACGGACCTTATGTATGTCGGGGTATATAACGGTATTTATTTGGTTGGGAAAAAGAATGGAGAATGGCAGGTGGTTGGCAAGATTGAGGGTATGAACGATTCTTGCCATCTTTGAGCAGGAAAGCGATAAGGTGATTTGGGTGTACAATACAGATCATGTTACCGTGTGGATTTGGATAATGATTTGACAAAAGCTGTCCGTATAAAGGAATATAGCGCGAAGGATGGTTTTCCGGTAGGACGTGATATGTATATAGCGAAGATAGAAGACCGGGTGTATTTTGCCACTCCCCGGGGAATCTATAAGCATAATCCTCATAAAGATGTCATGGAGCCTTGTCCGGATATGAACAACCTTTTGAATGGCACCGCGGCCTATTCGCGTATCTTGGAGTATCACGATAAGTTGATTAGTTTGAGCCCTCACGAAATCTGTATTGCCAATCTGGGTACCTATAAGCGGGGGGCGAATACAAGCATTAACCCTATCCAGCAATCGTTGATAGAGCTGGTTCCCGGTTTTGAGACTATTATTCCTCTTTCGGATTCGCTGATGGTGGTTCCTAATGAAGGAGGGTTTGCCTTGTTCAGTATTCCGGCCATAAGAGAGCGTCAGGATCGTAGCCATTCCTTGTATATAAGGAATATGTATTTGTCTTACCCCAAAGATTCATTGGCGTATACTGCCAACTTTTTAGGAGAGAAGCCGGTTCCGGTGATAGCTTATTCCATGAATTCTGTTCGTTTTGACTATGCTCTTTCTTTCTTTGCGGTAGGAGACGATATCCGCTTTCAGTATCGCTTGAATAAGGGGAGTTGGTCCGACTTTACCACGGTACGTACCAAAGAGTATAGCAACCTGTCGGAAGGCGAATATACGTTTGAAGTCAAGGCGGTCTTTCCTGACGGTACAACATCATTGGATACAATTGCCTTTCGTATACTTCCACCGTGGTATCGCAGTGCTGCCGCATATGTTTGTTATATTGTCTTGGCTTTGTTCGCCTTGTGGTATGTTTATCGTTGGGATGATGTCCGTGTGAAGCGGAAAAAACAGCAGGCGGTGGTCGAAAAGGACAAAGAGTTGCACGATATGGAAAGGGAGTACGAAGAGGAGAAGGCTCGTCAGGAAAAGCAGATTATGCAGTTGGAGAAAGAAAAACTGGAATACGATTTGCAGCATAAGAGTCAGGAAATGGCCAATCTGATGATAAATTTTGTCCGCAAGAATGAAATGCTGACCGAAATCAAGTCGGAGATACTTAAAGTATCCGCACTGCTGAAAGGTGAGGGAGCCGTGAAGGGAAACAACAACTTATACTTATCAATAATAAAATAGACGGTAATATACAGAGTGATGAAGTCTTGAAGCGTATTGAAGACCAGTTTGACTTGATACATAACAATTTCATGAAACGTCTTCATACCAAGCATCCGGAGCTTTCTCACAACGAACGTATGATGTGCGCTTATTTGAAGATGAACCTTTCCACCAAAGAAATAGCACCTCTGCTGAACATTTCAGTCCGTGGAGTTGAAACAATCCGTTACCGTCTCCGCAAAAAGTTCGCTTTAGAGAGAGAGGATAGTTTGACGGATTATCTAAGCAATAAACTGTAGCCTTTAGATATTAACTTCCTTTAGAAATAGGAAGCGTATGAGAGGGAGGAATGTTAAATTCCTCCCTCTTGTGCTATATAACATATTGTGACGTAATGGTTAAAAGTATATATTATTGATTGATTATTAATGATTTGTTTTCTTATGACGTATTAATAACGTATTCTGAAATTTGATTTGACGTATTAAAGAATG
>ENA-OUNI01000442-OUNI01000442.1-human-gut-metagenome-genome-assembly--contig:-NODE-442-length-19217-cov-4.008381_pt1 | contig 19217 bp, 20 predicted proteins | sample MGYA00242499_ERZ504580 | MGnify/ENA primary metagenome ERZ504580 (study PRJEB26092, sample SAMD00036315) | human gut metagenome | host: Homo sapiens | study: EMG produced TPA metagenomics assembly of... | reverse complement strand
CACGTTTTTTTCAATCCAGCTCAAACTGCCCGGTATAAAGCTGATAATATTTCCCCTTCTGGAAATCAGCTCATCATGACTTCCTCGCTCGATGATTTCGCCGTTTTCCAGCACCATGATCGCATCCGCATTGCGCACGGTTGAAAGCCTGTGCGCAATGACAAACACCGTTCGGCCTCCATGAGGCGATCCATCCCCTTCTCAATGAGCGCCTCGGTGCGGGTATCAATAGAGCTAGTGGCCTCGTCGAGGATCAACACAGGCGGATCTGCAACCGCCGCACGGGCGATGGCAAGCAGCTGCCTCTGGCCCTGCGAAAGATTAGAGCCATCCGAGGTGAGCACGGTGTCATAGCCCTGCGGCAGCCGGGTAATGAAGGAATCTGCATTCGCCAGCCTTGCCGCCGCGATGACCTCCTCACGCGTTGCATCAAGCTTGCCATAACGAATATTCTCAAAAACCGTGCCGGTAAACAAATGGGTATCCTGCAACACCATGCCGAGAGAGCGGCGCAGATCATCCTTTTGATCTTCCGGATATTGATGCCGTCGTAGCGGATTTTACCATCCGGCACCTCGTAGAAACGATTGATCAGGTTGGTAATGGTCGTTTTTCCGGCGCCCGTCGAGCCGACAAAGGCAATCTTCTGCCCGGGCTTTGCGTAAAGGATACGTCCTTCAATATGGTTTTTCGCCCATCATAACTAAAGGTCACATCAAAAAAACGAACATCGCCGGTGAGCGGTTCATAGGTGACAGTGCCATCCTCGTGCGGATGCTTCCAGGCCCAAAGTCCGGTATGCTCTGCACACTCCATATACGCTCCATCTTCCTTTCGCTTCGCATTAACGAGCGTCACATACCCCTCATCCTGCTCCGGCTTTAAATCGATGATTTCAAAAATCCGCTCCGCACCGGCGAGCGCCGCAAGTACAGCGTTGAAGAGCTGGGAAATCTGCGTAATCGGCTGGGAAAAGGAGCGCGTATACTGCAAAAACGCCGCGATTGTTCCGAGATCAAGCTTGCCGCCGATCACCATCACCGCGCCCACACAAGCGGTCAAAGCATAGTTAACATAGGAAAGATTCCCCATGATGGGCATCAATACGTTCGCATAGGTATTCGCATTGGTCGCAGCCTTACGCAAAATTTCGTTGCGCTCGGCAAAGCCCGCCTTGGAAGCCGCCTCATGGCAGAAAACCTTCACCTCCCGCTGGCCCTCGATCAGCTCTTCGATATAGCCATTGGCCTCGCCGACCGCTTTTTGCTGGAGCTTAAAGTTCCTGGAACTCCTGCCGCCGACAACCTTAATAACCAGCAGCATCACCACGAGCATTGCAACGATCAGAAGCGTAAGCACTGGGCTCAACACCAGCATCATCACAAAGGTGCCCACCACCGTGATCCCGGAAGAAAGCATCTGCACAACGCTGTTGCTCAACGCCTCGCGCAACGTATCCACATCGTTGGTATAGCGGCTCATCAGCTCGCCGTGTGTATGCGAATCAAAAAAGGAAATTGGCAAGTCTTGCATATGATTGAATAAATCGCGCCGGATATCCGTCAGCGTCGTCTGCGCAACGCTGATCATCAGCCGCATTTGCAAATAGGTGCAGGCAACGCCGGCGAGATAGATGCAGGCGAGCACGATCAATGCCTTTGCTAAGGGAAGAAAATCGGCTGCCGAAGGGCTTGTGCCAATGAGCGGTAAAATATATTCGTTGATTAACGGCTTCAGAAAATAGGTGCCCGCCACACTTGCGCCCGCACTGATGATCACGCAGAAAAAACAAACAACAGCACCCATCTCTGCCGGCCTAAGTATTGCAGCACCCTTCCTAGGGTATGCTTTGCATTTTTTGGCTTTTGAAATCCGTGGCGCATCGGGCCGCCTGGCCCTCCGCCCGCTTTGGTATTGACCGCCATTAGGACGCCACCCCTTCCTGCTGAGAATAATAGACCTCCTGATAAATCTGATTGCGGGCGAGCAGCTCGCTGTGCGTGCCAATATCGTTGATTTTACCATCGTCCAGCACGATGATCCGATCCGCTTCGCAGACGGAGGTTACGCGCTGCGCAATGATGATCGTTGTCGTATCGCTTCGATGCGCACGCAGCGCTTCGCGGATTTTGCTGTCCGTTGCGGTGTCCACTGCGGAGGTGCTGTCATCCAGAATCAGAATTTTCGGATTCTTCAGCAGGGCGCGCGCAATGCACAGCCGCTGCTTTTGCCCGCCTGATACGTTCACGCCGCCCTGACCGAGATTGGTTTCATATCCATCCGGGAAGGCCATCACAAATTCATGCGCTTGCGCCGCCTTGCAGGCCTCGATCAGCTCCTCATCCGTTGCCTCCGGATTGCCCCAAAGCAGGTTTTCCCGGATCGTACCGGAGAAGAGCACATTTTTTGCAGCACCATGGCGACTGCGCCGCGCAGGTGATCCAGCGTATAATCTTTCACATTGTGCCCGCCCACGAGCACCTCTCCCTCTTCCGCCTCATACAGCCGTGGGATCATCTGGACAAGGGTGGATTTTGCGCTGCCTGTGCCGCCAATGACGCCAATGGTTTCTCCGGAGCGGATCGAAAGGCTGATATCAGAAAGCACGGGCTTCTCCGCCTCCTGATTATAACGGAAGAACACATGCCGCATCTCAATTGAGCCATCTGGCACGGCGAGTGCTGGATCAGCCTGTGCATCACTGATATCCGGCATCTCTTGAAGCACCTCACAAATACGGTTGGCAGACGCCTTCGACATTACGATCATCACAAAGGTGTTTGTAATCATCATCAGGGACATCAAGATCTGCGTCACGTAGCTAATAAAGCTCATCAACTGGCCCGTTTCCATTGAGCCGAAAGCGATCAGCTTGCCGCCGAACCAGACGATGGCAACGATACAGGCATACATGGCGAGCGTCATTAGCGGGCCGTTCCAAACAAGGATTTTTTCCGCCATGATGCTGGCGCGCTTTAAATCATCATTGGTAACTTCAAATTTTTCCTTCTCAAATTTCGAACGGACAAAAGCCTTGACCACCCGAATCGCCATCAACGTTTCCTGCACGCGGGCATTAAGACCATCAAATTTTTCCAACATTACCTGAAAACGTGGAAAGGCTCGCGTTGCAATCAGCGCCAACATCCCGCCCAGCACGGGGATTGCAATGAGGAAAACCGTGACCAGCTCCCCGTTGAGCTGCCAGGCGAGCACCGTTGCGCTCACGAGCATCACGGGCGCGCGCACACATACGCGATGAGCATCATGAAAGTCATCTGCACACGGTTGACGTCGGTTGTAAGCCTGGTGACCAGGGAGGCGGTGGAAAAACGATCCACATTGGAAAACGCGAAATCCTGCACACGGTCAAACATGCCCTGCCGCAGCCCCGCGCCGAGCCCCATGCCGGCGATTGAAGCAAACCATGCGGAAAGCGCACCCGCCGCGAGAGAACATAGCGCAAATGCAACCATCTGAACGCCCATGTTTACCACATATTGCAAATCCTGATTGGTGATGCCGGTATCCACGATTTGGGACATCAGCATCGGAATGCGCACCTCTAGCAAAACCTCAATGATAACCGTCAAAGGCTGAGCAGCGCAGCCCACCAATATTTCTTCACACAGGGTGCGAATTGTTTGATCATAAGCCCTGATCCTCCCTTCTACGTCGCTCCATCTCTTCCTGCTCCTTGGCCATGAGCGTGATCATGTCGGCGCCCTCCAAATCCTCTTTCGCAAGATTTTGCGTCATGCGGCAAAGATAGCCATAGAGCTGCTCACACTCATTCAGGGTAAATCCGGCAAAGAGCTCCTCATCCAGCCGGTCAAACAGCGCCCTCGTGCGCCTGGTCAGATCCCGTCCCTTGTCTGTAAGCATCACCCGATTATAGCGCAAATCCTCCTCCGAAGGCATTTTATCGACAATACCGCATTTCTGCATGCGTTTGATCGATACCGCCACACTGGCGGGCGATACATGCAGCCGGTCAGCAAGCGCTTTTTGCGTGAGGCAACCATCTCGCTCCAGCGTTTCTAGCAGCGGCATCTGCCCGTCATACAACCCGATTTCAGATGCCGCGCGGTGGGTGCTAATCCGTTTGAGGGCGTTGAGTTGAATCAGCTTCCCCACAATTTCCCGATAGGAATGCATCAATCAACCTCCTTTCTTAACAATCAACCGTTTTATAATAAATCGGTTAATTATTAGCTGGTTTATTATAAAACGAATCAAAAGAAAAGTCAATTCAAACATCAAAAAAGGCAGCTAAACCTGATCGAACAACGCTCTTTTTTCACATGCTTTCACAGCTCCTTGCCACTTACAAACCCGCAAAGCAAAAAAGCACGCCGCAAGAGGAGACCTCCCCTTGCGGCGTGCCAAGCGCCAATGTGAATATTCTTTTGACCTACAGCTGTTATTCAACGGACTTGAGCGATTCCACCATGCTGATCTTCTTTAAGCGGAAATGCATGATCCAGTTGACGATCACCGCGAAGAGCGCCGTCATTGCCGCTCCAAGCACATAGCTCAGCCAGCTGATCGTGCGGCCGAACATCACCACGTCCACCTCCGCAACACTCACCACAAATCGATGCAGGAAGATTCCCATGACCAAGCCGAGTACAATGCCAATCACGGTTAAGAACACATTCTCACGGTAGATGTAGGCGTCTACCTCCTTGTCATAGAAGCCAAGCACTTTAATTGTGGCCAGCTCGCGCACCCGTTCGTTAATATTGATGTTCGACAGGTTATAAAGCACCACAAACGCCAGCGCCGCCGCCGCGATGATAAACACCACAACCACAAGGGTCAATGCGTTGATAACGTTATTGAAGGTGTCGATCGTCTGCGTAGTATAAACAACGGCATTGATCTCCGGCATCTTCATCAGCTCGGTCGCAAGCTGACCTTTTTGGTTATTTTCCTGGCCATCTGCCACCGGCTTCTCATTCTTGATATCATCCTTGAGCTGCGCCATGACATAGTTAAACTGCGCTTCCTCCCCAAAGGCCTGTTCATATAGCGCCTGGGAAATGTAAACATAGTGGAAGGTATAGTTTTCTGTAATGCCTGCAACCTTTAGGCGCACCTCGGAACCATCGGATTTCGTGACGATCAGCTCATCACCCACCTCGGTATCCGTCTTGCTTGCAAGCTTCTCCGTAATGAGCACGCCGTCATCCGGCAAGGTGAGCTGCGCGCCGGACTGGCGGTTTTGCAACCTTACAAAATCGGAAAGCTGCGCATTGTTCTGCGGCACAAGCACGTTTACCTCCAGCTCTTCATCCGAGCGCTCAGAATGCCCGTGCAGCACTTTCATATAGGTCAGCATCGCATTCTGGATGCCGTCGTTTTCCTTGAGCTGTGTGATGATCGGCGCCTCAGCGGAACCGTCGGTCAGCACCGGATCCTTCAAAACGAGCTGTGCGTCATACATGGCGATACCGCCATCGTTAAACTGCTTATTGATGATAGCGCTGATGGAATCATTGAGTCCGAAGCCCGTCAGCAACAGGGCTGTGCAGCCCGCCACGCCAAACGCTGTCATCAGGAAGCGACGCTTGTTACGGAAGATATTGCGCACTGTCACCTTAGAGGTGAAGTTCAAATGCTTCCAGATAAACGGGATCTTCTCCAGCAGCACACGCTTGCCCGCCTTGGGCGCGCGCGGCGCATCAGCTGCGCCGGGCAGGTGGCCAGCTCCTTATAGCAGGCGAGGAAGGTAGCCCCCACTGTGGAAAGGATCGCAATCGCCGTGCCAATGAGCGCATAGCTCAGGATAAACTGGAGATGCACCGTAGGTAGCGTGTACATAATGCCATACGCCGCAGAAATCGCCAGCGGCAACACCACGAAGCCGACCGCCAGGCCGATCACAGAGCCGATCAGACTCGCAAGGATCGCATAAATAATATATTTCGAAACAATCGCCTTATTGTCATAGCCGAGCGCCTTAAGCGTGCCAAGCTGTGTGCGCTCCTCTTCAACCATGCGCGTCATCGTCGTCAGGCAGATGAGCGCCGCGATCAGGAAAAAGAAGATCGGAAATACCTGGGCAAACGCTTTGGTGCGGTCCGCCGTTTGTCCATAACCAGTGAAGCCCGGGATATCGTCGCGGTCAGACACCACCCATTTGGCGCTGCTTAAATCGTTTAACTTCTGCTCGCCGGCAGACAGGCGCAGCTTTGCACGGGAGAGTTCGTTTTCCGCTTCCGCCTTGGCCTTCTGGTAGGTTTCTTCACCGTCCACCGCCGCCTGCTTTGCCTCTTTCAGCTTCTGCTTGGCCTGTTCAATCTCCATGAGCGCCTGGCTCTGCTTGGAGGAAAGGGTTAATTCACCCACATCCAATGCAAACCCGGCCTGTTGCAGCTCGCTTTGTGCACTATCCAGCTGCCGCTTGCTTGCATCCAGCTGCGCCTGTTTGGCATTGATCTCCGCGTTAGCGGCGTCGAGCTTTGCTTTTGCAGCCTTCAGTGTTTTTTCATTTGTGGCGTAATCTGCCTCGCCCTTTTTCAAATCGGCCTTTGCCTTAGCAAGCTTTTCCTCTTCCTTGGCCAAATCATCCTTATAATCGCCCAAATATTTGCTCAAAGCCTGCGCGGCCTCCTGCACCATACCGCCTGCCGTGATATTGGAGAGCTCCTTGAGCTGTTTCACCACAGTGCTGTCCGGGCCAAAGATCTCCTCCGCGCGCTTAATCAGTTCTTCATAGGAAGCGTTGTTGCTGCTGCCTAAATCACCGGCTACCGTTTCAGCAGTAGCAATCATCTGCTTGAGCAGCCTAATTTGATTTTCACCGTTCGAAATCTGCGATTTTGCACTATTGATCTGCTTTTCAGCCGCATCCAGCTTCTCTTTGTTTTTATCATACTCCCGCTGAGAGTTTGCCACCGTTTGTTTTGCCTCAGCAAGCTTGCTCACAGCAAGGTTATACTCATTTACCCTTTGATAATAGGTATTTAACCCAGCGCTGTGCTCCGCCTTTCCGGAAGCAAACTCCCGCTGCGCGGCGCTCAATGAGTCGTTAAACTCCTGCTGCTTTTCAGCGAGAATCTGGTCGCCATTCTCCGCGAATTCGAGCGCCTCATCCAATGACTTACGGGCATCCTCAATCTTTTGCTTCGTATCAACCTCGGCCTGCGCATAGTCAAGGCGCGCCTGCTCCAGCGTTGCCGTCATCTCAGGGCGGAGCACCTCTGCACGAACCGGGGCGCGATCCTGCCCAATCGCCTCGATTTGCTCCACAACAGGCTGCACCAGCTTCTCATATGCATCGCCGTAAGAGTCAAAGTCGCTCTTTGTCGTGCCGTTGACCTTAATATACAAATCCGTATAGTAATCTGTTTTGAACGCGGTATCCGGCACCAGAATGAAGCGCCGACCTTGCCGCTGCCGACAAGGCTGTTGCCACGCTCAAAGGATATGTAGTAAGGCGATTCCACAATGCCGACGATTTTGAACTCCGTCGTTTCCATAGAAGAGTTCAGATCCTCCCGATCACTCTCTATAGTGATCGTGCTGCCGATTTGGAACTCATCCGGGTGGATAGCTCGCTGCGGTCCACCAGGCACTCGTTCGCATTTTTCGGCCATTCGCCTCAATAAGCGTGGGCCGGTTCATATATTCCGCATCGTTTTTTCCGTTTTGCCAATCTGCCAGCATTTCCATGCTGAGAGAATGCGCACGAACGCTGAACGCAGAGCCATCCATATCAATCAAGCTCTCGCCGTTTACTTTGACCAGGCCGTCCGCAAAATAAGCGGGCATTACCGCATGGACGCCGTCAATCTCACGGATCGCATCCACATCCGCTTGCTCAAACCCGACGGTCGAGAGCACGCGCAAATCCATCAGGTTGTTGCTGAGAAAATAGCGGTTGGCCGTCTCCTTCATATCAGGAGCGGTGGCCTTAATGCCGGCAAAAAAGCCAATGCCGAGCGCAACAATCAAAATGATGGAAATAAAACGCGCCTTCGTCCTCCAGATTGAACGGAACGTATCTTTTAACAAGGCTTTGCTCATTGTTACCATTCAATCCTTTCCACAGGCGTTGGGTTGTCGTTGACCATAATTTTATGGACACGGCCGCTGCGCATGGCGATCACACGGTTCGCCATCGGCGTAATCGCCTGGTTATGCGTAATGACGATCACGGTCATGCCGGTTTCCCGGCTCGTATCCTGCAAAAGCTTCAAAATCTGCTTGCCGGTATTATAATCCAGCGCGCCCGTCGGCTCATCGCAGAGCAGGAGCTTCGGGTTTTTGGCCAGCGCGCGTGCAATCGCCACACGCTGCTGCTCGCCGCCGGAAAGCTGCGAGGGGAAGTTATGGATGCGATCGGCAAGGCCCACGCGCTCAAGCACCTTCTCCGCATGCAGCGACTTCTTGCTGATCTGTGTGGCAAGCTCCACATTTTCCAGCGCAGTCAGGTTTTGCACCAGGTTATAAAACTGGAACACAAAGCCCACATCATAGCGCCGGTATTCAATCAGGCGTTTGCGGTCATAATCGTTGATTAATTCACCTGCCACACGGATCTTACCATCATCGCAATCATCCATACCGCCTAGGATATTCAGCAGCGTTGTTTTGCCGGCACCGGATGGGCCGACGACTACGACGAACTCGCCCTGCTCAATATTGAAGGTAATTCCATCCGCAGCGTTAATGGTGATTTCCCCCATCTTGTACCTTTTGTAAACAGAATCGAACTCAATAAAGCTCATGCATTTTACCCCGTTTCTTGATTTTCGCCGTCTTATCCGGCGCACATAATGTCCCTCTCCGGCGAAAATCGCCGGACTCCTACCCTTTTGGACAAAATCTTTGCCACGTGAAAACAATTATAAAGGATTGACTGCCTAGCGTCAATAGAAAAGCGGGTGGAATCCTTATCCAAAAGCGAAACAAATCCCCATAAAAAAGCAATCTATTCCCTATACAGCGGCTGCTAACGAAAAATACAACACGCTGTCTCCCAATGGGCAGCATAGCCGTCCTCCACAGGTTAGGAGGCTGCACGAACCGCTGCAAGCACTTTATTGGCAACCGGAATCGCCTGCTGATAGCCAGAGCTCCGTTTTCCACGACGACCACGAACGCATATGGCGTTTCCGAATTCTGTGAGAAACCAGCGAACCAGGCATGCGGTGTCTTATCCCCACCGACCTCCGCCGTGCCGGTTTTGCCGCAGATCTGCATGCCGCGTGGGAAACGGCTGTCGCCGTAAAAATTCACGGTATTCGACCGCAACAGCTCCACCATCTTAGAGGCTGTCCCGGCTGAGAGGTAAGCCTCGCCCGTCTCCGCCTTGCCTTTGCGCAACGCCAGGCCACCCGGTGTTTCGATGGATTGAACCACATGGGGCAGCACGGGCGTGCCGCCGTTTGCAATTGCGCCCATGATAGTGAGCATGTGATAGGGATTGGCAAGCGTGGTATGCTGCCCAACGCCCGCCTGCCCGAGCCCGCGCTCATCCGCTCCGGTTAGATCAAATTTGCTGATGGCGATATTGATTCCATCCATTTTCATCGCCTGATTGAAGCCGAGCTGTTGAGCCGTAGCGGTTAACTTCTCCGCCCCCAGCTGGATGGCAATCTGCGCGAATGCAACGTTGCAGGATCGATTCAGCGCCTGTTCAAAGGTGATAGTGCCGTGCCCATGCTCTTCATTGCAGTAGATTACGCCGCCGCTGGTCTGCATTTTCCCCTTACAGGTGAATTTCTGCGTAAAGATATCCGGTATATTGTCAATCGCGCTAATCGCTGTGATGGTTTTAAACGTGGAGCCCGGCGTGTATACGCCGGATAAGAAGCGGTTGAGGTAAATGCCGTCGTATTTGCCGGTTTTATCCGTATCAATATCAGTCGGCTTACGCTCCGGATCATAAGTGGGGGAGGACACCATGCACAATATCTCGCCCGTTTTATAGTTATAAACGCCAACGGTCCCCTTGCGATCTCCCAACGCATCCAACGCGGTTGCGCAGAGCTCCGCGTTGATGGTCAAGCGGATATTATTGCCCTCTCCATCTTCCATCAGGCGATATACGCCGTCCACCAGGTTATAACCGGTCAGCTCGGAACGGAAGATGGTGTGGATGCCTGTCGAAATATAGCCTGCCGTATCTCCAACCATATGCAGCGTGGCTTTACGGATACGGCGGCTGTCGTTATAAATGCGTTCGCCATCCTTGGTTTGGGCGAGGATGACGCCTTTCGTGTCATAAATCGTTCCGGCGCTCGTCAGGCTTCCGCCGGTGAAGAGGTGCTGATTAAAACGCTTGAGCGCCCAAGTTTCCCCATTAACAGCAAAACTGCCGATTAAAAATACGACGCCAATCAAAAACGCGCCGATCAGGGCATAAATTGCCAGCGCGCGTTTGGAAGTAATCCTCATGCAAATCGCCCATCCTTTCCCTAGAGCGTGGCCGAAAGCCCTTGTTTCTGTTTGCTGAACGATGCATCCAGCGCGCGATTAATTTTGGGGTATGTCCGCACATCCGCCGCTTTAATGAAGGCAAAGAGTCCCCACACGCAGATCATACTTGATCCTCCTCGACTGATAAAGGGCAGCGTAACGCCAGTCAGCGGGAGGAGATCCGTAATGCCAAACACATTCAGCGCGATCTGGAACAGCATCATGCCCGCCGCCGCACAGGCCGCAATCGCATAAAACGAAGAGCGACAGGCCGGCGCGCACTGCACCGCATACGCTGTGACCCCCACAAAGCAGAGCAGCACGACGATACCCAGCAGCAGCCCCCATTCTTCACACAAAACACCGAACACCAAATCCGTGGTAGCTGCAAACACATTTTTCAGTTTTCCGGCGCCGATTCCAACACCAAACAGCCCACCGCTCGCCATATAGACAAGCACGCGCGTCTGCTGAAAGCCCTTTCCATCACTGTATTCCCACACATGGCGGTAGGCGGCGAACCGCTGCGCCACATAATCCCCTTTAAAAATCACAATGAACGCGGCTCCAGCCAGCGCAACCAGGCACACCGCAATTAGCGTGCGGATATCGCCGGAGCGCATGAAAGCCATCATTAGGAATGTAACAAAGAAAATCAGCGCCGCGCCAAGGTCATACATCAAAAATAGAAATCCGACGCACGCAAAAGAAAAGAGAATATATTTTGTTAGGCTTCTGGTCGACTGAAGTTTATCGAGGGTTGCAGCTCCCACAAAGATAAACGCAAGCTTTACAAATTCCGAAGGCTGGATCGATACAAAGCCAAGATCCAGCCAGTTAAGCGCGCCGTTTGTCGCTTTGGCGAGCACCAGATTGACTGCCAGCAGCAGCAACGCCGCACAAGCCATCGGCACACGTGAGGCATCCACCCGGCTGATGTCGCCCAAAAACCAGACCATCCCGATAAACAATGCAAGCCCCAGCAACACAGAAATGAATTGCTTTAGTAGCAAATTCGGATAAACGCTCGCGCAGATCACCAGCCGATCCCGGAAAGAAAAAAAGCGATCAGCTCAAGCTCAAAGCTCTTCTTTTTAAAAATTGTGCGGAACAAAACCACATACAGCCATTCAATCGCAATATAAATTCCAAATATAGACACGAGCTCAGCATTCAAGCTTCCATCTTCCTCAAATATCGTCTGGACGGCAGACCACACCTGAAAAATGGTAATCATCAGCAGGACGATAAACCAGCTCATTGGCCTTTCCGGGCGCTTCCTGCGAATTTTCGCCTCTTTTTGGGGCCCGGGCTTCTGCGCTTTCTGCGCCGCTTTCTTCTTCGCCAATGGTCTCCCTCCTTTTTCTCATACCTTCTGGTAAACGATCAACCTGTATAGTCCTCATAAAAGCGGAGCGTTACGCCACCCACATTGATGTGATCTCCATCAAACAGCGTCTGCGGCCCGCCGATCCTTTTGCCATTCACCATCGTCCCGGATTTGGAACCAAGATCTTCAATCACCCAGCCATCCTCATACTGCGACAGGCGGGCATGACGGGCGGAAACCGTCTGCACAGGCAGCGTAAAATCCGCCTCCGGCGACCGACCGATCAAATAGCTCCCTTCATAGAGTTCGCATACCTCCCCGGTTGACTCAGCCAGTAAAACCGGCGTCCGATTGGAGCGAATATCCTCATACTCTGGCGCGGCAACATCGGCCGGAGCTACAAAAACCGGCTGTTCCGCAGAGGCAACCTCCTCCGGCATTTCAACAGGCTGGGGAAACTGCTGCGGCTGCGCATCTATCTGAGCCGCTTCCCGCCAGCCTGCTGGCGGGGGGCTGTCCGGCGCGCGCAAAAAGAGCACGACATTGCCCATCATAATGCTGTCCCCATCATAGACGGGAGATTTCCGCTCGATTTTTTTCCCATTGACATAGACGCCGGTTTTGGAATAGGTATCAAAAACCGTCCATCCCCGTTTGCGTCGGGAAAGCACTGCATGGAATCTAGAGATCGTATTATAAGCCAAAAAGATATCGCAGGTTTATTGCGGCCAATGGAGGTTTCCCAGTGGTTCAGCAGAAATTCATCCCCATTCGCGCCGTTGACAAGAATGCCGAGCGTGACAGGCCGCGGGCGGTTGCGCAACAGGGAGAACAGGCATCGCAGGACGATCAGGAATGCGAGCGCAGGCAATGCATACCGGCCGATTCCCACAAGCAGATCCATTCCGGACCGCAGCACTTTTTCCATCACTTCCTCCACCGTAGCCGCCTCCTTTCTTCGGCAAATTGCCGATTTCACATAGATATACTTATGGTTAAGCATAACGGGATCTGTCCAAAAAGTCAATAAACCCCCCTTGAATTTACGCTTATTTAACATTTATCTACTCCGCCGTATTCATCGCGTTACGAAATCTCACCGGCATAAAAAACGGCGGCGCGTTTTTCGCGCCGCCGAAATTCAACTATCATTACAGATGGATCAACCCACCAACCTGAGCGATCAGAGGGGCAAAAACAAGGGAAATAATCGTCATCAGTTTAATGAGGATGTTAATTGAGGGACCGGAAGTATCCTTAAACGGATCGCCGACCGTATCACCGACGACCGCCGCTTTATGCGCCTCGCTGCCTTTGCCGCCGTTTGCACCCTCTTCAATATATTTTTTGGCATTATCCCACGCGCCGCCCGCGTTAGACATAAAGATCGCCATCATTACACCTGTGACCAACGCACCTGCAGCAGGCCGCCAAGCGCTGCGGGCCGAGCAGCAGGCCGACCACCAATGGGGAGAGCACTGCCAGCACACCGGGGATCAGCATCTCCCGTAAGGCTGCTTTTGTGGAAATCTCCACACAACGCTTATAATCCGGCCTGCCGGTGCCCTCCATCAGGCCGGGGATCGATTTGAATTGGCGGCGCACTTCTTCGATCATCTGGTTGGCCGCCTTGCCGACGGATTCCATCGTCATTGCAGAAAATAAGAACGGCAGCATTCCGCCGATGAACAGGCCGCAGATCACGGCGGGGCTCAAAATGCTGATGCCGCTCGTAATGCCAACAGCCTCCGCATAAGAGGCAAAAAGCGCAAGCGCTGTGAGCGCTGCGGAGCCGATGGCAAAGCCCTTGCCGATTGCGGCCGTTGTATTGCCCACCGCATCGAGCTTATCCGTAATGCCGCGCACGCTCCCATCAAGCTCCGCCATCTCAGCAATGCCGCCCGCGTTATCCGCGATCGGGCCGTAAGCATCCACCGCTACGGTGATGCCGGTTGTGGACAGCATACCCACCGCAGCGAGGGCAATACCATACAGGCCGGAGAATTTATAAGCAACCAGAATCCCCACCGCGATAATCAGCACTGGAATTGCCGTGGATTTCATGCCGACCGCAAGGCCGCTGATAATCGTCGTCGCAGAGCCGGTTTGAGACTGTTTGGCAATCTCCTTGACGAAGCGGTAATCGCCGGAGGTGAACACTTCCGTGATCTGCCCGATAATCAGGCCGACCACAAGCCCGGCAAACACGGCCCAAAAGGCCTTGAAATCATGGAAGAAATACTGGCTCATCACGCCCGCGCCAATCAGCACCAGAAGGAGGAGACATAGGTGCTCACCTTGAGCGCCTTGTGCGGGTTGCTGCCATCCTTGCAGCGCACGCAGAAGGTGGCAATAATCGAAGCGATGATCCCGATGCCGGAGAGGAAGATGGGGAACAACGCGCCTTCCGAAAACCCTTCTTTTGCCGTAAAAGCGATCACACCCAGCGTGATGGCGGAGATGATGGAGCCGACATAGGATTCGAACAAATCCGCCCCCATGCCCGCAACGTCGCCGACGTTATCACCCACATTATCCGCAATCACAGCAGGGTTGCGCGGGTCATCCTCCGGAATCCCGGCCTCCACCTTGCCGACCAGGTCTGCGCCCACATCCGCCGCTTTGGTATAAATACCGCCGCCGACGCGCGCAAACAGCGCGATGGAGGAGGCGCCAAGGCTAAAGCCTGTAAGCACGCTGACATCCTTTGTAAACAGATAAATCGCAGTGATTCCCAACAGGCCGAGGCCGACCACAGACATCCCCATCACCGCGCCGCCGGAGAAGGCAATGGAAAGCGCTTTGTTCATGCCGCCTTCCTTCGCCGCGTTCGCGGTGCGCACATTGCTTTCGTTGCCACATTCATGCCGAAATAACCGGCCAGGGTGGAAAACAGCGCGCCGACAATGAAGCAAATGGCCGTCACCCAATTGCCAAGCCAAAGCCGATGAGCAGAAACAGCACGGCGGCAAAGATGACCAGCACCTTATACTCAGAAAAAAGAAACGCGTTTGCGCCCTGGTGGATCGAAGCCGCAATCTCCTTCATACGCGCCGTGCCCGCATCAGCTCTGCCGATTTTCAGCGCGAGCAGCAGCGCATAAACAAGCGCTACGGCCCCTGCCGCAAGGGCAAGGATGAGAAAAATGTTCATAAAAGACCTCCTATGTTTGATTTTGGGGCGATTTTGGATGCCGAACAAATAAAAGCTGCATAAATTGCAGCTAGGCTATTAAAATTTTACCATTTCTACGGATTTTTTGCAAGCAGTTTATTCAAAATTTCATTTTTATCCGCGTTTCCCGCGAGGAAGGCGGTAGCTGGTAACTGCTGTTCTCCATCCGTCATTTGCCTGTCGTTCTCCCCTCCTTTCAACAGGGGCATCCGTCAAACAGTGGGGAGCAATCAATTTTTGATTTCACAATGATAAACAAAGAATTGCTTATGCGATCATGAATCCGGCAGAACATCAATCCGTCTGCTCATTATGAACGAATCAAAAAAGGCCGCCCAAACGCGGCCTTTTTTGACAGGCTAAAACGCCACGGCCGCATCAGGCCCGCGCTTTTGCCCAGCACTATACACTGCATGTGAAACATCAATCTCTGAGGCCCCGCACGGAAAACTGAAATTCCGTTGTGCTCTCAAACGCCTCGCCTGCCCGGAACACACAGGAAGGAAAATCCGGCTGGTTCGGCGTATCGGGGTAATACTGTGTCTCCAGGCAGAACCCTGTGCGGCATGCGACGGGCTTCCCCCCTTTTCCGGGATGCCCGGCAAGGAAATTGCCCGTATAGAGCTGCACACCCGGCAGATCGGTCGTCACGCGCATCACACGCCCGCTTTGCGGCTCATACACCTCGGCCGCCTCGCGCAGCGATCCATCCCAATGCTCGATGCAGAAATTATGATCATAGCCCTTGCAGGAGGCGATAGGGGCATAGTCTGAATCAATTCCATCCCCAATCGCTTTGGGTTCTCGGAAGTCAAACGGCGTTCCCTCCACATCGCGCAGTTCACCGGTTGGGATATTACGCGCATCCGTGGGGATAAATTGGCTTGCATTCAGCCGAAGGATATGGCCGGTGATTTGGCCCGCATCATAGCCGCCAAGGTTGAAATACGCATGATTCGTCAGATTCAGAATCGTATCCCGATCGGATACGGCGTAATAATCGATGCGAAGCACATTCTCCTGCGTCAGGGTATAAACTGCGTGAGCGGTTACCCGTCCGGGGAAGCCCTGCGCGCCCTCCGGGCTTTCATAGCTCAGGCGCAGCGCATCCTCTCCCACAGGCTGGGCATCCCACACGGCGTGGGAAAACTCGCCGCCGCCATGCAGGCAGGTGATTTGATTTTCATTTTTCGTCACATGGTATTCTTCGCCGTTGAGCACAAAAGCCCCATCCGCAATGCGGTTGGCATAGCGCCCAACAAGCATGCCCTGATAATCAGAATGGTTCAAATGCCCTTCCAAGGTATCGAAACCGATCAAAACATCTGCAAATACACCGTTTTGATCCGGCACATACAGCTTATTGAGCGTGCCGCCGTAGGTTAGGATTTCGGCACGCATGCCATTTTGGTTTTCTATTGTATAGCAGTCTACCGGTTTGCCATCGGGCAAGGCGCCAAAAAAGGTTTTTTTCATGCTCATTGCAGATGCTCCCTTATCATAAATTGGCTCCTGCTTGATTATAGTGGAAGGCCTTCCCCGTTGTCAACCATTGGCAAGATAAACTGCTATTTCTCACTTTGCTTCCTTGTCCGCCTTCTCCTGGCGGCGGATACGCAGCTCTTCGAGCACCGTTGCATGTTTTTTATCCGGCAGGTCATAATGGAGCATCGGCAACACGGAGAGCAGCATGCCGATGGCGGGCGGAATGGAGCACAGGAAGAACATCGCCATGCGATAGGGTTCAAAGGCCGGGTCTGCTTGAAGCTCGCCCCAGCTTCCAACAGCGCGTTTACCTTCTCCACACCTTCGCCGGAAAAGCCAACGACGGAATACACGATGCCCTGGATCAGCGCCGCAATGCCGGAGTTGAGCTTTGTGCAGAAGGATTGCCCTGCAAAGAAAACGCCGTCCGGGCGGATGCCATGCTCATATTCCTCATAGTCAATCGTATCCGCGATCATAACGGATTGATATACGTTGACAATGCCCATGCCTGCCGCCGCAATCGTAAACACAACACAGCAGATCGCCAGCCATAGCGGTTGATCAAGCTTGTTGGGGGCAAGTTTATATATCACAAAAATGAGCGCAAAAGCAATTCCGCTCGCGATGCTGCTGATATTATAAACCTTTTTCTTCTCAAACTTTTTCACAAGCATTGGCGCAAATGCCATGGCTATAAATTGACCGCCGAAGATGCCGCCGCCGAGCACAATCATATAGACAACATAACTCTTCTGGTTATAGTCTCCGTAATAATAAGAAAGCAGCGTCATCGCAACCATCATCAGCAGCATAATCGGCGCGCGCAGGATGCTGGAAATCATGATTTGGCGGAAAGGGCGGTTGCGCCACATAAGCTGAAAATTCTCTTTGATCGTATAGTGTTCGTCAGATGACTTTACGCGCTCCTTGGCAAAGCTCGAAAGCTGAAACAATCCGCAGCCGATCACCGAAAGGATCACCGCTACGATGATGAAGCCGAATTGCTGCCCTTTTTGCGTGGATAAGCCCTGACTTTTCGTTAAGCTGTTTCCCACTGCCTGAGATAGCGGGACAATAATCGCCAGCACGATACCGCCTACCCCTCCGGCGATACGGGCAAGGGAAAGAAGGCTCGCACGATCGTTCTCATCATCTGTCATACGTGCTGTAATGCCCCACAGCGGGATATCTCCTACCGTATAGGTCATGCCCCAAAGGATGTAGGACACGCCTGCCCAGGCAATAATTAGACCATTGACTGTGCTGCTGTTCTGCGAGCCATAGATTCCGTTGCAGAAGCAGAGGATTGTAATCACGCATACCGCCGCAGGCACAAAAATAAGATAGGGCCTGCATTTGCCCCACTTCGTATTTGTCCGGTCGACGATCGTGCCCATCATCGGGTCGTTGATCGCATCCCAAACGCGGGCGATTGCGAAAATAACGCCGGTCGCCATCGCCGGGATGAACAGTACGCTTTGGAAATAGAACACAAGGCCTGTGCCGATGATGTTGTAGATCATATTCTGCCCAAGCAGACCGGTCAGGTACAGATTGCGCTCCTTCGGCGTGTAAGTATTGGGACTGCGCTGCTGTTTCATTCCTAAAACCATTCCCTTCTTTTTGATGCATTGATACGGTGCAATCAAACGCCCTATCCATATCAAGGTTCGCTCGTGTTTGTATTATATCTTCTTTTTCGTTTTCAGTCAATTCATATAAATGATTTTTTGGACTTGTGTGTGAAATTATCTAATTCGACACAAAGAGAATTTCCATTTGACTTCATATAGCGAAAACGATATGATTAAAAACAGCCTTTCAACAGGTCTTTTAGCGAATCACACGAGCGGCGCAAAGCCGGCCGAAAAGGGGAGTCCATATGGATTTTGACGAATTGCTGGCCTGCGCCAAAAGGGTGCTTCACGAGCGGAAAATTTCCCGGATGGCGACTGCCGGAACGGTCGCGGCCGCAATCCTGACGGATAAAGGCAATGTTTACACAGGCGTTTGCATTGAAACCCCGCTGGAATGGGCTTCTGCGCGGAACATGCCGCTGTCGCGGCCATGGTCACCGCAGGGGAGTCCAAGATCGTTAAGCTTGCCGCAACCGGAGTGGACGACGGCGGCAGCGCCTGCGCGCCGTGCGGCCGGTGCCGGGAATTTATCGACGCAGTGCATGACGATAACCATCTGTGCGAGGTGCTGATGGAGGATGGTTCTATCACCACAATCGGCGCCCTGCTTCCATATCGGCTGTAGGCATTCACAAGGCTTTCACGACGGGGCGATACAGGAGGGGAACAAAATGAAGCTTCGGAATATGACTTCGATTTATATCCTGCGGGAGGATTGCCTGCTTCTGCTTTACCGGGTCGGTTCCCGTGTTGTGGAGCCTCCTGGTGCGGCGTCGGCGGCCACTTCGAGCCGGAGGAGCTCAACCGGCCCGATCTTTGTATCCTACGCGAGCTGGAAGAGGAAACCGGCATCACGCCGCAGGATATCACGCCCCCAGAGCTGCGTTACATTACCCTGCGCTTGAAAAACGGAGAGGTGCGGCAGAACTATTACTTTTTCGCACAGTTGAACAGGCAGATCGTACATTGCCCGCCTGCAATGAGGGCGAGTTGAAATGGGTCCCGATCAATCAGGCGATGCATCTGGCCATGCCTTTACTGCAAAGCAAGTGCTTGCCCATTACCTCGAAACCGGGCGGCACGGCAGCGCGTTGTATGCGGGCAGCGCAAAACCGGATGGGATCCGCTTTTTGCAGCTCTCCGAATTTTAACCCATT
>ENA-OUNI01000441-OUNI01000441.1-human-gut-metagenome-genome-assembly--contig:-NODE-441-length-19329-cov-2.916623_pt1 | contig 19329 bp, 23 predicted proteins | sample MGYA00242499_ERZ504580 | MGnify/ENA primary metagenome ERZ504580 (study PRJEB26092, sample SAMD00036315) | human gut metagenome | host: Homo sapiens | study: EMG produced TPA metagenomics assembly of... | reverse complement strand
TCCCTTAGGTGTTGTATCAACCATTCCGGCATCTGTCTTCTTAGAAACGTTAGCTACTAAGTAATCAAATACTGGCTGCTCTGCTGCCTGAGACTCCTGTGGCTGCATTGAGATAGCTGCTGTAGGACAAACTGTGATACACTCACCACATCCCATACAGTCAAGTGGAGATACGCTCATTGTATACTTGTAAGCGCCTGCCTTTGGCTTCATATCAGCAACCTTCATGTTGTCAGGAGCTGCCTTTACTTCGTCATCTGTAAGTAAGAATGGACGAATTGTAGCATGAGAACATACAAATGCACAGTTGTTACACTGGATACACTTCTCTGGATCCCACTGTGGAACTGTAACGGCTGTTCCTCTCTTCTCGTATGCAGAAGCACCTGTTACATACTGTCCGTCTGCCTTGTCAGCGAATGCTGAAACCGGAAGGCTGTCTCCATCCATCTTAGCGATTGGATCAAGAAGCTCGTTAACAAGCTTAACAACCTCTGGACGTCCTGTGCGCTCTGCCTTAGGAGCATCTGCCTCTGGATTCTTCCAAGACTCTGGTACCTCTACCTTATGTACAGCGTCAACACCGGCATCGATAGCCTTGTAGTTCATCTCTACTACTGCATCACCCTTCTTTGAGTATGACTTCTTAGCAGCAGCCTTCATGTACTCTACAGCCTTATCGATAGGCATTACATCTGCAAGCTTGAAGAATGCAGACTGGAGAATTGTGTTAGTTCTCTTACCCATTCCGATCTCGATAGCCTTGTCGATAGCGTTGATTGTGTAAAGCTGAATGTTGTTGTCAGCGATATATTTCTTAGCGTCAGCGTTGAGGTGATGAGCAAGCTCTTCATCTGACCACTGGCAGTTGATCATGAATACTCCGCCCGGCTTAACATCCTGAACCATCTTCATGCCCTGGATAACATATGCAGGGTTGTGGCATGCTACGAAGTCTGCCTGGTTGATGTAGTATGGGCTTCTGATTGGGTTGTCACCAAATCTCAAGTGAGAAATTGTAACACCACCAGTCTTCTTTGAATCATACTGGAAGTATGCCTGGATGTATTTGTCTGTGTGGTCACCGATGATCTTTGTAGAGTTCTTGTTAGCACCTACAGTACCATCTCCGCCGAGACCCCAGAACTTGCACTCTTTTGTACCAGGTGCAGATGTGATAGGAGCTGGCTTAACCTCTGGAAGTGAAAGATTTGTAACATCATCCACGATTCCAATTGTAAATCTGTGCTTAGGAGCATCCTTCTCAAGCTCTGTATATACAGCAAATACTGAAGAAGGTGGTGTATCCTTAGATCCTAATCCGTAACGTCCGCCTACTAATACAACATCGTTCATTCCTGCTTCACGAAGTGTTGTAGCAACGTCTAAGTATAATGGCTCACCAAGTGATCCTGGCTCTTTTGTACGGTCTAATACAGCGATCTTCTTTGCTGTCTTTGGAATAGCATTAAGAAGAGCCTCTGAAGACCATGGACGGTAAAGACGTACCTTAATAAGTCCGACTTTCTCTCCCTTTGCTGTTAAGTAATCGATTACTTCCTCAGCTACATCATTGATAGAACCCATAGCGATGATTACACGATCAGCGTCAGGTGCTCCGTAGTAGTTGAATAATTTGTAATCTGTACCAAGCTTAGCATTAACCTTGTCCATGTACTTCTCAACAACTGCTGGAAGCTCATCATAGAACTTGTTACATGCCTCTCTATGCTGGAAGAAGATATCTCCGTTCTCGTGTGATCCACGAGCTGCTGGATGCTCTGGGTTAAGAGCATGTGCTCTGAATTCTGCAACTGCATCCATTGGACACATCTCTTTGAGATCTTCATAATCCCACTTCTCGATCTTCTGAATCTCATGAGAAGTACGGAATCCATCGAAGAAGTTGATGAATGGAACCTTTCCCTCAAGTGCTGCACAGTGTGCAACCGGTGAAAGATCCATAACCTCCTGTGGATTTGTCTCACAAAGCATTGCGAAACCAGTCTGACGACAAGCATATACATCACTGTGATCACCGAAAATATTCAGTGCATGTGAAGATACTGTACGAGCTGATACGTCAAATACGCAAGGAAGATTCTCACCTGCGATTTTGTACATATTAGGGATCATAAGTAAAAGTCCCTGTGAAGCTGTAAATGTTGTAGTAAGTGCACCAGCTGCAAGAGATCCGTGAACTGTACCAGCGGCACCTGCCTCAGACTCCATCTCAACTACCTTTACAGTGCTTCCGAAAATGTTCTTCTGTCCTGCTGCTGACCACTGATCAACTGTATCAGCCATTGGGCTAGAAGGTGTGATAGGATAGATTCCGGCAACCTCTGTGTAGGCATATGCTACATGAGCGGCAGCGGTATTTCCATCCATCGACTGTTTTGCTCTAGACATGATATTTCCTCCTGTAAAATAAATGTTCAATTATAGACATGAATCAGAATGTCTCTACATAATAGTTTAGTTTGTGCGCTGTAAAAATCAAGTTTTTTTAGCAATACATTGTACAAAAACCCTAAAATATTTATTAACAAGGTAAAATTTATGTACAAAAGGGCACAATGCTATAAATCGCCTGTAAAACACTTGCAAAATACTGGTTTTACGTTAAAATAGAAACGATGTGTTACAGAAACGAACAGGTTATTAAATAGGAAAGGATTGAATAAAGACAAAATGATTAGTGCAAACAATATTACATTAAGAATTGGTAAAAAAGCTTTATTTGAGGATGTCAACATAAAATTCACAGAGGGAAACTGCTACGGACTTATTGGTGCAAACGGTGCCGGCAAGTCTACATTTTTAAAGATTCTCTCAGGACAGCTTGAGCCTACAAGCGGTGATATCGCAATCACTCCGGGACAGAGACTGTCATTCTTACAGCAGGATCACTTCAAGTACGATGAGTTTACAGTACTTGATACAGTTATCATGGGTAATAAGCGTCTCTATGATATCATGAAGGAGAAGGAAGCCATCTATATGAAGGAGGATTTCTCAGACGAGGACGGAATCCGTGCCAGCGAGCTTGAGGCTGAGTTTGCGATATGGACGGCTGGAATGCTGAGTCGGATGCTGCTACTCTCTTAAACGGTCTCGGTGTACCTACTGATGATCACTACACTCTGATGGCAGATCTGCGGGTGCAGTAAAGGTCAAGGTGCTTCTTGCTCAGGCACTGTTTGGAAATCCTGACATACTGCTTCTCGATGAGCCTACCAACCACTTAGACCTCGATGCCATCTCATGGCTTGAGGAATTCCTCATCAATTTCGAGAATACGGTCATCGTTGTATCCCATGACAGATACTTCTCAACAAGGTCTGCACGAACATCGCCGACATGGATTACGGTAAGATCCAGCTCTACGCAGGAAACTATGATTTCTGGTATGAATCAAGCCAGCTTATTGTCCGTCAGATGAAGGAAGCAAACAAAAAGAAAGAGGAAAAAATCAAGGAGCTGCAGGAATTTATCCAGCGTTTCTCTGCAAATGCCTCTAAATCAAAGCAGGCTACATCAAGAAAGCGTGCCCTAGAAAAAATCCAGCTTGATGAAATACGTCCATCAAGCCGTAAATACCCATACATTGATTTCCGTCCTGAGCGTGAAATCGGAAACGATGTGCTCTTTGTCGAGGGTATTTCAAAAACCATCGACGGTGTAAAGGTACTTGACAATATCTCATTCACTGTCAACCACGATGACAAAATTGCATTTGTCGGAGGAAACGAGCTTGCAAAAACAACTATGTTTAAAATCCTTGCCGGAGAGCTTGAGCCTGACGAGGGCTCATATAAATGGGGTGTCACAACCAGCCAGTCATACTTTCCAAAGGACAATACCACAATCTTTGATACTGATGAGCTAATCGTCGACTGGCTCACACAGTACTCAGAAATCAAGGACGCCACATATGTGCGAGGTTTCCTTGGCCGTATGCTCTTTGCCGGTGAGGATGGAGTAAAGAAAATGCGTGTACTCTCCGGAGGAGAAAAGGTTCGTGTACTGCTCTCCCGCATGATGATCATGGGAAGCAATGTACTCATGTTCGATGAGCCTACAGACCACCTCGACATGGAGTCAATAACAGCATTAAACAACGGAATGATAAAATTCCCGGGAGTAATCCTCTTTGCCTGCCGTGACCACCAGGTAGTCCAGACAACCGCCAACCGAATCATAGAATTCCTGCCAAACGGTTCAATGATCGACAAGATCACAACCTACGACGAATATCTTGATAGCGATGAGATGGCACGTAAGCGTCAGGTCTACTCAATGAGCGAGGACGATGAAAAAGACAACTAAACGCTAATTAATTAAAAAGAAGCATCCCAATCCGGGATGCTTCTTTTATTAAGCCGTAAAGTAAGGTGGGTGATTCCCTGCCTGTCTTTGACTATAAAACATATTATAATTATATCCACTGTTATAGGCCTGTGTATACCTTCCATTGGCGCCATACGTGTTAGTCTTTTCTGCCTCATTCTTTGCGGCATACTCAAGCATTGAAGCCTTGCTTGCCACTGCGTAAGCATAAGAGCCATTCCCCTTAAAAAGTGCATCAACCCTGGTCGAATCAGCCTTTTTAAAGGTATCCTCGTCGACAGACAGCTTGCCGGACTTGGAATCAACTGTGATTCCCACCTTCGCAAGCGACTTTGAATTGATATCTGTAAGTGACTTCATAGACTCAAGATTTCTCGAAATCTGCTTTGTCTCGGAATCATCCGCAGCATTAATGAGGCTGTTGTAATCAGACACAAAGCTGCCACTTTCTTGTACGTAGCATCTGTATCGTCCTTGCGGCTGTTTTTGTAAAGAGCCTGCGCCGACTTTACCATGTCCTCTGACTCCGACTCGATGGACGCAAGTGTCTTCGCTGAATCCTTAGATGTAGAAACAGATGATGAGACAAGAGACTGGGCCTTTGAATTAAGGTTATTTCCATAATATGACTTGAGAAGCTTAAAATAGCTGCCACTTCTAATGCCGCTATATGTAGTCATATCCATATTGGCAATAAAAGACGACGCTGCATTGCTGCTTCTACTGCTGCTAAAGCCGGAAAACAGTGTGATATGATGATGAATCCCACATTCCTATTCCTCTCATAGTATCACTCCTTTGATAATCATGTAATCCGTTACCTTCTATATATTTTTAATATAGACGCTTTTCCAATTTATGTCAAGATAATATCTGCCGATATTACCCAGCCAGGTATTACTAACATATGAGCCGGTATTGTCGTCCTTTATATATCCTCTATCTGCCAGTCAACAGGCTCCACTCCATGCTCCTTAAGAAACTCATTGGCTTTACTAAAATGCTTACAGCCAAAAAAGCCTCTGTAAGCCGACAGCGGGCTTGGATGCGGTGCTTTCAATATCAGATGCTTTGGATTTGTAAGCATAGGAATCTTTGACTGCGCCGGACGTCCCCAGAGCATATACACTATAGGTCTATCCTGCTCATTTACAGCCTCTATGATTGCATCCGTGAACTTCTCCCAGCCGTGCCCCTGATGCGAGTTTGCCTGATGAGCTCTGACAGTGAGCACCGTATTCAATAGTAAAACACCCTGGTCAGCCCATTTCTTCAGGTATCCGTTATTGGGGATATCACACCCTAAATCGTCGTGCAGTTCCTTGTAGATATTCTGCAGTGATGGTGGAATATCCTTCTGAGACGGAAGCACAGAAAACGACAATCCATGCGCCTGATTGACATTGTGGTACGGATCCTGTCCGAGGATGAGTACCTTCACCTTGTCAAGTGGCGTAAAATGCATGGCATTAAATATGTCATCTGCCGGAGGATATACCACATGTGTGGCATATTCATCTCTTACAAAATTGTACAAATCCCTATAATACGGTTTTTTAAACTCGGCTCCCACAGCCTTTGCCCACTCGCCATCAAGCATACTCATAATCTTTATCTCCCGCCTATCTTCTGACCGACACACCTTTATCTGCCAGATAATTCTTTAAATCCATAATTTCAAGTTCCTTGTAGTGGAAAAGTGAAGCTGCAAGCGCTGCGTCCGCCTTTCCCTCGGTCAGAGCCTCGTAAAAATGCTCCTTTGTGCCTGCACCGCCCGATGCGATAACCGGAACAGAAACGTTATCGGCAATAAACCTTGTAAGCTCGATATCGTAGCCATCCTTTGTGCCGTCACAGTCCATGCTTGTAAGAAGTATCTCTCCCGCTCCAAGCTCATTTGCCTTAACAGCCCATTCAATGGCATCAAGGCCTGTATCTATGCGGCCTCCGTTCTTGTATACATTCCAGCCGCTTCCGTCAACACGACGCCTTGCATCGATTGCCACAACCACACACTGGCTGCCAAACTTATCCGCAGCGTCGCTGATAAGCGCGGTGTGTTTATGGCACTTGAATTTATTGAAATCTTGTCCGCACCCTCTCTAAGAAGTGCCTTAAAATCATCGACTGTTCTGATGCCGCCGCCCACAGTGAACGGTATAAACACCTTTTCAGCAACCTTTCTGACCATATCCACAACAGTATTTCTGTTGTCGCTTGACGCCGTAATATCCAGAAAAACCACCTCATCTGCACCTGCCTTATCATAAGCAGCCGCAATCTCAACCGGGTCACCTGCATCTCTTAAATTGACAAAGTTTATGCCCTTAACAACACGTCCGTTATTCACATCCAGACATGGGATTATTCTCTTCGTAAACATATTATGCCTCCCCTATCCCTGCAAAATTTTTAAGTATCGAAAGTCCGACTGTGCTGCTCTTTTCCGGATGGAACTGGCAGGCGAACACATTGTTTTTCTCTACAGACGCATGAATGTGTGTGCTGTACTCTGTCGTTGCTGTGACAATTGCTTCATCAGCGGCTTTCAGATAGTACGAATGCACAAAATATACATACGGATGCTCTGAAAGACCTTTAAACAGCCTTCCATTGTTCTGTAAATCAAGTGAATTCCAGCCTATGTGAGGTATTTTAAGTCCTTCCTTATCTGGTATGCGAAGTATCTGTCCGTCAAGCACATGAAGCCCCTCAACGCCCTGACTCTCATCGCTTCCCTCAAATAATAGCTGAAGTCCCAGCATATGCCAAGAAATGGCTTGTCCATGTCACAAACCTCGTGAATCACCTTGTCCAGCTCGTATTTTTTAAGCGAATTCATTGCATCTCCAAAAGCTCCTACTCCGGGAAGTATTACCTTATCGGCATTTAAAATCTCATGCCTGTCTCTGGTCACAATACTCTCCTCGCCTATAGCTGTAAGAGCCTTTTCCACACTTCGCAGGTTGCCTGCTCCATAATCGATGATTGCAATCATATCATTTTGTCTCCTCTTTAATGCCTAATTCATTTAATTTCTGTGTCAGTGCCAGTGTATAGTCATCTCTATCATCTATATTATATAGAGCAATGGCATCATCATATGATAAGCCATACTGACTGCTCAGGGTATCAGAAATAATGTTTTTAAGCTGCTCAAGCTGCAGCTCACATCCGTATTCCTTTGCATTGTCTGCCATTTACAGCACATCGTCCTGCCGCACATACTAAGGAATCCGCTGCCATGGTTACATAGCCTGAATCGCTAAAGCTCTTATAGGCATCATACTTACCTGACACTGATGCAAGCACCGACAGCTTATTGTACAACTGCTTATCGTCACCCGAAAGCTTCAAGCCGCTCAGCCTGCTGTAGGCATTTGTATACAGTTCTATTGAATCAGCTTTATTCTGTCCCAGATCAGCTATTGCCTGATTGTACGTATTCTGAGCATCAGTCACTTTGGAGTTGTTTCCGAGCAAAAAGGTGCATATGAGAACAAACACAACTATCGACATAACAAATACCCAGATTACTATAACAGGTCCCTTAGGAAGCTTAGGTCCCTTCTCCCCATCCAATGCGTTTCCTTCTTTTCCTTTGGAGCCTTTTGGCTTTTTTTCTTTTTTAGGTTTTTTTGGCTTCTTTTCTTTTTTAGGCTTTTTGCCCTTCTTTGGCTTATCTGTGGCTTCGTTTAGCTCTCCGTCAGCATCCAGCGCTTCAAGTATCTGCTTATTCTCATCTGAGAGTGTCTTTGCGTCAGTTTCTGCACCTTCTGCTGTGCTCTGTATATCTGTGACATCATCTGACTGCGGCTCTTTTGTAAAAAATGATATTATTCTTTTTAAAAGGCTCTTTTTTTCAGTATCTTGTGCATCAACTGCTGCATCAGCCGTCTCGTGCACTTTCATCTGGCTGCTTGCATAATCATCTATATCAGCCCCTGTCTCACCGGTTTTTCCTTCAAGCAGATCACCGATATTATCCAGACCATCACTACCCAGTATGTCAAGTATATCCTTTGATGCATTTCCTGCCAAATCCGGCTCTCCTATTTCTTCAACCATCTGAGGTTCATTTGTTATTATACTCTCCGGAGTCTCCTCCTGTTTGGGATTCTCAGCCATTTCCGGCATGTTTGCATCCATCATCTCTATCCCAGAATCTGCCGGTGTAAAATTAAATACCGCATCGCTTAGATTATTGTCTGCTTTGTTTTCCTGTTTATCTCCCTGAGTCTCCTGTTCCTTCATCCTGCGGTCAAACTCAGTGAGCATATCATCAAGTGAAGCATCCTTGTCATCAGGAGCCGGAGTCTGTACATTAAGAGCCTGACCCTTGGCCTGCTCATTTTCCCTCTCAAGTTCCTTTTCAAAGTTCGACAGATACTCATCATATGTCTCATTTTCAAGCTCGTCCTCAAACTTTTTGAGGAATTCATCCTGATCAGCCCCAGACATCTTCGTATCTGTATCCTGCAGCTTATTCATTGAATCCAGCAAATTGTCCAGATAGTTTTCTGTCGATTTATCGCTCATTAGTATTCTCCATCTATAATCCATTAAAGGGTGCAGCTAAACAAGCCACACCCCTTGTATCTAAATATATTATGCTTTATCAATCAGCTTGTCAATCGCCTCTACAAGCTTTCCGATTTCAGGCTTTGTAAGCTGTGCGTCTGCTCCAAGCTGTTCACCCTTTTTCCTCATCTCTTCATTTACCAGTGAAGAGAATATGATAACCGGTATATCTCTAAGCTCTGCATCTGATTTTACAAGCTTTGTGAGTCTGTGTCCATCCATGAGTGGCATCTCAATATCAGTTATAATGCAGTCAAGATGCTTTGTAATATCGCCCTTTGCCTGCATAGCCTCTATCACATCCCAGGCCTCCTGACCATTCTCTTCCACTATGAGATTGGTATATCCCGACTTCTTAAGGCACTCGGTGATGAGCTTTGACAATAAAGCCGAATCCTCTGCGATAAGAATTGTAGCATCACTCCTATCTCTTGCCTCCATCTCATCGATATCATTAACCCTAAGTCCTGTCTGTGGACTAATAGAAGCAACTATAGCCTCAAAATCAAGGATAACTATAAGCCTGTCATCCATTTTGATAACACCTGTAGCAGTGCTGCCATGCTCGCCCGTCAGTGTCTCGTCAGGCTTTATGATATTCTCCCACGATACGCGGTGTATACCGATAACCTGATCTACATGAAATGCCACATTGAGTTTGTTAAAATTCGTAATGATAAATAAGCCTTTTTCATCCGTCTGTGGCAGATTAAGACAATTCTTTAAATTGATAACCGTAATCATTGTGTCACGTGGCATAAATATTCCCTCAACACTCGGATGAGTATTCGGAACAGGAGTGACGGCATATATTGCAAAATCTCTCTGATCTTTGCGACATTGATTCCGTAGTGATTGTCTCCCAACGTGAATTCAAGCACTTCAAGCTCGTTTGTTCCTGACTCCAATAATATGTTCGTATCCATAATACAACCTCCACCTCTTAGTAATCTAAGTATATCATATGTTTTATAATTCAATCAAACTTTTTTCGTTATCTTTTATAACCGACATCTTAATATTGTCACATGCCGTACCCTGAGGTATCTTGAAAAGCAGCACCACATCAACCGCATCGTGCGCCTTTACGGTTCCCTGAAAAGTATTAAGGGAATATGTAAGGAATGTGCCCTCAGCCGTGTATTCCTTTCCATCGGGGAAAGTGGCTTTATATGTCCTGGCATTGCCAAACATATCAACATTTATATCCTCGTCTGTCGGATTTTTAAGAGTGAATTTCATAACCGCAAAAGTATTACCGCTTCCTGCCGTTATAGAATAGTATGAGCCCTCATTGTACACATCTGACTCGTTTACTCCATCATATGTAATTTCAAGGCTGCCGTAGCCTGTTGCCTCGGCAAGTGACACCTTCTTTTCCTGCGTGGCAGAAGGCTCTTTCTGCGAATTGCTGCTCTTATCATTTCCAGCTTCAGATGTCTTATTATCCTGCGAAAGTGAATTATCAGGTGACGCCTCGTCCACTTTCTCAGTGTCGTCAGCATCCTCCATATCCCCACGTTTCTCCGTAGCGTTAGTCATGCCATCCTGCTGGTATATATTGTGTTTTGCAACAACATATGCTGAATAATTAGCGATAAGGCCTTGTTCCTCATCAGTCATATCATATAATTTTGTTCCGCAGCCTGTCAACGTTATAATTGCTGTAAATGCCACAGCTGCCATTTTTATATTTCTTCCCATCATTGCAATAAACCCATTCTTATTCTATGACTTTTATCCTAATAATACATATAGTAACACATTTATTGATTGTTTGCAATAAATAACTCAAGTTCAAACCAGAATTCTACACCATCCTTGTGATTTATGACACCATACCCTCTGTGATGCAGTTCCATAATTGCCTTTACTATAGACAGTCCTATGCCGCTTCCGCCATATTCCCTTGTTCTAGCCTTATCCACCTTATAGAACTTATTCCATATATTTTCTATATCCTTATCAGGTATCGGCTCTCCCGTGTTAAACACACTGACCCTCACACGGTCACTGTACATGCTGTATGATACAGTGATAGTACCACCTCTTGTGCAGTGATTTATCGCATTGCTGATATAGTTTGTCACAACCTCTTCAATCTTGTATATATCACCGCTCACATATACGGAATCGGTGCGGTCAAACTCAATTGCAGCCTCATTTTTCTGTGCCAGAAGCTTAGATGAGTCTATAACCCCTCTGACAAGCGGTGTCAGATCAAACCTCGTCATCTCAAGCACATCACTGCCATCCTCCAGATGATTGAGAGATAAAAGCTTCATAACCATGCGGTTCATCTTGTCAGTCTCGTCCATGATGACATCACAGTAGAAGTTACGGCTCTCCTCATCGTCATTTACGACCTCTTTGAGCCCCTCAGCATAGCCTGAGATCAGAGCAAGCGAGTTTTTAACTCATGTGACACATTTGACAAAAACTCCTTTCTCATCTCATCAATCTCTTCTTTTTTCTTTATATCACGCTGTAATTCATTGTTTGCCACCTTTAGTCTTGTGATGGTCTGCTCAAGTGTCTGCGACAGCTCATTCATATGCTCACCAAGCACATAAAGCTCCTTTGCACTGTTTTCCGTATCAATGTACTTCGCATCAAAATCAAGCTTCGCCATCCTTGTCGACAGCTCAGTCATATTTCTTATCGGCCTGGTCATGTTGCGAGCAACAATATATGCCATAAACACTCCCACAACAATAGCAGCCACTGTGCCTATTGCAAAAAAGCGGTTCGATATAGACACGCTCTCCTTAATGCTCTCAAGCGGTGTCTTCATGTATACAAAGTTACCGTCAATCAGTCTGTTATTTATGATGATATACTCTGTCCCCAGCCTTTTATCCTTCTGCCTTGTCATATTCAGGTTGTTGTATCTGCCGAATACGACGACATGCTTGCCTCCAAAAGCAGCTGGAATATTTCCTGATTGTCAGTGGTTCCCTCAATGATGACCTTACCGTATTTGTTGAACACAACCGCATCTATATTGGCGCCAACGCATTTCTTTTCAAATGCTACAGCAAACGTATCATCTGAAAGTTTATCATTTTTTGCAGCCAGGTCCACCATTTTGTATACCGCAAGCATCTCTTTTTCCTTGTTATATACATAATACTTTTCCAGCAGTGTGTTATTAGCCATCCAGAACACGCCTACTATCAGAAGTACAATGAATGAAATCACAAACGTAAGCTGCGTGGATAGCGTTTTTTTCTTTTTCATGGTGACACCTCTTATCCCGAATCCATTAGTCCTAAGCTTAACACTTACTGTATCTCGAACTTATATCCCACACCCCAGACAGTCTTTATATAGTCGCCTTTAGCGCCCATCTTGCTTCTTAATTTCTTCACATGTGTATCAATAGTCCTCGCATCGCCAAAATAATCATAGCTCCACACACTATCAAGTATGCGCTCCCTGGTAAGAGCAATCCCCTGATTGCTCATAAAGTAATCCAAAAGCTCAAATTCCTTTACCGAAAGTTCAATATTCCTGCCATCAATAGCTACAGTGTGCGCCGTCTTGTCCATAACAATACCACCGGCCTCGCTTATTACTGCCTCCTTGCCCAGTTTATTCGCCCTGCGAAGGAGAGCATTTACCCTGGCCACCAGTATCTTTGGAGAAAATGGCTTTGAAATGTACTCATCAGCACCAATGTCAAAGCCGTTTAATTCATCACGCTCATCGCCCTTAGCTGTAAGCATAATAATCGGCACCTTTGAAGTCTGTCTGATTTCACGGCATACCTCAAAGCCATTTATCCTTGGCATCATTATATCGAGCACCAGCAGTGCTATGTCCTTCTGCTGATAAAATATATCAAGTGCCTCCTCGCCGTCTCCGGCCTCAAGTACCTCGTACCCTTCCCTTGCAAGGAAATCATGCACGAGCTTTCTCATCCTGCTCTCGTCATCTACCACCAGTATCTTTATTTTGTCCACTCTGTTGCATCCTGCCTTTCATCCAGTGCTTTTTCCCTCTCTTCTACTGCTTTTTCCCTTTTTTCAAGCTCCTTCTGCCAGTTTTCATATTTGTCTATCAGCTCATTCTCGTAGTCCACCACATACGGACTGTGTCCACTCACATATGTGATGCCAAACATAGTTACTATGGCAGCCGATAATACAATAGTAAAAAACAATGCCACATGGAACTTTTTCTTATAGCCTTCCGTCTGTTTTTTTACCTCGACAACCGCTTTTTTATCCTCAGGAATATAAATCGGACGGATATCCTCATTCTTGATATATGGGATTGTATGCAGATATTCCTGCAGTTCAACAAGAAACGATAGCCCTACAGGAGTAAAAAATACCCCGCTTGTTAAGCCTTAAATACAGCTTGTATACCGTATCCGGGTCAGACATATCAGTCTGATCCTTTATATATCGTATTCCGTCACTTTCTTTTTTAGCCTGCCTTGCCTCTTCCTTTGTCTGAAACTCAAACCCATCAACTACATACATCATATTCCCTCTTTCTAATCATCGCGCTCTGCAATCTCACCCGAACGATATGCCGCAATGAGATGCTTTAGATCAGCTATCTTTTCCTTCATCTTTATTCCGGCATCCGTATCTCCGACAAGTATTCTCTTATCAAGTACCTCTACAGCCTCACGCCTTGATACGATATCCCTCTCATCCCTTACTGCCGTCTCCGGTGATTCAAACGGCTCATGCGCTGTCAATGTCAGCCCATATGAATTGTAAATCAAGGTATATCCCGCGATGCCTGTCCGCCTGCGGTACGCCTTTGAAAAACCACCATCTATGACTATCACTCTGCGTCGCACTTCACAGGCTTTCACCTCTTAATCTGTGTACAGGAACATGTCCGTTTATGATATGGTCTCTTTTATCATGCAAACCAAACTCCTCGAGTATACGCTGCGCACACTCAGGCTTGTTTATATACTCATAATAAAAGTTTTTCTTTTCTATTTTCATATCATCGTCATCTATAAAATATCTCTCAAACGTAGCCATCTTATTTCTGCCATAAAGCGGAGAATATGGTGCTGTCCATATGTACCACATGATATCGCTGCCCTTTTGTCTTTCCAGCCTGTCGTCCGAGAAAAAAGCCTTTCTGACGTAAGTCTCCAGTATATCAAACAAAGCCTTGCCACTATACTCTTTACCGTAGATATTTACCTTTGCGAAGCTCCATCCTCCTCCATGGGGATGCATCCGTGGAAAAGCAGATTGCCATTATATACCTTGTACATGCTGCCTCTTTTAAGCAGCAGCCCAACGTGGTTTTTAAGCTTCTCGCAATGAATAAACGAGCTCCTGAGCCTCTGTATGACTTCCTCTTCCCCCTCTGTCAGCCTGTAAGGATCAGCCGGGTCAATTGTTGGAAAGCTTGTATCAAGCAGCTTATAAGTTCTGCCCTCAAGATCTATAGTGCCCTGTTCATAATCAATATGTTCCAAAAGCAATCGTTCCTTCATGCCATACTCAGGCACTTCTTAATGAGCTGTCCCTCCAGCTTGAAACGTATGATGGCAATGGCCTTGTGCATCTTCTTTATCAGATCACTCTCCATATTATCTGCGCCACTTGGAGCCACCTTAAACACAAATCTGGTGCATGGGTCATCCTTGTAAGCCTTCAGTGCAAACGTAGCAAGCGGAAGCATATTTATGCCATAGCCCTCCTCGACCACGTCCAGATTACCATATCTGATACTGTTTCTGACAACAGTTGCAATACATGCAGGATTTCCTGCGGCTGCCCCCATCCAGATAATATCGTGATTGCCCCACTGTATATCCAGCGAGTGATATCTGCACAGCCTGTCCATTATCAGATGCGGCCCCGCTCCCCTGTCGTATATATCACCAAGCACATGCAGATGGTCAACAGCAAGTCTCTGAATAAGCTCTGAAAGCACCACTATAAACTCCTCCGCAGTACCCAGCTCCACTGTTGTATTGATGATTGACTCGTAGTAAGCCTCCTTGTTTAACACCTCCGGCTTTTCTGTGATGAGCTCCTCTATAACATATGCATACTCCTCCGGCAAAGCTTTTCTCACCTTGGAGCGCGTATACTTTGACGAAACGGTCTTGCACACCTCTATCAGCTTATAAAGAGTCGTCTTATACCACGAGTCCATATCCGGCTCGTCCTGCTTAATAAGCTCCATCTTTTCCCTTGGGTAGTAGATGAGTGTGGCAAGCGCAGCCTTGTCAGCCTTGTCCATCGCCAGACCAAATACATCATCTATCTTCTTTCTTACAGCCCCAGAACCATTTTTCAGCACATGGGAAAAGGCTTCATACTCACCATGCACATCAGATACAAAGTGCTCTGTGCCCTTTGGCAGGTTTAAAATAGCCTGCAGATTGATAATCTCAGATGATGCCTTGCCTATTGTCGGATACATCTCCGACAGCTGTTCCAAATAATGTAAGTGTTCTTTATCAATTGCTATATCATTCATTTATATCTAGACCTCGTAATACTGATTCATCACCTTATTTATTTCCTTTTCAAGCTTACAGCCCGTGTATACACACTTCATAATGCACTTTCTGATTGGCTCCTCAAAATTAGTACCCTCGCACTTATCCAAAACTCCCTGCAATGTAAGCTGTACAAGTATACTCTCCCCTGTCTGCGGATCTGTGGCTATGTTTTCGTACACCTTCTTGTAGTATTTATCACTCACTACCGGGTACTCAGTCAGCGCCATTTCCCGCCACTTTCTGAAACTTAGCGACATATATTCACCTACTCTTTTGTATATAATAAAACATTGTACCAATTAGCGGTGTTCTAATCAATGCCTCAGACACATTTTATTTCAAAAAAAGTTTTTTGATATTTATTATAAATAAAGCTGCATTTGTTTAAATAAAAAAAGTGTAAGCTGCATTCAGCTTACACTAATTAAGTTTCAGGACACCTCCCTTTTTATATAACAAACATTCTAATTTGACAGTAATTGACGTTTCTTATATATTTATTTATGTTTCAACAATAACCATTATAGTGTATTGCGCATGTCAATACTTGACCAAATTTGGAGTTTATTTTTTTAAAAAGAAGGGAGATTAGCTCATAAATGAACCGACTTGAAATAGTAAATAACATATCGACAAATATTGAGCGCGAACGCATAAAGCTTGGTATGTCCCAGGCACAGTTTGCAAAAGCACTTGATATGTCACTCTCCACCTACAAGCGGATAGCAAACGGAGAATCCTCTCGTATAGACGTCTACACCACTTACCTGATATACAAGCTGACAGGACGGTTTTCCTGCGAACTAACAGGCTTCAATGATGATGTAATAAACCTTGTAAAGCGCATCAAAAAGCTTTCCAAAAGCCAGCGCATACTTATAGACTCGATTATAGACACTGAGCTTGCGCTATCTGCCTACAAGGATGAAAGCTGTCATACGGAGGATCTGATTTCCGTCCTCATCCCGACAGGCAATATGACCGACGGCATGATTTTGGACTCCTACAATGTCGAAAAGCTTGATGTTTCAAATTACAGAAAAGCCTTCGGTGATGCCCTTCACATCGGAATCCGCATCACAAGCAATCATCTACATCCTGTATATAATAAAGGCGATATACTTCTAATCAGTCGAAACCCAATCCGCGACGGCGATACCGGTATCTTTATCAACGCACAGAACAAGCGTGCATACATCAGAAAACTGCATCAGAAAAACCCATGTGAGCTCACACCAATCAACAATTACGGTGAGACCTTTTATGTCGACAGCGATAATGTTGATGATATGAGCAAATGGATAAAATTCGGACACGTGCTCTGCAAGGTGCGCTAGCAGATTACTCTGTTATTTTAATATCATCAAAGCAGTCAAAGGTTGCAAAGTAGTCTGCCGGAGTTTCTGCTCTTCTGATGAGTTTTGCCTCTCCATTGCTTTCGAGCAATATCTCTGCTGAGCGAAGTCGTCCGTTGTAATTGTAGCCCATTGAAAAGCCGTGTGCTCCTGTATCATGGATTACCAGATAGTCTCCCATATCAATCTTCGGAAGCTGTCTGTCAATTGCAAACTTGTCACAGTTCTCACAGAGTGAGCCTACCACATCATATGTATGGTCACAAGGTGCATCCTCCTTGCCGAGCACTGTGATATGATGGTATGAGCCGTAAATAGCCGGTCTCATAAGGTTTGCCGCACACGCATCTACTCCTATATACTCCTTGTAGATATGCTTCTCATGGATAGCCTTTGTCACAAGACAGCCATACGGAGCCATCATAAAACGTCCCATCTCTGTGTAAATAGCCACATCGCCAATTCCTGCCGGTACCAAAACCTCATCGTACACCTTATGTACACCGGCGCCGATAACTGATATATCGTTTGGTGTCTGATCCGGCTTATAAGCCACGCCAACTCCACCTGAAAGATTTACAAATCTAATATCGCAGCCGGTCTCATTTTTAAGCTCAACAACCAGCTCAAAAAGCTCCTTTGCAAGCTGTGGATAATACTCGTTGGTTACTGTATTGCTTGCCAGGAATGCATGCACGCCAAAGTATTTAGCGCCTTTTGACTTAAGAATTTTGAATGCCTCAAAAAGCTGTTCCTTTGTCATTCCATACTTGGAGTCTCCCGGATTGTCCATAATACCGTTTGACAGTGTGAACACTCCACCCGGATTATATCTGCAGCTTATTGTCTCCGGAATATGTCCGATTGTTTCCTCCAAAAAATCAATATGTGTGAAATCATCGAGATTGATGATAGCACCAAGCTTGTCTGCATATGCAAATTCCTCTGCCGGTGTATCATTTGATGAAAACATGATATGCTCTCCGTCGAAGCCGCATGACTTTGCAAGCATAAGCTCTGTGTATGATGAGCAGTCACAGCCCATGTCATAATCCTTTAAAATCTTGAGCAGATATGGGTTTGGGGTAGCCTTTACAGCAAAATACTCTCTAAAACCCGGATTCCATGCAAATGCATCCTTTACAGCCTGCGCGTTGGCACGGATGCCAGCCTCGTCATATAAATGAAATGGTGTAGGAAATTGTTTAACAATCTCCTCTACCTGTTGTTTTGTCACAAATGGTGTCTTTTTCATGTTTATCTCCTAACTTTTACATAGTAAAGTGTACTAAAACATATGCTACAACAAAATGGGTATATTTTCAAGAATTTTTATGGTATAATTTCTCATTAGGTAAATGTCTTTACTTTTTTAAGTATAGTTGATATAACTATTCAAAACTGATATAACTATTTAAATTAAGATATAAAGGGAAACAGGAAAATGAACATTAAAGTACTTCAGTATATTGATAATACACCAAAAAATAATATAACTACCGGTCAGGCTGCTGTAACCGGTGATAACATTCCTTCCAATAGCAGCTCCGCTGTCAATAGCACCGGTGCTGATTTTGATCAGGTGCTTGACGATGCAAAAATGGCTGAAGCTGCTGTTGCCATTGACAGACTGATTGCCCAAAGTAACGGTGGCTCAGTTGATATGTCGCTTGTACAGAGGTTCTTTGATCAAAATGGTATAAATATCGAGCTTTGCCGTAATACAGTTTCTCCTTCTGCCGCAGTTAATAATACAGCTGCTTATTCCGGTTCTCCAGCCGGCATCAGCTCAGATACAAATACATATAATGCAGCAGCTTCCGGAGCCTCAGGAATTAGCAGCAGCTCCGTAAAACTCGAAGCTTCCGGTTTGTCATGCTCTGCCGATCTTGATGCAATTTTTAATGAGGCTGCCTCAAAATACGGTGTGGATGCCAAATTCCTTAAGGCTATCGCCAAGTGCGAGTCTGACTTCTCCACAGAGTGCACCAGCCGTTCAGGTGCCATGGGTATCATGCAGCTCATGCCACAGACCGCTGCCTCACTTGGTGTCACAAACGCCTACGACCCATACCAGAATATCATGGGTGGCGCCAGGTACATAAGTGAAAAGCTCACCCAGTATAATGGTGACAAATCACTGGCCTTAGCTGCCTACAATGCAGGCTCCGGCAACGTAGCCAAATATGGCGGCATTCCGCCATTTAAAGAAACTCAGAACTATGTAGCAAAGGTTATGGCATACTATAATTCATAATAAATTGTATTCTGACTCACATAAAATTATATTTTAATTCAAAGTGGCTTGACAAATGCTGATGTATATAGTAAACTTAGCAAGTTGATAGTTGCTGATGTGGCTCAGAGGTAGAGCACTTCCTTGGTAAGGAAGGGGTCACGGGGTTCAATTCCCGTCATCAGCTTATTTAAAGAAATAGTTATTTTATATATTGAATGCACAGACATAAAGCCTGTGGCATTCAATGTATATGAGGAAAAGCATATGCGACGTCAATTCTGATCAACCCGACTGCCCCATTA